>Ga0209033_1001316_pt1 | contig 14447 bp, 11 predicted proteins | sample LauGreFa1BDMLBDN_2_FD_188218 | JGI IMG/M metagenome (GOLD analysis project Ga0209033, IMG submission 188218) | Freshwater lake microbial communities from Lake Michigan, USA - Fa13.BD.MLB.DN (SPAdes) (version 2) | ecosystem: Environmental > Aquatic > Freshwater > Lake | place: Lake Michigan, USA...
CTATCACCCAAATAAAGCTTTTGCGAAAAAACATTTAGCGCTTGATCATGGCAAAACTGAGGCTTGGATTATTTTAGAAGCACCAGCAGATGCAAAAGTTGGATTGGGCTTTGCGCAAACGATGAAAAAAGATGTTGTCCATGACATGGTAAAAAGAATGGACTCCGCTGCATTACTTGCTTCTTTGACAATGGTCCCAGTTAAACCTGGTGACGCGATTCTTGTTCCAGCCGGAACTCCACATGCAATTGAGGCGGGGATTTTTGTACTTGAATTGCAAGAACCAACAGATTTATCTGCACTCTTAGAGTGGGAAGGTTTTGCGGTAGATGGAATAAAAGATGGTCACCTAGGACTTGGTTTCGACACAGTTTTAGATGCACTCAGATTTGATCCTATTTCTGCAGCCGAACAAAAGGAATTGATTAAAAGTACTGGTTTCACCAGTAAGCAATCGCAATCACTATTTACAAGTAAAGCAGATGGTTATTTCCGTGCAGATTTACTACCTGGAGATGGCAGCAAAACTAATGCAGGCTTTTCAATCTTGTTAATGCTTGATGGAGATGGCATTTTGAAAACCACAAACTCTGGGAGTATCGCTGTTGGTCATGGAGATGCACTTGTAATTCCATGGTCTGCTGGCGATTGGAGTTTGAATGGTGGAGTAGGAATTGTTTGTCGCCCACCACTTCCTGCAGCGGCGGCGCTAGCCCCGTGAACTTTGCCGCTACATTCCAAGATCAATTCTCACCTTTAGCTCCATTTGCTTTATACCTATTAGTTTGGGTTTTAGTTTTTATTGAAACTGGAATATTGGTTGGCTTCTGGTTGCCCGGAGACTCACTGCTATTTAGTGCAGGACTTGTTGCAGCCTCTCGAAATGATATGAATATTGCCATCTTGGTGACTGGTATTTTCTTAGCTGCATTTGTGGGCGACCAAATTGGTTATGTTTTTGGCAGAAAGTATGGCCGGCCATACTTAGAAAGAAAACCTTCCGATCGTCGCACAAAAATGATTGCGCGTACTGAAGAGTTTTACTTGAAACATGGTTGGTGGGCTGTTGTAGCCGCGCGCTTTTTCCCTTGGATTAGAACTTTTATTCCGCCAATCGCAGGAATTGGAAAAATGCCTTATTACAAATTCCTTTCGGCAAACTCAATGGGTGCTCTCGTATGGGGTGTCGGCATTACATCTGCCGGCTATTACTCAGCGACTATTCCATGGGTTAAAAGCAGTTCTTATGCCCTTGCAGCATTCTTTATCGGTGGATCAATAATCTCAGTTCTGTGGAAGAGATTTCGCCCTAATTGATCCTTGGGCTTTTACCCCACCAATTAGTACACCTGCATATGAGAGTGCGATTCCAATAATCAAATTTGGCCCTATAGCTACACCTTCTGTCGGAAAAATTAAATCAATTAAGAGTGAGCCGATTAATTGACCACCTGTCGTAAATAAAGTAAATGCTAATACGCCAATTTCTTGAACTATTGTCGAAGCAAAGGCGATGTAGAGAATTCCTATTGCTCCGCCGAGATAGACCCACCACGGGGAAGTTGGAAATTTGCCTAAATTATCTCCACCCAAAGTTGTAAACACCAATAAACATGAAAGAAAGGTCAAGCCTGTAGCAAAATTTAACCAAGTAGTCGCCAAGCTATTTTTTGAATGCTCATTTATTTGCCCATTTAAGGCTCTTTGCAAACCAAGTAGTAATCCTCCGCTAAATGAAAGTGCTATTGCAATTAAAGATGTGTTCGCAACTGTGAGGCGATCCCATACGGCAACCAAAACAGCAATCACAGTTATGACCGCAGCAAAAGTACGCCGCAGGGTTATTGGTTGTTTTCCGCCAGCTGTCATTCCTGCTCTATCAACAAACAATGAAGCGGCAGTCTGTCCTGCGATTGTCGTTACGGAAAGCAAAGCAACCCCAATTAAAGGAACAGAAAAAGATTGAATGGCAACAAAAATTCCACCGAGTACTCCAGCACTTAATCTCCATCGGGGCAATTGTTTAGACCTGATTCCGGTCAAAATTCCTCTTAATCCATTTCGAACTTTGCTATTAGTAGCCAAAATTAAATTCAATATTAAGAATCCAGATCCAAATGAAAATAGTGCGGCTTCAACACCATTACCCAATAGGGCTGATAATCCACCATTTACACGAGACTGAAGCGCGACCAAAATCCCACATAATGCAGCAAAAATATCTAACCGCATTAATTGTTACTAGTGATTCGAGTGCGTGACTATTGCTTCGCGCTTGTCAGCAATGAAATCCATAAGCGCAAAAAGTACGCCAGAGATCACGAAGGTAATGTGAATAATTACTCGCCACATAGTTCCATCGCCCACGGTTTCTTTACCAGAGAGCTCTATGAAATCTTTCAAAAGTTCAATTACAGAGATAGCAACTAAGGATCCGATTAATTTAATCTTTAATCCAGAGAAATCAATTGTTCCCATCCAATGAGGCTTGTCTTTCGACTCATGAGCTGCATCAATACGTGAAATAAAGTTCTCATAACCAGCAAAAATTACAATTAAAATTAAGTTCCCCAAGAGAGTTAAATCAAGCAAAGCCAGCAGATCTAAAGTAAATGTGTGTGGGTCTGCAGTACCAATATGTTCGACTAAATGTACAAACTCGATACAAAATCTAATGACTAAAGCAACAAGAGCAAGTACTAATCCGACGTAGAGTGGTGTGAGTATCCAACGTGCTTGGAAGAGTCCTGTTTCAAGTGCGTGCACAAATTTAGACATGGAGAAAGTTTAGCCGAATTTCAAGCGCTGCCAATCTCAAATTATTGGTGGTCTACCAGCTCTTGTTAGTTTCCAGATTGCCTTCCAGGAGAGTTTTTTCTGCTTCCCAGGATTCGTTAAGAACCCACTGGAGAAACCCTTCAACCACGCTGTCGCTGAAGAGAAGGAGCGCATCCTTAAGGCAGATAGCGCGAACCAGTTAAGTAAGTAGATTTGGCCGATCGGGAAAGGGAGATTTCGACGAGCCAACCAAACTCGATTGCGCGCATTTAATCTATAAAAGTACTCATGTCGGGCTGGGCTAACAATTGGATGTTCTACTGAAACCTCTGTTATGTACCAAGCGGTATAACCGCGGTTGTAAACCTGCCAAACTAATTCAATTCCTTCGTGACCGTAATAAAAGTTTGCCGGCCACCCGCCTATTTCATCAAAAAGTTTTCTTCGAATAACAACTGCGCCTTCAGCCAAAGTCGTAGCTAATGAAGGTCTCATTGGATCGCCAATAATTAAGCGCGGAATCCATCGACGTGGGGTTTGGCCCCCATCCGCACCGACTATGCGAGGTTGCAATAAACCTGTTTGGGTATGTTTTTTCAAAATCTCTGCAAATCTACCAAGCACATTATTGTTCAAGATCTTTACATCATCATCCAAAAAGAATAAGTACTCACCAGAAACTTCTACTGCTCCAGCATTTCTTCCCGCGGGAATTCCTAAATTTTCAGGCAAGAAAACCGTCTTAACTCCGGTTGTCTCCGGAGCAGGGTCCCAACCATTTCCAACAACTACGATATCTAGATCAACTCCACTTTGATTCTTTAAAGATTCAAGGGCTGCTGCAAACTCTTTTGGACGTTTGCCCATCGTAAGAATTACGCATCCAAAAGTGGGAGTCATGAAGCAATCAATTTGCGTGAAGAAAGTATCGCAATTAAATGTCCCACCAACACAATTATTGAAATTGGTAAAACCCAATCAATTAATAACTGTAAGGGATTATCTTGATTAGTTAAATACCCGATAGCACTAACTAACGAAATAACTATGGTCATCTCAACAGAATGAAAAATTCTGTGCAAAGGAAAAAATCTTGCTACGGACCTGATTTTCGACAGAAGAGAACTTTTTGGTTTTCCAATTTCACGATCATCTTTGTTTCGAGTTCCACCTGTAAAAAATTTAGCTACATGTACGGCGTCATTTAAAACTTTATTCAAAATTACAATAATCGCAATCAAAGCACCGTAAAAAGGGTAATTACTTTCATTCAATGGATCTGCTGGCCAATTTGCAGCACGTAATCCAAGCATTAAAACAATAGTTGCCTCAGCGCTGTAATGGCCAATAGTGTCTAGAAATATTCCAGCCGGCGAAAACTTTTTCTTCCATCTTGCTAATTCGCCATCGCAACAATCCCAAAGCATTTGCAATTGAGAGAGGAAAAGCGCCAGCAAAATTCCCTTATAGCCTGGGATCAAGAGAGCTAAACCGGTAGATATTCCAGTAATAATCATCAACCAGGTAACTCCGTTGGGAGATATCCGGGTAGAGATCAGTGCCCGAGTTAAATAAGGTGAAATCTTCCGCAAATATAGATCGGCGGTCCAATGCTCAGCGTTAGATCTTCCAGTGATTGATGCAGGCTGGCTGACCTCACGTAATTCGGAAATAGAAATTCGTTGCACTAATTCCCCCTTGCGCTAAGCCTACGCCCACCGCGCCAAATTATGACTAAACCAAGATATGTACAGAGCCAAGAGATTGCAGGAGTTTGAGCTCCTAAACTCATTACGACGATCAAAATTAGTAGAAGTCGACCTGGTAAATATAAGCCTAAAAATCTTTGCGTCGGTGGAATTTTGTTTAATGAGTCATAAAGATTTACATAGTGGTAAATCGCAATAACAAAAATTAGTAAAAATAAATTTGAACTGAAATCAAAATTAAATATTGCAACTATCAAAACAAACTCGATCAATCTAAGAACCGAGGATAACCCCCAACCAAATCTAAAGTTTGAGAATTTAAGATTAAACCCTAAGTCCCCTTGCTGATCAATAAAATCACAATTTTTTATCTTGTCGCCCCATTTATATGATCGTAAAACTCGTCCTAACTTCACGTACGACAAAGATAGAAATCCCAAGACGATCAGCGCAATAAGAGTTGGCTCAGGGCCAAATGCGACAGCTCCAAATGAAATTAAGAGCCAACGTTCAGCTATTGGAAAGTAGATAACTTTCTTGACCCAGTAAGTTGCTCCACCTTTTTTAAGTGATTTCCTTTTTGTGAGACCATCTGTTTTTTGGGTCAAAGGAATAGGTGAAATTCTTACCTCTAGAGATTCACGCACAGCAGTAAAGTCATAATCCGATATATGTTTAACTGTTTGAATGATCACAGCGATAGTTGCAAGTATCCAAATGTTCTTAACGGAGTCCTGTACAGAATAAGCTAATCCACCAATAGCCATAAACTCTTTTACTCGATCAGAAAGAGCATCTAGCCAAGCACCAAAACGACTAAATTGTTTTGTATATCTTGCGACTTCTCCATCTACACAATCTAAAATAAGTGATAGTTGTAAAAGTACTGCGCCTGATATGTAATTACTGCGCGAAAATTCAATAGCTGCAAAAACTCCAACTAGAAATGAAACTACAGTTACAAAATTTGGCTTCAGCTTTAAATTGAGAGCGGCGCGTGTAAATACTTTGGAGATTTTTCTGAGTATAAATGTGGAAAAGAAACCATCATTACTTCGATTAGCTAATTGCAATCTTAATTTGTCTGGGTCTGAATTTACTGGGGGCAGCGAATCTATTTCCAAGACCCGAATTTGTTCACCGAGTCTGACCAGCCCGAGTATTAAGTATTGAATCGGATCTATTTGGGAATTTGGAAATTTATCTAACTCAGAAATTAGAGTCCTTACTATTTTTAACTTTGTGCTTGGAATATAAATTGCTGGAATTAATTGATGAGTAGCGGTGGTAATTTGATGATCTAAAGTTTGAACAGCAAGCAGTCGCTGGTGAGCAACAGTTGTGTCTCCGCTATCGTTTTCTGGGATTGCTAAAACAGTGAAATATTCACGCTCGAAATCCGTCAACAGCGCACTAACAGGCTCAGCAATCTTTAAAGCTGGCTCAAAAATGACAATCGCTTCTTCCGTCCCATTTATGAGCTCATTGAGCGATGCTAAATTATGTGGGAATGCGCTTGCCACCTGCCTTATTACTCTGACCACGGTGGGTACTCTATAACTCCTCTCACTATTTGAATCGAGGTTGTGATGGCAGTTCGTCGACGCACTCGCAACCCGGTTTCACGGCTATTTCGGGTCCTTTGGCGCAAAGCCCGGACCTTAAAAAGATTGGTCTTTCCACCCACATATGACCCTTTCACCTCCGAATCGGCAGGAGGTGCAAAAGTTGCTTATTTCTTTGCAGATACACCTTCTCGAATTTACCAAATCGCTCAATGGTTACCCGTGATTGAAAAATCACCTGCAGATTTAAATGCGGTAATTATCACGCGAAGCGCTGCCACTACAGAGGAACTAAGGAAATTAACTAATGTTCCGATAATTCATGCGCGTACCTTTGACTTGTTAATGTCACTTCTAGAACTTTCAAAATTTAAGGCAATTATTTATGTAAACAATTCATACCAAAACTTTCAAACTCTCTCTTATCAACAAGCGGTCCATATTCATGTTAACCATGGCGAGAGTGACAAGATCTCTATGGTTAGTAACCAAGCTAAAGCCTATGATCGAGTATTCGTCGCAGGGCCAGCAGCTAAAGATCGCTATTTGAAAGCAGTCGCATGGATTGATCAAAATAAACTAATCACAGTCGGAAGGCCACAATTAGATTTAGGTCAAACACCATTTGCAGCAGAACCAAAGTTAAAAACCATTACTTATGCCCCCACCTGGGAAGGTGAGGATGAAGCAAATAATTACACTTCAATGGATTTGTATGGCAAAAAAATTATTGATGCTGCCTTAAGCCAAAGTGATTGTCGGACGATCTATAAACCTCACCCAAGAATTCTCACCTCTAAAGATCCAGAAGTAGTTGCCGCTCATAAATACATTGTTTCTCGATTGAATAAAACTCCTCACCAAGTTTTACTTGAAGGCGATGTTATTGAAGTTCTTCTTGGCACAGATTTGTTAATAAGCGATATATCCAGCGTCACCCTTGACTATCTGTATTTGAAACCCGAAGGGGCGATCTTCCTTTCGGATCGGCGCACAGATTTCGCCGCACTTGAATCTGAATCACCAGTGGCATCTGCTGCAACAATAATTGATGGAGAAAGCGTAGATGAACTTTCTACACGACTGAAAAAAACATTAGAAAAAGATGATCTAGCCGCTAAACGAGCAGAGGTTTGTCGGTATTATTTCGGTGGAATAGCAGCAGGTGAGAGTTCAAAAACTTATTTTGCGGCCATTTTAAAATCTATAAACGAACATGAAGTTGCTGTAAGCGAATTAACCCGTACGCGAAGGTCTATTTAAGGAGAAAAGTGATTCGCCAAGTAATTATTCTTGCTGCTGGAATGGGCACCCGCCTCGGGAAACCATGGCCAAAACCACTAACTCCTCTTAAAGATGGTCGCACAATCATGCAACAGCAGATGGAGAACATAACCAAGACTTTTGGATCTGATTCTCGAATCGGAGTTGTTGTAGGTTTTAAATTAGAGATGATTATGGAAGCGCACCCTCGCGCAACATTTATTTACAATGAACTTTATGATCAAACCAACACCAGTAAAAGTCTTTGGCGGGCTTTAGTAGCGAGTCAAGATGGTGGAGTTCTTTGGATGAATGGTGATGTGGTTTTTGATCCAAAGGTTCTTGAAAGAGTTAAACCATTTATTGAGAAAGATCAATCATTTATCTGTGTTAATACCTCTAAAACTGCAGAAGAAGAAGTTAAATACACAGTTGATGCCGCAGGACATATTTTAGATCTGTCTAAGAAAGTCCAAAATGCATTAGGTGAAGCAGTAGGAATTAACTTTGTGTCAGCAAAAGATAAGGCAGCTCTTATAAAGCGTTTAAATGAAGTAGATGATGGTGATTATTTTGAACGTGGTATCGAAGTGGCTATCGAAAAAGATAAAGTCACTTTTTTGCCTGTTGATATTTCTGATTTATTTGCAGTTGAAGTCGATTTTCCAGATGATTTAATCAAAGCAAACGAAGGTTTTTAATAATTCCGTAACTTTGCATGAGAAGAATTGATTTCACTTATCTTTGATATTCCCATGAGCGCCATCGTGTTTGATATTTCGGCTTGTAAAATCTCGACAACTTTTTCAACACCGTTTTGACCGTCAGCCATAATTCCGTACAAGTAAGCACGACCAATTAGTACGGCTTTTGCACCAAAGGCTATTGCGGCAACTACATCTTGACCGGTCATAAAGCCACCATCAACGTAAATATCTAATCTTCCGCCAACCTTCTCGGCAACTTTAGGTAAAAGCTCAATCATTACTGGGCCTTTGTCTAACTGACGCCCTCCATGATTTGAAAGCACAATTCCTTGTACTCCGATATCGGCTAACTTCTCTGCATCAGAAACTGATTGCACACCTTTGATAATAATTGGCCCATCCCAGACAGTTCGTAACCAACTTATATCTTCAAAATTAAGTGTTGGATCATAAATTTTTGCAGCTAACTGGGCTAAAGGCTCTTTATAACCACGGAATGCTGCGAACTCCAGAGGTGCTGTAGTCAATAAATTCATCCACCAACTTGGTTTGGTTGTCATATCTAGAAATGTTTTTAGGCCAATCTTTGGTGGCACTGTTAAGCCATTGCGAATGTCACGAGCACGTACACCAGAAACTGGCGTATCGACTGTCAACATCAAAACTTCAAATCCAGTGTCTTTCGCTCGTTTAATAAAACCAAGGCTGGCTTGACGATCTTTCATTAAATAAAATTGGTACCAACGGCGAGCGCCCGGCACTGCTGCAGCTAAATCATCTGGAGCTGTTGTGCCCATAGTTGATAAGCAGTAAACAAGATTATTCCGCTCGGCAACTTCAGCAACAGCTGGTTCACCAGTGTGGTGCATCATTCGCGTGTAACCAGTTGGTGCAAAAATCACTGGCATTGCAGTTTTTTTACCGAAAATTTCGATGCTTGTGTCTACATTTGAAATATCGCGCAAAACATTTGGTTGAAGTTCTACTCTTAAAAATGCATTAGCAGTGCGGGCAAGTGAAATTTCTTCGTGAGCTCCGCCTTCAACATAGTCATAAACTGCTTTCGGAACACGAGTGCGGGCAATCTTCTGTAGGTCTCTTACAGTTACAACTTTTGACATGCGCGCTTTATGTCTACGCAAAGTTGGAAAGCCCCAGTTAATCAGTGGGAGTACAAATCGCGGACTCGGAAGTTGACGCTTACTCTTCATGGCAGTATCTAACCATTACAGCAGGCGCTCTCATCAGGTTTGCAGCAATAAAGAATTTTTAGCCGAGATTTAACCGAGATTTAGTGTGTCGGTTTCCGCATCTTCTTCGAACTCTTCAAACTCTTCAATAGTAAATTCAACCTCTGGGAAACCTTGCGCTTCAGGTGACTCATCAATAGAAGTAGCGAATATTCCTGCTTGCCAAAGCTGCGCACCTTGAACATTAAAATTTCCAGGTTGATAAAAGTCGCTAAGTTCACCAGAAACACTTGGGTCATCAACAAACTCTTCGCTTAAGCTCTCATCGGTGCTGATTGCTGAAGCCAAATCTTCTGTTGCGGTTACCCAAGATGCAACGAGGGCTTCATAATCTTCGGGGATCTCATTTGAGATGGCCCCGTCAGCACTGATGCTCTGAAAATTCACGCCATTTTCATCAATGGTCATCACGGTTTGCTCACCCGTGGAGGAGGTGGAAGATACAGAAATTACGCCATCTTCAAAAGATAAAATGCTCTCGACCTGGGTCCCATCGCTCAGGGTGGTGATCATTTCGCCCCCGCCAGAGTCATTGGCTATAAATTCACGAGTAGAGCCATCAGGGTAAGTTGCCCGAATTGCCCCATTATCTGAAAAGCCGATCTTGGTATCGCTAGGGATCTCATTTAATTGGAGGCCATTTGCGGACATGCCAAAGGCCAACTTGACCACCGGGTCCGCAAAAAAATCCGGTGTCTCGGAAGGGCTCATGGGCTCTGTCATTTACCTACTCCTTGCTAGCTCGAATAGCCGAAAGGCTAACTGGACACCTTTTACTTCGCAACAATCCAGTACTCAAAAACCTGGGCAGAATATGGGCAAAATCGGGGATCTTCCGCATTTTGCTACCCCTTTGTTAGCCTTGCGACCATGACAACATCACCTAATTCATCGCGCTCATATGGTTCATCTTCTGCTGGCTCTGCAAACGAAATAGCCAAAAAAGCCGGAGCACTAAATAAATTGCGCTACAAGTTTTATAACACTCTGCAACGTGGACCATTCGCTTTAATTGGTTGGTTGTTCCTTGGTTCAGCCTTACTCAGTATCCCATTTACTATTTATTTAAGTCTTGATAGAGATGGAATCGATGGATCTGGCAAGCAACCACTAGGTGACACCGCTTTCCTTGCTCTATGGGCCGTACTTGGTAAAGGTGGATTCCCAAGCAACATGTGGGAAGGACGGGTGTTCGGACTTGGTTTAACAATCGCAAGTTTGCTAACCGGTGGAGCAATGTTTGCATTTATAACCGCAACCACAAGCAAGAAGATTGCTGACCTTCGCAAAGGCAAAGGACCAGTTGTTGAAAAAGATCACATAATGATTCTTGGTTGGGGACCACAGGTTTATTCAATTTTACAACAATTAGATGTAGCAAACGAGAACAATCCAAGTGTTGCAGTTGTCGTTGCACCTATTTCAATCGAGACTATGAACGAAGAGCTTGAGGCTCGAGTCGGAAAATTGAAGTACACAAAAATTGTCACGCGATCTCTAGATCCTTCAAATCCTAAAATTTTATCTGAGATGAATATCTCGGCAGCGCGAAGCGTTATCGTTTTAGCAAGTGCAAAAGGTGGGGTGCCAAGTGCGGTCACTGGTGTTCTTGCTGTTCTTGCAAATCTTCCAGTTGATTCAAAAACTGTGGTTGTTGCAGACATCAATGATCTCTCTGCTTCTGATGCGCTAATGCGCTCAACTGCAGGACGAGTTGTAACTGTGCAAACGCAACAATTAATTGCACAAGTAACAGCACATGCATGTCGTCAACCTGGTCTTGCAGCTATCTATTTGGACCTTCTTGATTTTGAGGGAAATGAGATTTATTACGCTCCTGCAGGGCTTTCAGCGGGTCATATGTTTGGCGAAGCACTCCTAGGTTTCTCGGGTGCATCATTAATTGGTATTCGTCGCGCTGATGGAACTGTGATGCTTGCTCCACCAATGAACACCGTAATTAGCAATGATGATTTTGTAATTGCAATTGCAGAAGATGACGATCGAATTATTTGGACCGCTCCGCACCCTGAATTTGATTTAGTCACTGCGCAAATTGGAGTTGGTGCTGCGCCTAAGCTTCCACCAATTCAGACTTTAGTTCTTGGTTGGAACCCAATGGGACGTGAAGTACTCAAGGAAATTAATGATTTCGCAACTCCTGGTTCTGCAACTTTAATTTTGGCGCAGGCTTCAAAAGTTACAGCAGATGATTTGAAAGATCTCGGTTCTGCGAACATGCAAGTTGTTACTAGACCAAGTGATGGTGGATATAACGACATCGCAGCAGCACTTCCTGGTACCCAATTTGATCAAGTAATTATTTTTGGTTACCGCGGAAAGACTTCTGCTCCTGAAGCTGATTCTGCTTCTTTACTTTCACTACTGTCAGTTCACTCACTTAAACAATCTGGCGCATTCGGCGCAGGTCGTGCTCGCATCATCGCTGAAATTCTTGATAGCAATAACGTAGAACTTGCTCGAGTTGTTGCAGTTGAAGATTTAGTAGTGAGCGATCGCCTTGCAAGTTTGATGATGACTCAACTTTCGCAATCACCACATCTTTCGCAAATCTTTAGTCATCTCTTTGGACCAGGTGGCGTGTATTTAAATGCGAAACCAATTAATTATTACTTGCCAGAAGGTCAAGCAACATTTGCACAATTAGTTGCAGCCGGACGCGCACGTGGTGAAGTTGTAATTGGTTATCGCGATAATGAAGTAGCTGCCGGTTTAACTAGTGGCATTTATTTGAACCCTGCGAAGGATTCTTCATTCGTTGTAAAAGCCACTGACCAAGCAATTGTTATCGGACCCGTCGAGTAGAAATCTTGAGTAAAAAACTCCCCGACCTTTCATAGGGAAATCCCTATTTGGCCTCTGAGGGGGCCAGACGGAAAGAGAGTAACCTTTACCCAAGATGTCCCGCCTTGGAGGAAGTTATGAAGCGCTTTAGAGCCGCCTCGTCACTACTTCTTGCCCTCCTTGTGGTCTTCGGGAACCTCTCGATCCCGGCTGCTTCGGCAAAAACTTGTGCAGGCATTAATGGAGCACCATCATTCACAATCCCTGATGACCAAAACTGCCCAACTGCCCCGGCCCCAACTGGCCCAACTCCTCCTCCAGGCGGCTGTGGAATAAACACATTTTGGAATGGGAATTCCTGTGCACCAACAACTGGAGCGGGCGCGGCTCAAACACCGACAATTAAATGTGCTGATGGAACTTTCCGAGTAACAGCGATTGAATGTCCGCAGAGTGCAAATACCGGAATTCAAAGCGGAACAGTTGGCGCGGGCACGGCTCAAACACCCACAATTAAATGTGCTGATGGAACTTTCCGAGTAACAGCGATTGAATGTCCGCAGAGTGCAAATACCGGAATGCAAGCCGGAACTAGTGGACAAATGGTTCAATGTAATGATGGAACCGGTCAGCTTTCCTGTGAGAACAACGGTGGGCCAAAGCCAACTGTCACGATCCAACCTCCTCCGGGCGGCTGTGGAATAAACACATTTTGGAATGGAAACTCCTGCGCACCAACAACTGGCGCGGGCGCGACCCAAATTCCAACAATTAAATGTGCTGATGGAACTTTCCGAGTAACAGCTATCGAATGCGGACAAGTAATTGGCGGAACTGCAACTCTTCCCGGTGGCACTAATTCAGGGTTTGGTTCTCAAGGTCAAATAATCCAATGTAATGATGGAACAGGGCAAGTTTCCTGCGAGAAAAATGGCGGTCCAAAGCCAACAGTTGGAAATAGTGGTTTTGGTGGAATGAATAACAGTGGCGTTATTTCCCAATCTGCAACCATCAAATGTTCAGATGGAACTTTCCGCGTAACCGCAATTGAATGTGAACAAAGTGTTGGTGGTAAATCTACAGTTGCAATTACTTGTCCTTCTAATCAAGTTATTTCTCCCAGTGGAACATATTGCATCTATCCAACCTCAACTGGTACTGCTCAAGGAACTTATAGATCTGAATGTGCGGTTACTCCATTACCTGCAAGTTGTTTAGTCGGGGCTCCAACTACATTTGATGGTGCGACTCAGATGGCTCAGATTGCAACATTTAATCCAGTGTCAACAACTGCATTGAAGATTCAAGGAAACAACGCATTTGATGCTGCTGGTGTGAAAGTTGGTGAGTTGGCAAAAGCAAGTAATGGTCAAGTTTTTCAAGCTGCCGCACCACCCCCACCACCTCCATCGACTGCAGGTGGAAAGTCCGCACCCAAGAAAACTACGAAAAGTTCAGCCGCTCCTGTAATTGTTATGAATGTTCTTGGCGCAGATAATAAAGAGATTCTTGGACCAGACGGCAAACCACTACAAACTGCTCCTATTGTTAAACAGGGTAATTTTGTTTACACAGATAGAAATGGCAGTCCAATTATGGCGACTCCAACTCTAAATGCCGCTGGACAAGCAGTTGTTCATAATGGAAAAGTTTTGATGACTCGGCTTATGACAGTCGGCGGCAATGAAGCGATGCTCGATTCTTCAGGCAAGCCAATCATGATGGTGCCGCTGCTTGGTGATGATGGGAAACCGCTTTTAGCCCCAAATGGTGAAGTTCTGTATGCCCCACCGCTAGTCAACGCCGCTGGAAAAACTATGATCAACCAATTCACCGGACAAGCGATCTTGGCTCGACCAATGGCTGATTCAAGTGGCAATGCAGCCTTGGGTGCAGATAAGAAACCATTTATGGGACAACCTTTGCTCACAAAAGATGACAAGTTGCTAACAATTGGCGGCCAAGAGATTTATACCGGTGCAGTTGGAATGCCACTTACGAATTCAAAAAAACAGCAAGTTCGCACTGCTAATAAGCAAGATGTGCAATTTGGTTTTGGTGGAACTTTAATTGATGAGGGTGGCAATGCGGTTCTGGGTCCGGATGGAAAAGCAATTGTGATGAACGCTAATGCAACGCCACTAATGAGCAATGGCCTTCCTTTACTTGATAAGAATGGTAAAGCCGTTCGTGTCAATTCAAATGGTCAAATTACAGACTCTTCTGGTCGGGTAATTCTCGGAATTGATGGAAAAGCAATCGCAATAGGTAAGTCTGAATCGGCAGATGTTATGAAGGTTGGTTCAATATTAAAGAGCACAGTTAAGGCCCCGGATGGTTCAGTCGCGGTAATGGCATTAAACGCACAAC
>Ga0209033_1001322_pt1 | contig 14415 bp, 8 predicted proteins | sample LauGreFa1BDMLBDN_2_FD_188218 | JGI IMG/M metagenome (GOLD analysis project Ga0209033, IMG submission 188218) | Freshwater lake microbial communities from Lake Michigan, USA - Fa13.BD.MLB.DN (SPAdes) (version 2) | ecosystem: Environmental > Aquatic > Freshwater > Lake | place: Lake Michigan, USA...
ACCCCGATTATAGAGCGTTCCGTATTAAATCTGACCCTAACTCAAACCTCTACAAGAGTATTTCATATCAACTGACTCAAGATGGGTTTGAGTTGTTAATGAATGACTATTGGGAGTATGTTAACTACGGAAGATTAAAGGGTAAATATGTCCCTATTAGTCCTTTAGTAAATTGGGCAAGCACTAAAGGATTCCCGAACCCCCGTAGTGTAGCATTCGCAGTTAGTAAAAACATCCAAAAGTTCGGTATTAGTCCTACCTTCTTTTATGATAATGCTATTCAAGCGTTGGAGGAAAAGTTCGCAACCTCACTTGATGCTGAAATCGGTAAAAGTATCGGGGAGTTTTTTGACCGATTATTACAAACCAATATAGAAACAAAATAATGAGTATTACATTTTTTCAATCTCCACTATCATATACCCCCTCTAATGCTCAACACGCATATAATGTCGGTTCTACTTTAAGTGGTAATACGGACTTTAGGTATGTGGTTGATATTTGGTTGAACCCGAGACAGACTAACGCAGAAAAAATCGGTAGAATAAAGATTGCTCCTAACACTTATGGTAGGGGTATTTTTGATATAGGGGATATAGTTAAAAACTATATCAAACCTAACCCCCGTTCTGAAGCACCCCAAGCAACAAAAAATGACCCGTCAACAAGTCCGTTGAGTGGGGTTACGGGTGCGATTATTACTAACTCAAGTAGTAGTAGAGCATCTAACCCTGTATCATATATTCCGTCCAACGCATTCAATACAAATACCAACTATGAATACCTACCTCATATCGCAGAATACCGAATTATTGTAGGTGAGGAATATACTACCGCAACGGGAACCACTACGGATATTTGTGTTGACCCCTCCGTTCCATATTCAACTATAGAATATGTTGCGACAACGGAACCTACCGATTATGCGGGGGAACCTAACACTATTGAATGGACTAATTTAGCGGAAAATCCTGCGTGGGCTGTAACAAATAATCCCGGTTGGAGTTATTCACATCAGTCCTTCGGTGGAGTTGTTATATCAAGTGGTAGTGGGGATACTTCTGCGGGTTCATTTTATACTTCCAATGAACAACCACTTGATGGAGATTACCTTTATATTACGGAACTCGCAACGGGTTGTATTTTAACCTTTGTTTGGAATTGTTCGGGTTGTGAATTGTCGGGTTGGAACTTTGTAAATAAGGTATGTCCCCCTTGTTATACTAATTTAGGGGAGTTTATTACCATATGGCCCGGTGTTCAAGAGAACAAAACTAACTTCAATTACAATAATATCTACTGGTCAGGTCAAACTAACGGAGATGAGAACTTCAAGTATTGGGAACAATACAAGTTTAAGTTTAGAAATTACACCGGTATAACCGAAAGTAACCCCGCTCAGTTCCTAACTATCTTTGGTGATGAGTTATACACCGAGACCTTTAGTGGTTCAACGGGAACTCAGACCTCAAATAGAGTCCGTAGAAGATGGCATCACCCTGAGTGTCCTATTGTCTTATCTAATTTCCTAAAGGACTTTAATGACTCGGCGGTTACGGGAGCACCAAACACTTTAGGATTTAACTATGATACGGATAAGCAGGGGAATTATTCAGTTGCGACCTGTAGTTCTTTATACACCTACGGGAGTTATGATACCTCACCTAAAAATAGGATTGTTTATTCCGTCCCAAGACAATATACCTACCCTGGTGGAAGGATTGCGTTATGGAACCAAACAGACGGGAGCGTATCAGACCTATCAAAAAGAATTAGTGAGGTAGTTGAATACTATTTTTGGGATGCGGATTGTTTATCAGACCCTCAACATTTCCTATTCTTAAACAGAAATGGGGTATGGGACACCTACACCTTTGATAGAAAGAATATTAAAACCTACAATAAGGAAATATCTACCTACGGACAGGGACTTATTAGGAACAATGCGATTTACAACCCCTTCTTTTATGATAAGAGGGATACAATTTATGACCAGCAAGTCATAGAGGAGGTTGAAGCACAGAGTAATTTTATGGTTGAAAATGATAAAAAGATAGTGGAGGATTTATTCTTATCCACTTCGGTTTATCTTATTAAAGACCACTATTATTTTAATGACCCCGCACCTCAGTATAGTAAAACCCCGTATCTTATTCCGGTGGTTATTACTTCAACCTCATTACAGGAATACAAACAGAGGTATAATAAGTTATTCCAATACACCCTAACCTATAGGTATAACCCGAACCAATTATTCCGTAGTAATCTATAATGTTATATTTGAGATGTGAAATAGATGGTGTTAAAAGGTATATTGACCTTTTCCCTGATGAAGATATATTCGCAGATTATTCCTTTGCGGAGATACAAAATATTACTGCGAAAAACTCACCATATACCAAGTCATTTAATATTCCCGGTAGTAAGAATAACAATGATATATTCCAACATTTCTATAACTTTAATATCGCACTTACGGATTATGATATTAGGAATGCGTTTGAAGCATCATTTGAGGTAGATGGTTATGAGGTTTTAACGGGTTATATCCGTTTGGATACTGCGAATATCACCATAACAGAGGTTGAGTATAATGTAACCTTTTATTCTCAAGTAGGTTTATTGTCCTCAAACATCGGGGATAAGGTGCTCGCAGACCTAAACTTTTCGGGATTGTCTTTTCCATATGATATTACCGGTGTTACCTATACCCTTTATGACCAGGATTTTGAACAGACCCCTACTACATTAGGGACTGAACTAATTTATATGCTTGCGAACTACGGGTATGACTATGATGATAACCTAAATATCATATCAGGTTCAACCCCTATTATTGACTACCGAAGCGGGAGTGTTCCCGGTTACTTTGACTATATCGGTAGTCCGTTGAGGTATTATTACCTTAAGCCAGCAGTCCAAGTTAAATGGATTTATGAAAGGATTTTTAGGGAGGCGGGGTATTCTATCAACTCAGATTTTTTTAATACTGCGTATTTTAAGAGGTTCTTTTTACCTTTTACCTTCTCAAGTGATAGTTTATACCTCAACCAATCTTTAGTTCCTCAATTCCACTGGTTAAATGATGAGAGAATTACAAATAATATCATCACCAGTGCGATTACTTGGACTAACACGAGTCCGTCTTTTACTACCACTTTTGAGAGAGTGTTACAATTACCAGAGATTGTTAACAATATCAACGGACACGCATACTCAAATTATACTTTTGTTGTGCCAGCGGAAGGGAATTATACCATCAGGGTTACCTTCGCAGGATTTAACCCTGAAAGATATGACCCTCCATACTCAGATAGTTTGACCTCATCGGTTAGTTTATTACTACATCAGGTTGAGCAAGGGGGACACAATGGAACTACGGGAACTACAGTGTTCTATTCGGGTGAGGTTATAGTCCCCGCAGACCAAGCGTGGTTGCGTTCCTATACCTTCAATGCGTATTTAGCAACCAACTATGACTATGCGTTTGATGTTAAATTAGATACGGGTATTGTAGAGGGTATATTAAACTACGCAGAGTTAGAAATACTTGATGGACCGAGATATGTTATAGGTGATGTGGATTTGTCCCGTGAATTACCCCCAACTGAAGAGAAACAGATTGACTTTATTACGGGTATAAATAGGAGATTTAACTTGGTAGTGGTTCCTCAACCGGGAGAGAAAAATGTATTGAGGGTAGAACCGATTGTAGATTTTGTCGGTAAAGGAAATGTATTGGATTGGAGTAGAAAAATTGACTACAATTCAACCATCAATATTTCCCCCACTACATCAGTAATAAACGGAACCTTATATTTTTCAGGTGAGAAAGATGAGGATTATGGTAATACCGAGTTCAATAAGACAACCAACAATATCTACGGGACTCAGTATGTTCAGTTGAATACGGACTACAAGAGCGAGACAACCGAGTTCAATGACGGATTTACTAATGCTGTTGATGATATATTACAAAACATCAACACTCCTAACATCACTATACCGATTTATTATATCACTCGTGAGGAGAATAATGAAGGAACCCCTGAACTCTACTATAACGCAAGAAAAACAATACCCCGTATTGTCTTTAGAGGGTTGAATCTACCCGCATATAATGTAGGTTATTATACCACCACTGCTGCGACCTTTACAAACTCCTTCTATCTTGAGAATAGAAGTATTGATATGTTCCCGATGTTTAACCGATTTACAACCTATCCGTTTGGTTTGACCGGTTTTACCCACGCAGTCAATTTCAACAAGCGTCAGAGATTCAACCGATATGAATATGACTTTAGTTGTTATGAGGATTTATATGACATCTATTATGAGGATTATATCCAAGACCTAACCAACGCAGACAACCGGATTTTAGTTGCTATGTTCTACCTTTTACCAGAGGAGATTGCTGCGTTGAGGGGTAATGAAAGAATATTCATTTCAGGAAACTATTATAGGATAAACAGAATAGGAGGGTTTAACCTAACCCGTCCCGCATTAGTTGAGGTTGAACTTATCAAACTCACTACGGAACTTGAACCTCATAGAACCCGTTATTTTAAGTTAGTGAATTGTGCTAACCCGATGGATATTAAATACGGAAATACGGACTTAAACTTTACCCTATGGGCGTATGTCGGTAAAAGAATTAGTATAGGTGGTAGTTGTTATACTATTTTGAGAGATGACTACAGGGATAATGTAACCTATGAGAGATTTACTACAACCTTCCAAACCAATTCATTTCTCCCCCTATTTTATCAGGATTGTAATTGTCTTCAACCGATTACTTCTGTTGCGATTTATGATGAGTTGAGTTGTTCGGTTCCTCAACCTACACCTTCGGTTCAACCGGGAGAACCTTATGTTTATTATATTGTAGAAAAATGTAATGAACCTCAACAATTCTTGGCGAGGTCATATACCTATTACCCTATCGGCACGGTGGTTCAGGTCAATAATACTGATGAGTGTTATGTAATAGTAAATTATACTACTATCCTAAACACTAATGACATCACTGCGACCTTTGAGGATTGTATTACCTGTCAAGAAAACGCACCTACACCAACGCCTACCCGAACTCAAACCCCGACGCCTACACCTTCACCTACCTTCCCGTTCTGCGATTGTAGAGAATATCTTGCGTATAATGAATTACCTTATGCGAACTTTGTTGAATATATTGACTGCTTCGGTGTTCCTAAAACCGATTATTGGAGTGGTTATGAGTATTATACCTTCTGTGCTTGTAATGGTTCGGTAAATCCAAATATGTTTGTTCAAGTTACGGAGGTAGGGGAGTGTGTCCCTGCGACAACACCAACACCTACGCCTACCCCCACGATTACTAAAACTCCAACGCAGACCCCAACCAAGACCCCGTCACCAACACCTTCTACAAGTGTAGGAACTACCCCAACGCAGACCCCAACTAAAACTCCTACTAAAACCCCAACACCTACGCCTACACCAACTTTAGGTGGGGAATATATCTATCAAGTTAGAGAGGTAACAAATTGTAATACGGGTGCTGCGACAGGAGCGGTCTTGAGGGTTAGTTCATCAGTATCAATCCCAATAGGAACCTTTGTAACTTTGGATACATACCCTTCAAGTTATTGTGCTTGGAAAGTTATTACCCTAACTACAGGAACTCCGTTTGATACTATTTCAGGAACTTGCGGAACCTCAACACCGGTGTCTTGTTGTTGTTAGTTATATTTTAAGTAAAACCCCCTATGGCTGAAAAAGTAATATCCTATAAAGTAAAAGTTGTGAATGAAGCGGGTCAAGTTGTTGACTCCATAGCAACTAATTTTGATGACTTAAATAAGTCAGTATCAGATTTAACTAAAGAACTGAATAAAACCGACTTTGGTAGTGAGCAATTTAAGGATTTACAGAAGGAGTTAAAGACATCTACCGGTGCTCTCAAGGAGGCGTCACAAGGAACTATGACCTTGGGTGAAAAGTTCGCATCCATACCGGGTCCGGTTGGTCAGGCTGCTCAGTCAATTCAAGGATTAGGAACTGCGTTTAAGGCGCTTATAATGAACCCTGTAGGTGCGGTCATCGCCGGTATTGCTGCGGTGTTTGTTACCTTCTATAAGGCACTGACCTCAACTGAAAAAGGTCTGTTTGCTCTCAACCAAGTAATGGGTGCGTTGAGTGGTTTATTGTCCCCGATTATTACCCTATTCCAAGATATGGCAATGGTATTAGTAGAAGGGGTATTAAAAGGTATTGAAGGTGTCCAAGCGGCGTTAGAGTTTTTAGGATTTGACCAGTTCGCACAGGCGAGTAGGGACGCAAGCGCTCTTGCTAAGTCCGTAAATGAGGTTGAGGAAGCGGAAGGGGACTTGGCTGTTGCTCGTGCGAAACAAAATAAGGAACTAACCGAAGCAAGAGAGATACTTGCGGATACAAACCTAACTTTAGGTGAGAGGAAAAAAGCACTTGCTCAGGTTAAAAAGAGTGAGGAAGACCTCGCAGCAAGGGAGGTTCAACTATCAGAACAGAGGTTAAAGAATATCCGTGCGGAGATTAAATTAAAGGGTGCGAGTAAGGAACTAAATGATGCTGAGGAAGCAGCACTTATCTCACTCTATAATGTTCAGCAATCTCAAGCCGCAGTCCGTAGAAAGAATCTAAAATTAGAACAAGGTTTAGAAAGGGAACAAGAACAGAAAAGGAAGGAATATGCGGACAAACAAAAACAAAGGGAGAAAGACCGACTTGCTGCGATTGAAGAAAAGAAAAAGAAACAGGAGGAGGCAAGAAAGTTTGAGGAGGACTTAAACTTATCTATAATCCGTGATGAGACCGAAAAGTCAAAGAAACAGATTGAGATACAAAAACAGACCTTATTAAAACAGATTGATACCCTTGCTGTAACTGAAGAAAAGAAAAAGGAACTCAGACTCAAGGCAGAGGAAGATGCGAATATCAAACTTGAAAAACTTGATGAGGAGAACCGAAAGAAAAAAGAACAGAAGGATACGGAGGACGCACAAAAGGAATATGACCGACAAAATGCTTTAACCGACGCACTCCTTCAGTTAGACCAAATGAAGTATGAGAACGCACAAAATCTTACAGAACAGGACTTACAAGTCACAATAGATTTGATGAAGAAAAAGACGGACTTATTACTACAAAATGAGAAACTAACCGCTGAGGAAAGATTGTTGATAGAACAACAACTTGCTAATGCGGTATTCAAGTTAAAGAAAGACCAAACCGAAAGGGAAGCATTACTTGAAAAACAACAACTAACCGCAATAGCAGACGGGTTAGGTAACATCGCAACCCTTGCTGGTGAAACTACCACGGTAGGAAAACTTGCTGGTGTTGCTCAAGCGTCGGTGAATACCTATATTTCGGCGTCTGAGGCATACAAATCCACGGTGGGAATACCGGTGGTTGGACCAGCACTTGCTCCTATAGCAGCGGCAGCAGCAATCGCTGCGGGACTTGCTACAGTGAATAAGATTATTTCCGTATCAGAACCTAATACCAATGTATCAAAACCTACCTTTGCGTATGGTGGTATAGTAGAAGGTCAGGGTAGTATGACTACCGATAGTGTTAATGCGTATCTGTCCCCTGGTGAAGCGGTCATCAACGCACGAAGCACACAGATGTTCAAACCTCTATTGAGTTCAATAAACCAATTAGGAGGTGGTAGAAGATTCACCGGTGGTATAGTATCCAACGGAGTAGATATGGGACAAGTAGAGATGTTAAATACCTTGCGTAGTAACAACAAACAACCCATTAAAGCGTATGTGGTATCAAGTGAGATGACTAACCAACTTATGTTAGATAGAGCAAGTAAAAGTCGGTCTTTGATATAACCCCCACTTATTTATATTTGATATTATGAAGATTATTGAGTTATTCCTTGACCCCGAAGCATTAGAAGGTGGGGTAGATGCGGTGTCAATCGTGGATAAACCAGCACACGAGTCCAATTTTTTAACCTTTAGTGCGGATGACCCTGATGTTCCCGATACGGACTACATTTATGTTGGTGAGTTATTTGACGCAGAGGAACAATATAAACTTGCTAAAACCATCAACCAATTAGGAGAACCTGCCGGTTGGTTAGAGAGTCAAGGGTGGGAGATATTCAGTGTAGAACCTATCCATATTCACGAGATGTTAAAAGAGGAGTTTGAGATAGTTAGTAGTCCTAACCAACCTCAAACAGCCGGACCAAACCCTGATATTCAAGGGGAGGTTAGAGTTAGATACAAATATGCTCTTGCTCCCAACGCAACAGGAACCCCTATTATCAATACCTCAAGGGATTTTTGTAAGGAAATGTTAAGATACAACCGAGTTTTTAGGTATGAGGATATACAAACTATGACTCAAAATGAAGCCAATGAGCAATTCGGGAATTATGATATATTCAGGTGGAGAGGTTCTTATAATTGTAGACATTTTTGGTATAAGGTAACATACAGACCTGTAGGGTCTATTACCGGTGCTCAGAGACCTATAACCGAACCTTCTGCTGCGGATTGGGAACAACCCTCAACTCAAGTTCAGTTCAAGGAGGAGTTTGGAGTCCTTGCGGTTATAGATGGTGTCCCGTTGTTTAGTGATGTTGAAGACGCACTCAAGATGGCGGAGATGTTAGGTTGTGAGGGTTACCACGAACATAAAGTGGGGGATTTAATTGGTTATATGCCGTGTAAGTTCCACGACTTCGCAAGTTATGATGACTACCCCCAAGCAGCATCAGATAATGCGTGTAGAGTGTTAAAATGGATTGATGAAAAGGGTCGCGATGAGGTTGAAGGAATGCTTTTAACGGGTCTTGCTCGTGCTAACCAACTATGTAAAAGGGAACCGATTAGTCAAGACACCATCGCCCGTATGGCGTCATTCGCAAGACACAGACAAAATAGTAAAATATCCCCTGAGTTTGAGGGAACACCTTGGAAGGATAAGGGATATGTTGCGTGGTTAGGTTGGGGTGGAACCGAAGGTATTGAATGGGCTGAAAGAAAATTAGAACAAATTAAAACCGAAATGGGACTTGAGGACGCTTGCTGGCCTGGTTATGTTGCCTACGGAACAAAAGAAGTAGATGGTCGTGAGGTTCCTAACTGCGTTCCTGAAGAGGAAATGGATAGTATCAGTGGTATTGGAGGTTGTTGTTATGGTATTGATGTTCAGACCGCTCCCTATACAGACCAAGGAACCACCGGTAAAACTAACTTTATGTCATATGGATTTTCATATGATGATGAAAAAATGGAGATTACGGGTGCTGCGATTATCCCTAATAAAATGATAATCCGTAGAAACCCAATTACAGAAGAACTATACTATGTATTTTTCTCAACAGAAACTACTAAACTCTTGGCGGAAAGATTTATGAAGGACGGGAATACCGACGCAACTAATCTCAACCATACAAGTAAACAACCAAAGAACACCTATATTATGGAGAGTTGGTTGGTTAAAAACCCCCAAATTGATAAGACCTTCGCACTTGGATTAGAATATCCCGAAGGAACTTGGGTTATTACTATGAAGGTAGGGGATACAGACTTGTGGGATAGGATTAAAACAGGTCAGTATAACGGATATTCAATTGAAGGTTATTTCAATGAGAGGGTGGTATTTAATTGAGGAACTTATATTTGTAGATATAAACAATAATAAACAACACAATATTCTATGACAAGAAGTGAAATTAAACGCAAGATTGCTCAACTAATCGGGGGTTCTTTTTTTTCTTTTAGTTCATACAAAACCAAAGAAGGTTCAGAGTTCAAGGTAACAGGAGAAAAGATGGAAATAGGTAGTCCTATTTATGTTATTACTCCCGAAGGTGAATTACCTGTAACCGATGGCGATTATGAATTGGAGAACGGAATGAAACTAAAGATTAAAGCAGGAGTTATTGCGAACATTGAAGATGGACTCAATCCTGACGGAACACCGATTGATGAAACCGCTGGTGACTCAGTTGATGACGGACTTGATGAGATGGGTAAAACTAAAATGGATGAAGCAACTTTGGTAGATGGAACTATTGTTGGAACGGACGGAGATTTTGAGATTGGTAAAAAACTATATGTTAAAGACCAAGACGGAAATTGGGTTCAAGCACCAACAGGAGAGCATACTACCGAGTCTGGTATTGTTTTAGTTGTAGATGAAGAAGGAACTATCACCGGTCTTAAGAAACCTGAGGGAGAACCTCAAGGGTCTTTAGAGATGTCCGCAGAGGACTTATTGGTGGCATTTACCGAAACTATGAAACAACTAACAACAGAACTATCATCATTAAAACAAGAACACTCTATTCTCAAAGAAAAGTTTGAGAAAATCGCAGCAGAACCTGCTGGTGAGAGGGTGTTTGACAGAAAAGGATATTTTCAACATTTAGAGGTTGAGAAAAACTCAAAAGTAGAGGCACTTGCTTCACTAAAACATAAACACAAAAACTAATAAAAAAACAAAATGAATAACAACAACGGATTAAAGAAACACGCATTTGACTTTAACCTTGCGGGTTTATCTACCTACACTGATGAAACCGGGGGACTTCTGCTAATGGAAGCCATCACAATGGCAAAGACTGCGAAGTTGGGTTATGTTCAAAGCGGTATTAAAGGCACACAAGCCATCAACCTTTTAAGTTCTACATTGAATGTTCAGGACGGCGGTTGTGGTTGGAGTCCAAGCGGACAAACTACCTTTACTCAAAGAGACATCACTGTATGTAACTACAAGGTAAATGAAAGTTTATGTCCCGCATCATTGAATGACTACTGGGCTGGTCAATTCTTAAACGCAGGTTCTTACAACGAGTCTGTCCCATTTGAGCAAGAAATTGCTAAATTGAAGCAAGAGCAAATCGCAAAATTTGTTGAGGACAAGTTGTGGAAAGCATTACCATCAGCGTCGGGAGGAACCGATTGCTTTACAGGGTTCTACTACTTGTTAAATAACTCGGGTATGACCGGTGTTAACATCGTGGTATCAGCAACAACTCCAGCAGTTGGTGTGATGTTGAATGTTGTAGATGAGGTTATCATCGCATTACCTGATAAAGTTCAACAGGACAATGACCTTTTGGTTATGATGTCTATGGCAAACTACAGAAAGTATGTAATTGACTTGAGAACAGCAAACTACTACAACTTCGGTGCTGAAACAAGAGAAGCAGGAACCGAGTTTATCACCTTCCACCCTGGCACAAACATTCAGGTTGTAGGTATTCCTGGTATGTTCGGGACTGACCAAGTTGTATGTGGTAAGAAATCTCAACTTATCATTGGAACTGACCTTATGAGTGACTCTGAGAGATTGGATATTTGGTATGACAAGAACGCAGATGAAGTAAGAGTTCGTTCAAACTTCAAAATTGGTGCTCAAATCCCATTCCCTTCTAACTGGTCATCTAACGGACTTGACTAATAAACTATTAAAAAAAAACAATAAAGAACTATGAGTTATGCTGCTTGTCTACAAACCGCATCAATAAACCTTGGTTGTGCTTCCAATGTTGGTGGTATCAAGGTTGCTTACTTGGTGGCGGGAGACATCACTGGCGTTACATATAACGCAATCGGTGAGATTACTGGAATAACTGGAACGGGTGATATTTTTACCTATGAAGTCCAGAAGCAAACAAGTTCTTTGACGGAGACCTTTAATAGTAGTTTAGAAAACGGAACCCTATTTTATACTCAAGATTTACTCTTGAACTTCCACAAGATGGATGCGGACAAACGCAACCAAGTGAAGTTAATGGCACAAAATAGAGGACTAAAGGCGTTCGCAGAGGACAACAACGGCACCATTTGGTATTTGGGTGCTGACTTTGACGGAGGTTATTTACAGGCAGGTTCAGGAGTGACGGGTGTTGCGTTTGGAGACGCAAACCAATACTCTGTTACCTTACAATTTTTCTCAAGAGACCCAATGGCTTTATTGGACGGAACTTTGAGTCAGGTTGTAACCGGTCTTACAATAAACCCGTAATAAAGTTATATTTAATAACTGAAAGGGGAGGGTTAGTTCCCTCCCCTTTTTTTTAAGATAAGAACCCTATGTTTTCAATTAAGAAAGGACAAACCAACACCATATCCGTATCTGTTTCATTGGATGCTACTTTAAGCAATCCATACTACTTATTCTCTTTTGTGAATATTTTATCCAAGGACACCTATAATTTTGTCCCTAAAAATATTACTAATGGAACGGAGAACCGATATGATGAGTTTGAGTTTGTAGAGGGTTCCCCTACTAATTTATCTTTAGACCCACCTCAAGTTAGTTTTACCTATGAGGGTCAATATTGGGTTTATATCTATGAGCAAACAGGTTCAACCAATACTCATATTTCAGGAACTACAAGTTTATTATATGATGGTAGAGCGGTTGTTGAGGACAACTGCGTTCCCGCTCAATATTATGAGTATATTAGTGATGATGAGAACAACGCAAATTACATTTTTCTTGCTTCTGACGAGGTTTGTGGTGTTACCCCAACACCAAGTCCATCTCCGTCTATTACACCCACTAAAACAACCACTCCTACACCTACATCTACTCCTGTTCCTTCACCTTCGGTTACACCGACTTTAACGCCAACTACTACACCGACAACAACACCAACTACTACCCCTACAATTACAACCACTCCTTCTCCTACACCGACCTCAAACCCTGTATGTCCGTCTGAATTGAGTTATTTAATTTTTCCTGACCCTAATAATTTTACAGGAACTTATACAATGGTTGGTTGGGGTTATGTATCTTATTCAGGTTTTAACCTTTTAATAACTAACGGCACCGCACCAAATGGTGAGTTTTACCCTGTCTTTAGGGAAGGAGTTACAAACAATTATCTCGCATATTCTCCATACACAAGTCCTGGTGTAATAAACCAGGGTTGGAATACATTTATTTTAGGAACAAATACTACAGAGTTCATCTCAACTGACTTGGTTGAGATATTCAATTACAACTATCCAAAGCCAGGTCTACAGACAAATGGTTCAATTATAACCTATCCGTCTAATTGTCCTACGCAGACCCCGACACCTACTAAAACCCCTACAAGAACTCCTACACCTACCGCAACTAAAACTCCCACACCTACTCCTACCGCAACTATTACCCCTACAAATACTCAAACTCCTACCCCTACAAATGTTGTAAGTCCTACCCCGACATCTACTTTAACCCCCACTCCTACTCCGTCAGGAACTCCTACCTTATTTGATGTAGGATTTGGTTTTGACGGGACATTTATGAGTTCGGTCTATAATGAAGGGAACAATATGTATTTTATGGGTAATTTTAACCAATTCAACGGAACTATAAGACAGAGTATAGTTAAAACCGATTTGGTTGGTAATATTGATACTACCTTCAACGCACAGATACAAGCAGGTAGATTTGTTAGTAGGATAGTCCCTGCGGACGCAAATAATTTCTACATCAGTGGAGGTTTTAACACAGTTGCGGGTAACACAGCACAATTCATCACTAAAATTGATAAAACTACAGGTGCGTTGAGTGACCCGAACTGGACTGCTAACAACGCACAGAACAATGTGTATGAGTTTATTATTGACGGGACTGATGTTGTTATGACGGGAACATTTACTTCATATAAAGGGGTGAGTAGAGGTAGAATAGTTAGGGTTAGTTCAACCAATGTGGTTGATACAACCATATTCACCGGTGCTGGTTTTAACTCAACCACTTATGGAGTATTAAAGAACCTCGCAGGAAACTATGTTGTTTATGGACTATTCACCACCTATAACGGAGCAACTGCGAACCGAGTTATTGAGATAGATAGAGTCACCGGTGTTAAAACCGCTTTATTTGGAACGGGTGCGAATAGTTCGGTCAATTTTATGACTCAAGATAGTTTAGGAAACTACTATCTAATCGGGAACTTATCAACACTCAACGGGGTTGCGTGTGGTAAAATAACTAAAACCGATAGTAGTGGTAATATTTTAGCATTCAGTAATAGTGGTCCCGGAACCGCACCATCAGGTGGATTCTTGGATGAGAGTAACGGATATGTTTATGCGTTATTCCCGTTCTCATCTACGGGTAGTAATAACCATATTACAAGATATGATACATCAACTATCACCTATGATACTCCTTGGGTAGTAGGTGCGGATAGTGTATTATCAAGCAACTCATCATTTACCCCTGGTGATATTGGAAATAAAGACAGCACCGGTAAAATATACTTGGTAGGTTCCTTCTCAATGTGGGAGAGTCAGCCATTTAACAAATTAGTAGTGGTAGATAACAACGGGAACTTATTGTCCTATGTATAATTTCCCCTCAATTTTTATATTTGATAGTAGATATGTTAGAAAGATTTGAGTTTGAGACAGTAGT
>Ga0209033_1001334_pt1 | contig 14359 bp, 14 predicted proteins | sample LauGreFa1BDMLBDN_2_FD_188218 | JGI IMG/M metagenome (GOLD analysis project Ga0209033, IMG submission 188218) | Freshwater lake microbial communities from Lake Michigan, USA - Fa13.BD.MLB.DN (SPAdes) (version 2) | ecosystem: Environmental > Aquatic > Freshwater > Lake | place: Lake Michigan, USA...
CACTTCGGCCAAACGTACCGAGTTACTTGAATTCTGCGAACCAACAACGATTACTAAATCTGCTTGTGATGCAATAACTTTGATCGCTTCTTGGCGGTTTTGCGTTGCATAACAAATGTCATCACTAGGTGGCGCTTGGATATCGGGAAAACGCTCTTTCAGAATCGCAACGGTTTCCATAGTTTCATCAACTGACAAAGTGGTTTGAGATAACCAAATCAAATTCTTGCCAGGTGTTGGCTGGATTGTGCGAGCACCTTCTAGGCCATCAACAATTCGCACCTTGTCTGGTGCTTCTCCGGCGGTGCCTTCAACTTCTTCATGGCCGTGGTGACCGATGAGCAAAATCTCGGCATCTTCAGTTGCAAATCGTCGAACCTCGTGGTGAACCTTGGTTACCAACGGGCAGGTTGCATCAATTGTTTTTAGATTTCGCGCAGCTGCTTCTTGGTGAACCAATGGTGAAACTCCGTGGGCTGAAAAAACAACGGTCTTACCCTCTGGCACTTCATCGGTTTCATCGACAAAGATCGCGCCCTTTGCCTCTAGTGAGGTAACGACGTGAATGTTGTGGACGATTTGCTTGCGCACATAGACAGGTGCGCCATAGAGAGCCAACGCCTTTTCAACGGTGATAACGGCGCGATCTACTCCTGCGCAATATCCGCGAGGCGCTGCCAGTAGAACTCTCTTAGTCATGGGGGCAGTCTATTAGGCTCATCCCATGTTCGAAACTTCAAGTGATGCCCCCGCAACGGTTCGGGTCGTGTCTGAAGCAATCAAGGAGTACGTAGAACGTCTTGGCCCAATCTGGATTGAGGGCGAGATCAGTGAACTCAATGAACGCAGCGGAATGATGGCTTTCATGCGCCTTCGTGATCCCAGCGTTGATATGTCTATTTCGGTGATGTGCCATAAATCTGTAATCGCTGCCGTTAAGCCTTTGCCCGATAACGCCCGCATCGTTATGTATGCAAAACCATCGTGGTACACAAAAAATGGATCACTCTCATTTTCTGCCCGCGAGATTCGACAGGTCGGAGTCGGCGAGCTGCTTGCTCGATTAGAGGCGTTGAAAAATCTATTAGCTGGCGAAGGGTTGTTTAACTCTGATCGCAAAGTTGCACTGCCGTTGCTACCAAAAGTTATTGGTTTAATTTGCGGCCGCAATACCGATGCCGAAAAAGATGTTGTTGAAAATGCAAAGCGTCGTTGGCCTAGCGTTCAATTTGAAATCCGCGAAGTAACGGTTCAGGGAGCAGCGGCGGTAACTGAAGTTTCAGCGGCGTTGCGCGAATTAGAAGCCAACAAAGATGTTGAAGTAATCATCATTACCCGCGGCGGTGGATCCTTTGAAGATCTGCTGCCATTTAGTGATGAAGGACTAGTTCGTTTAGCCGCATCATGTGAAACTCCCATTGTTTCTGCAATTGGCCATGAAAAGGATTCACCACTTCTTGATTTAGTGGCCGATTACCGAGCATCAACACCAACAGATGCGGCCAAGCGAGTTGTTCCAGATATCGCCGAAGAGATTCAGATGATCAGTGCGATGCGAGATAGAGCCCGTCGTAACTTGCTAAATCGCTTGGATCTTGAAACAACACGAATCACTAACTTTAAAAACCGCCCCGTAATGAAAGACCCGCATGTATTAATCACTACACGGGCTGAAGTCATTGCTGGGCTGCGGGATAGATCAAATCGCTCCTTTGGGGCTTCAATAAAGTTGGCCAAAGAAGAGCTCAAGCAGATCAAGGCTCGCGTGCGGGCCCTGTCACCACAATCAACGTTGGACCGCGGGTATTCGGTAGTTCAGTTAACCGATGGCCAAATCGTCACAGATCCAAAGAAGTTAAAGGTAGGCGATGAACTGCGACTTCGGCTTGCAAAGGGCGAGACCAAAGCCACAGCCCAAGGTAACTAAGAGAGAGTAGATTTAGACCATGGCCGATGCAAAGAAAATCTCATATGAAGCAGCTCGAGACGAGTTAGCTGAAGTTGTCGAATCCCTTGAAGCGGGTAGTGCAACTTTGGAAGAGTCTTTGAAGTTATGGGAGCGCGGCGAAGAGTTAGCCAAGATCTGCCAAGAGTGGTTGGACGGAGCTAAGAAAAAACTTGACGCGGTAAAGCCTGAATAAGCGGACTCATGCCAAACTTTTCATACTCCGACCTTTTGCCGCTAGGCGATGACAAAACTAAGTACCGCCTGGTCAGCAAAGAAGGTGTATCGGTTGTAAAGCTTGGCGATAAAGAGTTTTTGCAGGTCGAACCAGCAGCCCTTGAAAAGTTAACATCTGAAGCAATTCATGACATCAACCATTACCTTCGCGCAGAACACCTACAGCAGTTAACAAATATTGTTAAAGATCCAGAGGCCTCACCTAATGATCGCTTTGTTGCGATCGACCTATTGAAAAATGCCAATATTGCTGCCGGTGGAATTTTGCCGATGTGCCAAGACACAGGTACCGCACTGGTTATGGGCAAAAAGGGCCAGTACGTATTAACAACTGGCAAGGATGAAGTCGCGATTTCACAAGGTATTTATGATGCCTACACAACCTTAAATCTTAGGTATTCGCAGATGGCCCCAGTTACAACCTGGGAAGAAAAGAACACCGGCAATAACCTGCCCGCCCAAATCGAAATCTATGCCGATAGCGATCATCAAGATGAGTACAACTTGCTCTACATCGCTAAAGGTGGCGGTAGCGCTAACAAATCATTTTTATACCAAGAGACCAAGGCTGTTTTAAACCCAGCAGCCTTTATGACTTGGTTGGATGAAAAGCTGCGTTCTATTGGAACCGCGGCTTGTCCTCCGTATCACTTGGCAATTGTCATCGGTGGAACAAGTGCCGAACACACAGTAAAGACTGCAAAGCTTGCAAGTACTAAGTATTTGGATTCCTTGCCAACTTCTGGTGATGCCGCAACAGGCCATGGTTTCCGCGATGTTGAATTAGAGCAAAAGGTTTTGGAACTGACTCGCACTTTAGGAATTGGCGCACAATTTGGTGGCAAGTACTTCTGCCACGATGTGCGCGTAGTTCGCTTGCCGCGCCACGGAGCATCACTGCCAATCGCAATTGCGGTTTCCTGTTCTGCAGATCGCCAAGCAAAGGCCAAGATCACTAAGGATGGAATCTTCCTGGAAGAGTTAGAACGCGATCCAGCACAGTTCTTGCCAGAGACAACGGATGAACATCTCAATGATGATGTTGTGGCTATTGATTTAAACCAGCCAATGACAGCGGTTTTAGCTGAACTTTCCAAGCACCCAGTAAAGACTCGTCTTTCATTGACCGGCACACTTGTTGTGGCCCGCGATCTAGCCCACGCCAAGATCAAGGCGATGATGGATGAGGGCAAGCCAATGCCTGAATACATGAAGAATTACGCAGTTTATTACGCAGGCCCTGCCAAGACTCCTGACGGTTATGCATCGGGATCCTTTGGTCCAACTACTGCAGGTCGCATGGATTCATATGTTGATTACTTCCAAGCAAGCGGCGGATCAATGGTGATGCTGGCAAAGGGTAATCGCTCAAAGGCGGTCACCGATGCCTGTAAATCACATGGTGGTTTTTATCTTGGATCAATCGGTGGGCCAGCAGCTCGCCTTGCTTTGGATTGCATCAAAAAAGTTGAGGTCTTAGATTTTGAAGAGTTAGGAATGGAAGCGGTCTGGAAAATCGATGTCGTGGATTTCCCGGCCTTTACTGTTGTCGATGACAAGGGCAATGACTTCTTTGCTGAGAGTTCGAAGCCGATGACAATTGGAAAACGTTCAGAGATTTAAAACCCGAACAAAAGAAGTTAGAAGTAGCGCCCTTAGTACCAGTTGCTGCGCTTGTGCTTTGCCCACGCCTTACATGGGGTCTCATAGCGAATGCTGATGTAGCGAAGTCCCCAACGAATCTGAGTGACAGGGTTGGTGCGCCAATCTGTTGAGACAACATTCATCTTGCTAGCTGGCAGCGCTTGAGGAATTCCATGTGCGCCAGATTTTTTGTTGCGGGATTTGTAGTTCCAGTTACTTTCCTGGGTCCATAACTGGTTCAAGCATTTGTACTCTTTTTCTTCAAAGCCGTACTCATCCATCAGGATGCCACGGGCAACCTTCTTGGCACCTATTGGTGTTCGGGCTAATTCGACCTGGCGGCTAACGGCAGAGACCAAAGCCAACTGAGTTGAAAAGATCGCACCCGAAGCGGTGGCGGTCAGGTCATCTTCGACAAAGAGAAATTCGGTGGTTCCGGGCTCGACAATCAGGGAGCTCTTTGGAACTTCCAATTCGACACTTGAGGTCACTGAGAGTTCAAGAGCGTTACCCGCTGGCAACAAGGTGGCGACCAAAAGCAGGGAGGATGAGATGCCAAGGATGGCAACCGATCTAGCTGACTTCGACTTCATACCGTGACTCCTTTCCTGCTCTACTCACCCGCAAGTGCTCACCCGCGGTTTGGACCCATGGCCAATCAGCCTCAAATGAGGCTCATAGACTTAAGGGGAATGCCTTTATGGTGCGGTAGATAGGGCTCATCGGCAAATCAAACTGTGCGGAAGTCGGAAATTCTCAGGAAATCAAAAGGCTGTGGATAGGTAAAACCGCAGGTCAGATAGGGTAATGTCCGATATGTCCGAAATGTGACTGTGAGATAGATTCTGGCCCTTTTGAGGCCATGTCGCTACCGGTTAATTTCCAGCAGGACCTTCCAGCATTTCAGTTACCAAGGCCGCGATCGGCGAGCGCTCGCTTCGGGTCAGAGTCACATGGGCAAAGAGTGGATGGCCCTTCAAAGTTTCGACCACCGCGACCACACCGTCATGGCGACCGACCCGAAGGTTGTCTCGCTGGGCAACATCGTGAGTCAGTACGACTCGGGAGGCGGTTCCGATTCTGGAAAGGACAGTCAGTAGGACTCCCCGTTCCAGAGACTGAGCCTCATCGACGATCACAAATGAATCATGCAAAGAACGACCGCGGATATGGGTCAGGGGCAGAACTTCGATCAGGCCGCGATCGATGATTTCATCGATGACGGGTTGGCTGACAAGTGCGCCCAAAGTATCGAAAACCGCTTGGGCCCAAGGCGACATCTTTTCGCCCTCAGAACCTGGCAGATATCCCAGCTCTTGGCCGCCCACTGGATACAACGGGCGGAAGATAACGACCTTTTTGTGAAGACGTTTTTCCATGACCGCTTCAAGTCCGGCGCACAAGGCAAGTGCGGACTTTCCAGTTCCGGCCCGTCCACCCAAAGAGACGATTCCAATATTTTCATCCAACAAGATATCCAAAGCGATTCGTTGTTCGGCGCTGCGACCATGCAGACCAAAAGCTTGACGATCACCGCGGACTAATTTCAACTGCTTGCTTTCGGTGACTCGGGCTAGGGCTGATCCTTTTTCAGAATGCAAGACCACACCTGTGTGCACCGGCAATTGGTGGGCGGCTTCATGATCGGCAAAATCACCGGCGTACAAATCATCGATCACACTGTGGCTGACATCTAGCTCTTCGATTCCGGTCCAGCCGCTATTAGAGACAAGTTCGGCCAAATACTCTTGGGCCTCGACGCCGACCGATGATGCTTTGACTCGAAGTGGCAAATCCTTAGTTACAAGGACGACATCTTTTCCATCAGACATTAAGTTCTTAGCGATGGCCAAGATGCGCGAATCATTGGTGCCATCGCGCAGGAATCCATGGGGCAAAGTTGAAAGATCAGTGTGGTTGAGCTCTACTGAAAGGGTTCCACCTTCGGGGGTAATGGTCAGCGCTTTATCAAGGCGACCATGGGATAGGCGCAGATCATCTAATGCGCGCAGGGCGGCACGGGCAAAGTAGCCCAATTCAGGGTGATCTCGTTTAGTTTCAAGCTCTCCGATAACTGCGATCGGGATGATGACTTCATGTTCGGCAAATCTATAAAGCGCCCCGGGGTCTGCGAGCAAAACGCTGGTATCTAAAACAAAGGTTTTCTTAGCTTTTTGACCCTTAGCAGCCAATGCTTGCTCCTAGATTTAATTGTTGTCGCCGGAAAGTGCTTCGGATAAGTGAAAAGGTAGAACCCAAAGCGGATAATTTTGTGCAGACACGCGAGATCGAAAAGTTAAATCTTGGTATCGATTTATGAACCGAAGCGGCGTTGTCTCACAGAGTAAGAACGCAGTGCACGAAGAAAATCTAGGTGACGAAAATCTGGCCAATAGGCCTCGCAAAAGTAAAACTCGGATAATGCGCTTTGCCATAACAAGAAGCCACCAAGGCGTTGTTCGCCAGAGGTTCGAATTAAGAGCTCTGGATCTGGCTGACCTGCGGTGTATAAAAATTTAGAAATATCATCGGCGGTTAACTTCTCTTGCGCATCCTTGATCGAATGGCCCGCGGCTTCTTCTTCGGTCAAGTAATTCTTTACCGCATCAACAATTTCGCGGCGACCGCCATAACTAATGGCGACATTGACTTCGACCCCATCATTTCGAATTGGCTTGAGCGAACTGAGCTTTTCTTCAAGCCATGGTGGAAGAAGATCTAGCGCACCCACCGCTTTGATATTCCAACGACCTGTGGCAGCAAGTTCATCAACGGTGTTACTGATGATCTTTAGTAGCTCATCAATTTCTTCTTGCGAGCGCTTGAAGTTATCGGTTGAAAGCAACCACAGCGTCACGACCTTGACTTGGGCATCATCACACCAACCCAAGAAATCAATGATCTTGTTTGCACCCGCTTTGTGGCCATGGGGATCATTGTCTGTCGGATTTGATTTCGCCCATCGACGATTTCCATCAAGAATGACGCCAACATGTTGCGGAGTCTTTGAAAAATCCAAGGACCTAATCAAGCGCCACTCGTACAGTGGGTAGATCAGGGATTTAACAAGCTTACGAATACTGTCGAACAACTCTGCGCTCCGCAGCAATTGATGCAAATGGAAGTGTGCCCGCCAAAATGAGCCAGATGACCTTCTTTAATGGCCAATGGGCTTTGACTGAAAATTGAATTGCGACAAGTACATAGACTGCATAAACCCAGCCATGTACAAAAGGAATCCAGGCAACTGCCGACTTCCAATCGGGATTATCAAATAGGTATGCGACAGGCAGATCTACGAACCACAAAAGTAAGGACATTACGCCGGCGACTATGGCCATAAATCTAAATCTCTTCACTGAGCTGTTCATGGGGTAACTCTACGGCGATAGAAGGGCAGATACAGCACTACTGCGGCCATGAGCCACCAAATGACCACATAAGAAATGTGCTGCCAGTAGTAACCCGGGATCTTGGGGTTGATCTTTTCTTCAGTCACCCGGGTGCGCAGCAGATCCTGGCCATCGCTAGCTTCGGATCGGGCCAGGATGTAGCCATCGTATAAATCTAAATCAGTTAACCCGACAACAACTGCGCTATCAAGTCGTGAAATAACCCCCGGAACATTGTCAGCTCGATCACCTGATTGGCTCGCAACCAACAAGCCTTCAATATCAATATTCATTGATTGCTGGATCTCTGGGTTGAGCAAACGTTCTGACCACAAACCTCGTACAACCAGAATTGCTGATCGCTCATCTACTTGAGCTAGTGCAACTTCCCAATCGGCGACAACTCCATTTCCGTCATCTTGATTGGGGGCCTTGAAATTTGCGATGTATTTTCCAGTTAACGACACGGTTCGGTTAAATGCTTGTGCGCCAAGTGCTTGTCGAGGTTGTGCCACAGATTGCAAGGAAACAACATTTGTATCAATTGTTCGGGCGACTTTTAAACTTTCCTTTAAATCGCTAGCGCGCTGAAGTTGCCAAAAACCTAATCCAACAAAAAGCGCGGCAATAGCAAGTACGGCAACGCCTTGGAAAATCTTGGTAAGAAGATTATTCGGTTGAGTCATCGCTTCGATCTATGCCCATGAAGCGCTTGTAAAAACTGCGCATCAAAAAGACCACGGCTATCAGCAAAATTCCCACAGTAAGAGAGCCGGCAGATCCCATGAAGATTTCTTCTTGTTCCATGCGATAATCATGTCATGCAAAGCGAAAAGCCGTTCAACTATGAAGAGCGATACGGCGCGACCAAAGCCACACGGTGGCCTGCGGTAGCCCTTGTTATTGCGATTCTGGGAATTGGTTGGCTGATGTGGTCTGCGCTGTATCACTCCAATCCATCGCTTCGATCTCAGCTAGTTTCCTTCACAATTACCGATGATCGATCTGTATCGGTGCGCTACTTCATTGAAAGGCAGGACAGCAATCAAGTGGTGGTGTGCACCCTGATTGCTCGTGACTATGACAAGAATGTTGTTGGGCAGATTGATCAAGAGATTCCTGCAGGAAAATCCAAGGTTGAACTGGTCACTGATGTTCCTACGCGTAGCGAAGCGGTTAATGCCGATGTATCCAGTTGTCGCGCCAAGTAAGTAGCCAGTACCGTTACCCCTTATGACACAGACATGGTTAACCCAAGAAGCCGCAGATCGCTTGCGTGCTGAACTTGCCCAGCTCGAGGGACCAGGTCGCAAAGAGGTCACAGCAAAAATCGAAGCTGCACGTGCCGAAGGTGATTTAAAAGAAAACGGTGGCTACCACGCAGCTCGTGATGAGCAAGGAAAGATGGAAGCGCGTATTCGCCAGCTAAAGCAGATGTTGGAAAACGCTCACATCGGAACTCCACCAGCAAGTGCTGACGGAAAAGTTGGTGCCGGAATGGTTGTTACCGCAATTATTGCTGGCGATGAAATGAAGTTTTTAATTGGCTCACGTGAGATTTCTTCAGGTGACTTGGATGTTTACAGTGAAAAATCACCACTGGGTGCAGCGGTCCTTGACCAAGAAATTGGTGCAAAGGTTTCTTACACGGCACCGAACGGTCGCGAAATCTCAGTAGAAATCGTTGCCGCCGAGTTCTATCTCTAAATTAGCTTGAGTAGTTTTTGTACTTACGAATACTCAAGGGAATAAAGATCGCCATCAAAATAACCATGTAGAGCAGTGAAGTCTCTAATGGATGCTGGCTTGGCCAAGAGTTTGCAGTAGCGCCAAATTCATTTTTCAGACCAAACAATTGACGGCAAGCCGCAACCATCGTTGATACTGGATTCCATTCGGCAAAGTACTGCAACGCTCTAGGCATACCGGTGGTAGGTGCAAAAGCGTTTGATAAGAAGGTCAGCGGGAAGGTGACCAAAAAGCCAACGCTTTGAACAGTACGGGCCTCTTTCACTGACAGGCCTACCAAAATTCCAATCCAAGACAGTGCGTAGCCGAACATAAATAGGAAGACGAATGCCAAAGTAGTTTGAAGAATTCCTGAAGTCGGACGCCAGCCCACTGCATAACCTGCACCGGCCATCACAGTCAGAACCAAGATATTGAGCAGCGCATCACCAAAGGTACGACCGATGATTACCGCACCTCTAGAGATTGGTAGTGATCTAAAGCGATCAATTAAACCCTTTTTCATATCTTCAGCTAATCCAATTGCGGTAGAAGCCAAAGTAAATGCAACGGTCTGCACGAAGATTCCAGGCATCAATAGCTGTACATATCCGCCAGGTTGACCCGTATCAATTGATCCACCAAATACATAGCGGAACAACAACACAAACATAACTGGTTGAATAGTTGAAAAAACAAGAAGTTCTGGAACACGAGCTAATTGAAGTAACTGGCGCTTAGTAATGACTAACGTATCTAGGATCGCATTTCTCATTTTTTGCCGCCTCTCTTCTTCTTGGCTACTGGTTCTTCGACAGTTTCTTCGGCTACGTGTCCCGTTAATGAAAGAAACACATCATCAAGTGAAGGACGCTTCAAGCCGATATCTAGCGGATGGATTTTCGCATCATCCATGGCTCGTAAAGCCTCCATGAGATCCTTTGATCCATTAAGTACAGGAGCACTTATGGTGCGAAGATCAACGTGTGTTGCATGGCCACTGATCTTTGCCACAATCTGATTGGTCTTATCCAAATCTGCAGGTTCAACAGTAATTTCTAGACGCTCTCCACCAACCTGCTTTTTCAAAGCATCTGAAGTTCCGCGAGCAATAACTGTTCCGCGATCAATCACAGCGATTTCATCAGCTAGTTGATCAGCTTCTTCTAAATACTGCGTAGTCAGCAGAAGTGTTACTCCACCCTTTACAAGCTCTTGAATTACCTGCCACATATCCTGGCGACCACGTGGATCTAAACCAGTGGTTGGCTCATCTAAAAAGAGAATCTTGGGCTTAACAATCAATGATGCTGCTAAATCAAGGCGACGACGCATTCCACCTGAATAAGTCTTGATAGGGCGGCGTGCAGCATCAGTTAAATCAAATCGTTCTAGTAATTCATTTGCACGATCAATCGAACTTTGTCGACCTAAATGATACAAACGACCAAACATCACCAAGTTATCCCAGCCGGTTAATGTTTCGTCGACAGCTGCATATTGACCTGATAAACCAATTTGTTCGCGCACCTTGTCTGGATGCTTAATGACATCAATACCTGCAACTGTTGCTGATCCAGAATCTGGCTTGAGCAACGTTGCGAGAATTCTCACAGTTGTAGTTTTACCTGCACCATTTGGTCCAAGTACGCCTAAAACAGTGCCTTCTTCGACATCTAAGGACAAATCATTGAGTGCTTTGACCTCGCCATTGCGATAGGTCTTCACTAAGTGTTCGGCTATTACTGACTTCACGGAGTAACCTTACCTTCATGTCTAATGAGAATCCTACAAATCAAGGTACAAGCCAATTATCTCACAAAGAAATTATGGTGATTTTGGGCGGCCTGATGATGGGAATGTTTCTTGCCGCCCTTGATCAAACCATCGTCTCTACTGCCCTCAAGAGCATCGTCGAGGAATTCGATGGATTGAATCACTACACCTGGGTTGTAACCGCATACTTGCTGACTTCAACCGCATCTACGCTGTTGTACGGAAAAATCTCAGATATTTATGGGCGACGTATTGTTTTTCAATTCGCAATTATTGTTTTCTTAATCGGATCATTCCTTGCAGGTGCATCACAAAACATGGAGCAACTCATTGCTACTCGTGCACTTCAAGGCTTAGGTGCTGGCGGCTTGATGGCGCTGACATTTGTGATTATTGGCGACATTGTTTCGCCACGTGAACGCGGGCGTTATCAAGGATATTTCGGAGCTGTCTGGGGCTTGTCCTCAGTTGCAGGTCCGCTACTTGGTGGTTTTTTCTCAGACCGCGGCGAGATTCTGGGAGTCAGCGGATGGCGCTGGATTTTCTACATCAATATTCCCATTGGAATTGCCGCGTTGGTTATTACCTCTGCAGTTCTTCACCTTCCAAAAAGCAAGCGCGAGCACTCCATTGATTATCTAGGTGCGCTTTTGATGGTCTCAGCAGTTACCTTGGTTCTTCTTTCTCTAGCTGTTTATGGCCCACAAAATGGTTGGGGCGATTCACGAACAATTTCATTCTTGATAATCGGAATCATTTTGACCGTTTTCTTCCTAATGTGGGAAAAACGTGCCACAGAGCCAATCCTTCCGCTGCACTTGTTTAAGAACCACACCTTCTCTCTTACATCTTTATTAGGAGCAGTCATTGGTGCCGGAATGTTTGGCGCTATCGTGATGCTTCCTTTGTATCTTCAAGTTGTAAAGGGAGATACCGCAACATCTGCTGGATTGAAATTGATTCCTTTGATGCTGGGAATTGTTACGGCATCGATTATTTCTGGAAAACTGATTTCAAAGCATGGCCATTACAAGCGCTTCCCTATCGCTGGAACCGCGCTGATGACAATCGGTATCTTGTTAATGACCCGCTTACAGATTGATACACCTTTCTGGCAGATTGCGATTTATTCAATCTTTGTTGGAGCAGGTCTTGGTCTATCAATGCAGACAATTGTTATTGCCCTGCAAAACTCAGTTGATTTCAAGGATATGGGTGTTGCAACCAGTTCCAATACTTTCTTCCGCTCACTTGGTTCTGTTTTTGGAACTGCAATCTTTGGAAGTATCTTGACTAATCGTGTGGGTCATTATTTGCAAAGTAACTTTCAAGAGCTAGCAACAAGTAATCCGGCAGCGCTAAAAGACTTTGATATGTCTAAGCTTGATGGAATTAGTAGTAACACTGCAGTTCTTAAGACTCTGCCACCAGAGATTCAGGCAACTGCGCTTAATGCCTTCGTAAACTCATTCCACATTGTTTTCTGGGCAGCAGCCCCAATTACTGCTATTGGTTTCTTCTTGGCGCTCAAACTCCGCGAAACTCCGCTTCGTAGCAATCAGGAGTACGCAGCAGCTCGCGAAGAGGCGGTTGGAGAGTCACTGGGTTGATCCGTTCACCATTTAGGGATCTACCCCGCGAAGTTTCATCACTAGTTGCAGCATCCTTTTTTGTTGCGGTTGGTTTTGGCATTGTTATGCCAGCGATTCCGGTTTTTGCAAAATCTTTCGGAGTTAACAACGCTGCAATTGGATTAATGGTTTCAGCCTTTGCCATCACACGTTTTGCATCGGGATTGATCTCTGGCGTTCTGGTCGACAAATTTGGTGAAAGAGCGGTATTTTCAACGGGAATCTTCATGGTTTCTGCCTTCACATTCTTGGCAGGTATTTCACAGAGCTACGAACAATTACTGTTCTTTAGAGCCGCAGGTGGGCTCGGTTCATCTATGTTTTCTGTTGCTGCAAGTTCAGTAATCCTGCGCTCAGTTAGCGATTCACAACGTGGACATGCACAGTCGGTATATCAAGGCTCGTTTATTGTCGGCGGAATCGCCGGTCCTGCAATTGGTGGAGTTTTATCCCTTATCTCTTTACGTGCACCATTCTTCGTTTACTCAGCTTTACTGCTGTGTTCAGGATTAGTTGCGCTGATTTTCCTAAAAGGTGATTCGATTGGGGCAAAGACAAATAACAGCGGCACAGAGTCTGTAACAACAATTAGAGAAGCTCTTGCAATGCCACCGTACAGAATCGCACTTGTGTTAGCTTTTATTGGTACGTGGGTTTTCTTCGGAATGCGCGCATCGATCCTGCCCGTCTTCGTTACAGAAGAGTTAGGTTCTACTACAGCTATTGTCGGTTACGGCTTAGCGATTTCTGCGATGGTGCAAGGCGCAATTCTTCTGCGCGCTGGGCGTTATTCAGATACCAAAGGCCGTAGAGCCGCATCTATAATCGGTGCCAACATAGTTTTCTTGGGAATTTTGGTTTTAACTTTTGCCATAAACCCTCTGATGTACATACTTTCGATGATCATCCTGGGCTTCGGCGGGGCATTTCTTTCAATCACACCGGCCAGCATTGTTGGAGACATCATCAAGGGCAAGGGCGGCAAGGTAATCGCGATCTTCCAGATGGCAGGTGATGCCGGAATGATCTTTGGGCCAATCATTATTGGTTGGATCTCGGATGTTTACTCATACCGAACCGCTTTTGGAGCTTCGGCGGTTATCTTCTCTATTGCTTTGATTCTGGTCTATCGAATTCCAGAGACCAGAAATGTCGATGGGCCCCAGGTTAATAACCTGAAGCCCATCGATGAAGATCTCTAATTAATCAGAACTAATTAGTCATTTCCGCGCAAGATTGAAAGAACGCGTAGAACCTCAAGGTACAACCAAACGATTGTCACCATAAGTCCAAATGCTGCTCTCCATGACTCTGATTCTGGAGCTCCTGCTGCGATTCCCTTTTGAATTGAATCAAAATCAAGAATCAAGAAGAAGGATGCAAGAACCATTCCACCTGTTGCAATGATCAATCCAAATCCACCAATGCTGTAAATGCTCGTTCCGGTGATGAATGAAGACACCAATGAAACAACAGCAAGTACTAGGTAACCGATGAGCGCTGTCATCAATACCTTTGTGAACTTAGGTGTTACGCGAATGCGTCCGCTCTTAAATGCAAACAACATTCCAGTAAATGCACTGAGTGTTACCAAGATTGCTTGGCTAACAATTCCGTCGTACATGGTGTTGTACATGTTGCTGATTGTTCCAAGAGCTAAACCTTGGAAAGCAGCATATGCAATTGCCATTGATGGCTTAACGCTCTTGCTAAATGAGTTAACCATTGCAAGTACGAAACCACCAAGGAAGCCGAGCAATAGTGCCCCACCACCAAGGTTAAGTGACCATGCAACCGCGCCAACAGTTACCAATACTGCGAACATAATCGCTGTGCGAGTGACAACATCATCAATCGTCATGCGACCTGTGCGTAATGATGAAGCTGCAGGTGTGTTGTACAAATTCTCTAGCGCTGCTGGGTCTGAGTTAATTGTGCTCGGATCGAATGCAGCGTATCCACGCTGATTAAACGCCCGTCCAAGAACAGGGTTTGAACTGCGCATA
>Ga0209033_1001341_pt1 | contig 14320 bp, 6 predicted proteins | sample LauGreFa1BDMLBDN_2_FD_188218 | JGI IMG/M metagenome (GOLD analysis project Ga0209033, IMG submission 188218) | Freshwater lake microbial communities from Lake Michigan, USA - Fa13.BD.MLB.DN (SPAdes) (version 2) | ecosystem: Environmental > Aquatic > Freshwater > Lake | place: Lake Michigan, USA...
TGCCCATGGGGACAACGACCCACCTCAAGCCCCAACAGGTACAGGGTGAACAAATGGACTTTGCTTAAAAAGGGAGGGGGCTCTTACTAGGTAGAGATCAGAAAAAAGCAAATAGGGGCCACTCATGCCAATAAGCCTGTACCACACAGGCATGACGCCACATGAACACCCAACATCTCATAACCCACTTCTTTTCAAGGGTTGCAAAGGCATCATGATCGAAATAATTGGGTTGCAAAGGCATCATGATCGAAATAATAGGGTTGCAAAGGCATCATGATCGAAATAATTGGGTTTAAAAAGTTGGAACGAACCTGATACGGTGAAGGAGATTAACCGTCAGCAACAATATGAGGGATTCAAGGATGACCCCTGGATACAAGGTTCCAGACCAGCATCCATACAACAGCAAAACACGTACAAATAAAGCCAGACCAATTGAAAGGATGAACCCATGCTAAACATGAGTGGATTACGACCCACTACCACAAGGGTAAGTGCGACGGTTCATCTGGGTGGCGACTCGGCATTACCAGGCCACGTGGCATCCCCACAATCAACCCATGAAACCTGGATTCGATCATGGATAGAGGAGCGTCATGCAACAGGGAGTTGTTGGCCATGTCGTCAAAAACCCAATCCTCGTATTATAACGCACATTATGGGGTTGGCCCCCACCCCCACAAGAACAGAAAACAGAAGAATCGATCAGATGGAAGCTCGGGTTCAACGCGTACTTCGTCTACCCGTTGGCCAATCGTTCATCCTGGCGTGTGTACAATCCGAGCACTGCAACACACTTTTACAAGGGATCATCAAAGAAGCGGGATCCCAACACAGCATCATAGAAGCCCTGGTCGATGCCATTAAAAGTACCGCCCGGACAGAGCCTGACCGTTCTTGCCAGGCACTCACCCAACTTGCTTTAGAAGACCAGCACCCCACCACCGCCTCCCCCGCCTTCAGTGCATTGGGCAGCATGATCCAGTCACCCACCCATCCCGCCGCCGCGATTGCCATCACGCAATTGATCCACATTGCCAACATGTCCCATCAGGTGGCCCACGCCAACTCCGCCATCCTCACATTACAGAACGCCGTCCTACAACCCATCGCTCCTCAACTACAGCGTGACGTGATCAAAGGATTGCAAACCATTGCGTTACAACCCACCCTTACCACTGCCACGGCTTCACTCACTGCATTAACACACATCATCCTACAATATCCCCATGCCAGCACCACCACCCATGCCTTCACTGCATTAAACACCATTGTCCAATCACCTCATCATCCCATCGCTGCCATTGCCATCACGCAATTGATCGACATTGCCAGTAGGTCTCAGCAGGACGCCCCCATCATCACGGTGATACACACCTTGCGCAACACCGCGATAACGAACACAGCCCCAGAGCATTCGGACATCCTGATTGATGGATTGAAAACCATTGCCTTAAAACAAAACGGCAATCCCCACACTGAGACACTCGCCGCATTAAAAACCATTGCCCTAAGCAGGAACAACCCATCGGTCTCCTCTATGGCCATGGAGGCATTCAAAACGATTGCACTGGACGAAGCGTCACCGGTCTCACCCCCTGCCATCCGCGTATTGCAATCGATTGCACTGGAACTCAATTCACCCGTCTCACCCACTGCCATGGCCATGTTACAAACCATTGCCACCCAATTACCCCCCCCTACAGCCAGCACCCAAGCCATGCAGTCATTGCAATCCATTGCCCTAGACATGAGCAGGCAACTCAATCAGACCAATCATGCTACAGCGGTGGTGTATCAAACGGGAGGAACCCACATTCGTGCTATCAACGAATCGCAGATTGGGCTACTCAACACGCATCTGACCGGCTGTATTACCACATTAGGTACCATTGCAACCAACCCACATGATACCTGTAGTAAAAAACTAGCCATGACCCTGTTACAAGATTTCGTACTAACCAATCAGCATCCAGACACGTCTGAACTTGCCCTCTCCACTATCCAAAAGATTGCCATCCATGAGACTGACAGTGACCATGCCATCACCGCCTTACAAGCCATTGCCCAATCAAGCAAGCGTGGCACCTCTGATGATGGCATTGCCTGCTTAATTGTGATTGCCCAACAATCCCCACGTCTGCGGCATTCCATTCTAACTTGGTTACGTGGGTTTTTAGACCACTCACCACAATCCGTGCAAACAGCCTTTAATGTGCTACAAACGATTGCCACGACATCACGCGATGACACCACCGTATCCTTTGCCATCACGGCGTTACAAGACATGGCGATTCAATCGACCCATTCCCCCACCCATCCGATTGGCCGCCAAACCATTGAAAGCCTGTGTTATATTGCCTTGACGAATCACCCCATCGCATCCCAGGCCGCCCTCAACGGCCTCATCATCATTGGACAATCAGACGATCGATACTCACAACACGTGATCAACACCCTAACAACCATTGCCAAAACAGAGGATGTTCCAGAGACTGTACGTCAATACGCCAGCAATGCGATACCTAACATCAGACGTACCTCTGAGGAAACTCACACACACCCCCCGGCATACACCGTGTAACCGAGCAAGCAACACGACAGGGGTAAAAGAGAAGGTGGGCTTTTATACAGCTCCCCGCCCTACCCAAATTCGATACCATGGCCCTCACACCGACCCATCTCCCCCTCCATGGGGACACACACCCCACCCTCAAGCCCCAACAGGTGACAGATCAACACATGGTCTAACACGATATAAGTAGAAAGAGGGGGTTAAGGGGCTTGCATCGATCGGTGCATTGACACGGAATCCCGCCTCCCAGACCATCATCACACCGTTGCAGAACCCCAGCCAACAGCCTGTCACAAGAAAGGCGTCACGCATCATCCATTGAAATGATTGGGTTTAAAAAGATAGACACAAACTGATAGAGTGGGCACCTACTTCAGCATACGCCGTCCACCATCGCTTGAGTGTACAGCCCATAGGGTCATGTCCTCCGTCCCAAACCAAACCGCCGTGTTATTCGCCCATTTGGATTAAAGCAAGAAAGGATCACCCCATCATGCAAGGAGTTACTTCAGTTCAACCGTATTCAATCTTAAATTCTGACTCAACTGCTGCACCAGGTTCCACCTCTATCCCTTCAGAGAGTACAAGTGGATTGAGATTCATCGCACCCAACCAAACAAACACACATGGGCATTGGATTGAGCAGTTTGTAACCGAAAACAACCAAATAGAAAACAGATCGAGAGGATGTTGGACATTTTGTATAAATCGACCAAAACCCTCTATTCTAACTCATATTATGCAAATAGGGGGCAGAAACAGAGAGGTTACATCATTAAAGGACGCCATGTTAAGTCATGCGGGCCAATCATTCATCGCAACTTGTTTAGCATCCGACCATCGCAAGACCCTTTTATGCGTGTTGCTAAATGAAATAGGATCCCAAGACACAGTGATAAACGAATTGGTTCAGGGCATTCAACAGAATGCCCAAGCGGAAACCAGGGACCGCTGCGAAGCGTTGACGGACATCGCCCTCCAACCTCAGAACCCCACGGCTGCCACAGAGGCACTTACCGCATTACAAACCATCGCCCGCCAAACTCAGAACCCCACGGCTGCCACAGAGGCACTTACCGCATTACAAACCATCGCCCTCCAACCTCAGAACCCCACCACCACCACGGCTGCCCTTACCGCATTACAAACCATCGCCCTCCAAACTCAGAACACCACCACCACCACGGCTGCCCTTACCGCATTACAAACCATCGCCCTCCAACCTCAGAACCCCACGGCTGCCACAGAGGCACTTACCGCATTACAAACCATCGCCCTCCAAACTCAGAACCCCACCGCCGCCACGGCTGCCCTTACCGCATTACAAACCATCGCCCTCCAAACTCAGAACCCCACCGCCGCCACGGCTGCCCTTACCGCATTACAAACCATCGCCCTCCAAACTCAGACCCCTACCGCCGCCACGGCTGCTATCCAGTGCTTAGAACAGCATGTCAAGAAATCACAGTATGTAACAGAGAATGAAGGGCTTCCAGGCCTGACATGCTTACAACAGCTCCTAACACAAACCAACCATCATCAAGCAAGACGACAGGTCATTCAGGCATTGGGTAACATCGTCACTGGGTTAACGATAAAAGAAGCGAAAAAAAGAAACGAAGCACTTGCATTATTAGAACAGGCAGGAAAAATGGAGACACCCGCTATTTGTGAAGCTGCTATCACCCAGTTAAGCACAATAGCCAAAACATCATTGAACCCAACGATATCCGAGGCAGCGATTGGCCGCATCTATGCCATCAGCATCAATCCTTCCAACCAGTCCGCTACCACTTTGGCCGTTTCGGCACTCATTGAGATTTCTAATCAACCAAATAATCAACATTCCATCAACACCCTCAATATGCTACTCAAATCAGCCAGCTTAGAGGATTGCCGCCCCATCATCGACGTGCTAAAACCGCTCACCATACCCCGTAGTCTCAACACATTCGAAAAAATCGCCCTGATCGTCACAGATCATCAGGTTTTTTCAGCGGTCATCACCGCATTAACAGAGATCGCCCTAACGAATCCGTATTGTGATGCAGTAAACAGCTTACGCGATATTGCAACTAATTTAATCCCTCAACTTTCATCTACAGCCACACCCAACCCCTTGTCCAACATTAAGTTAGAAGAAGCCATCGAAGCACTTATCACGATTGCCAACACTACACGGAATGATCACGCTAAAAAAACGGCCACTAACATGTTGGCCCCACTTCCCGCACTGCTCACATCAGCAAATCACGCCATACCAAGCCATCATGATCATGCACCAAATGAACAAAATGGCATCCCTGAATCCAAACACTTAGCCTGGTGTGCCAAGATATGGGGTGTCATTGCCACGCATTCAGACCATATGCGTGACATCACGAGTGCCTTGACTGGATTAATAAAAATGGCTAAGCAACCCCGTAACGGAGCCAATGTATACGCCGATGCTGCCATTACCCATTTGATAGTCTTTGCCCAATTGGAAAAGGCACAATCCGAGAACCATGATATGATCAATTGGTTGATAGAATTCGCACGCTTACCAATTCCGCAGCTTGCCACGGAAGCACTCAGCACATTAAAAAAAATTGGCTGTCAATATCCCGAAACCACACGATACTTTGCCCAAGATATTGCGGACATTTTCAATCAAACGAATGAGTATACAACCAGAAGCACGTGCATCCACATACTCACCGAGATTGCAACTCAAGAAACAACGCCGATAGACATAAAAAATCAAATAGGGGAATTGCTCCAACAAATACGTCAGAAGATTGATCGTAATAGCGTTGCAATAGAGGTATCTTCCACCTATGCATCCCTTACTAATGTATAGCCATCGATTGGGGGGGCCGCATACCCAATCCTTCCGGCATGGATATGGCCCATCCAACGGAGGGATGATCATGATCAGCGAGTCTATTTTCCGTGTGCCATCGATCAGGTGGGAAACGTGTGTTGATGCATGAACGGTACCCACTCTAACAAGAAGCAACCCTCCCATGGACACCCACCACCCGATGTATCTTGGAAGGGTGCCCCTTTGGGGCGTTTCATCTATTGATGGCCACCTTTTGCACCCACCGCCTGAGGATGAACGATCCCTGTTAGCATCGATCATGTGCCGCTCACCTTCGGGATCGCTCACCCCTTTTTCCAGAAAGGTGTCCCCACTCTTGATGTCTCGCCAGCAGCATACCAGTCGATGGGTGTTCTGCCAGTCTCCATTATCCGACCGTCAATCTGGCCATACCCGTTTGAAGCAACCAAAAAAACCGTGATAACGATCGATTGTCTTTGGCCGATCATCCCATCCACCCGTTTTGCCCGACAGAGGGGCTGCCAAAAGACGCCCCCCAACATCCGACCGATCGTGTCGTCGATGGGCTGGTGTTAAGATCATCCTCTTTTTTTTGACCCCATGACCACCCATCTCCCGACATCACACCGCTACCTCGTTGACACCACAATCTAGACCCTCCCCAAAACTAGCCCCTCCCCAAAAAAAGAGACCAAAGAAAAACACTCCGATAATCCTCACGGAGCCTCCTCCTTCTGTCTTTCACCAACCAAAAACAAAACGACCCCGCCACCCCTCATCGCTCACAAGCGACTGGTGAGCCATGGGGCTTTTCACCCGCTCATGGGTAACAAAAACCCAAGAGCAAGAGCGACTATACAATGGCCGACACCCCATAGGGTGATTCACCCACTGGTGGGCATTCGCCCCGAACGAAACCCATCCAAAACCCGATGAAAAAAAAAACGCCCCAACGATACCCAATCGCATCAGGATATGGCAACGGGTAGTGTGGCATCAGCCCCCCCCTATTGGTCGGATGACACCCCCCTAACACGTCGCCATCGGCCCATCACAACCGGCAACAACAACAAAGTCGACATCGTGACACTCAATACCCCCCCGATCACCACCACCGCCAATGGCTGCTGAATTTCTGCCCCCAACCCACGATTAAACGCCATGGGTAAAAAGCCAAACCCCGCCACCATGGCCGTCATGAGCACCGGTCGCAATCGGGAAACGGCCGCCTCAAACGCCGCCTCTTGCATGGATCGCCCATTGGCCTGCAACTGATGAACCGTGGTGACCAACACCAACCCATTTAATATGGCAATCCCTGATAACGCAATAAACCCAATACCGGCTGACACCGTGAGGGGAATCCCGGCCACATGCATCCCCAACACCCCCCCACTGACCCCAAAGGGGATCATCCCCATTACAGCCACCACATCCCGCCATGACGGCAAGGTAATCAATAACCCCAGCATAATGGTAATAAACGTCACCGGAATCACCACCAACCACCGTGCATTCGCCCGCTTCATATGGGCGTACTGTCCGCCCCATTCCACCCGATACCCATCCGGGATCGTTAAGCGAGACAACACCCCCTTGGCATCCCCCACCACCCCATTGACATCCCGATCGCCCAACGACAATGCCACCCCGGCATATCGCAACCCATTGCGATGGGCAATGGTGGTCACTTGGTCCTGACGCGTCACACGGGCCACTTGACCCAACTGAACCGTACCGCCCATCGGCAAGGCCACCGGCAACCCCCGTAACCACTCAATAGGGGGCAGGTGATGGGAGGGCATCGTGACCACAATCGGAACCCGCCACCCGTCTCTCATCAAGGAGCCTACCGGAATCCCCCCCAAACCCGCCGCCAAGGTGTGATTGATCGCATCGCGATGTACCCCCCATTTGGCCATTACAGTGGCATCCATTGAGACGGTAATCACCGGGGCCATCACCATCGCCGTTAAGGCATCGAATGCCACATCCTCCACCCCGTTGATACCAGACAAATACCCCACCGACTCGGTTAACAAGCGATGCAAAACCAGTAAGTCCGGCCCAAAAAACTGAATGGACACATCCGCCCGACTTCCTTCTAACAACTCATTAAATCGCATTTCAATGGGTTGGGATTCAGACACCGATTCGGTCGGAAACCGTGTCGATAACCGGGTCTCAATTGCCTGATACACCCGACGCTTGGCCTCCCGTGACAAGGCCACCTGCGAATCCAATACCACAAACGTATCCGACAAATGAGGTCCCATTGGATCGGTTGCACTTTCAGGGGTGCCCAGTCTAGAAAACACCCATTTAACACCGGGGACAGACTCAATCAACCGATCCGCTTCACGCTGATTGGCAATCGCCCCGTCAATAGAGATGGCAGGATCCCGGCGAATATTGACCACCAAATCCCCTTCATTGAGTGGGGGCATAAAATCAGAGCCCAAGCGTAACCACCCCACTATTGAGACCACTCCCACCATCATCACCACCACCACCACCCCAATGGGGTGTCTAAAACAGGCACCCAACACCCGACGATACCCCTCCCTGATGGCACGCATGGCCTTGGTTTCGGATGAATGGTGGGCCCCTTTGGTCGCCCATTTTGCCATGATAGGGACCATGGTAACCCCATACAGCAATGCCCCTAACAACACCATCATGACGGTAAGGGCCATGGGCCGAAACAATTTTCCTTCCACCCCCGTCATCAACAAAATGGGGGCATACACCACCGCAATCACCCCCACCCCCACCACCACCGGTCGCATCACATCACCCACCGCCCGAATCAACATCTGATGCCGACGCATCTCCGAAACTGCCACCCTAGCACGGCTTAGATGATGATGAATGTTTTCCATCATCACCACCGACCCATCCACCACCAGCCCAAAATCAATGGCACCCAAACTCATTAAGTTGGCCGAAATACCCAAGGTGTTCATCCCCACCACCCCCCACAACATCGCCACCGGAATGGTAGAGGCCACCACCAATGCGGCCCTAAAATTACCCAACACAAGACCCAAGACCACCACCACCAACACCGCCCCTTCCATTAAGTTTTTAGCCACCGTTTGAATGGTATGATCCACCAACACCGCCCGCGAATACACCACCCTAACCGCCACCGGCCATTCCGGTGCCAACGACTGAATGGCCTGTTCAACATCCATCGCCACTTGCCGTGAATTGGCACCCGCTAACATTAGCACGGTTCCCAACACGGCTTCATTCCCCCTAAACGTGGCCCCCCCCAATCGGGGGGCCCCACCCATTTGCACGGTCGCAAGATCCGATACCCGAACCAACTGCCCCATGGGAGACCATAACAATGGGGTGGCCAACACTTGGGCCGCCGTTCGCATCACGGGATGATTCTCTACCACCGCTTGTTGGGGGGGCATCGGCATCATGCCCCCTGCACCGGCATCCCCCAATCCCTGCAATCGTGCCACCACATCCCCGACCGAGACCCCCCATTGGGCCATCCGGTTGGGCTCAAGCTGAATGGCCAGTTGTTGCCGATAGCCCCCAGTGGAATCGACTTCTGCTACCCCCGGCACACGGTGTTTGATGGCAGGTCGGATAATGGTATCAAGGGCGGTACGCAAGGCCATTAACCGCTCGGATGCTGGCAACTGTTCCATTGGACTACCGGGCTTTGGTTCAATGACCATCATGACCACCTCACCTAACCCCGTCGAAATAGGGGCCATTTCCGGTGTCATGTCCTGGGGCAATACCGATCGGGCCACTTGAAGTCGTTCGGCAATCTGTTGGCGGGCCCAATAAATGGAGGTGCCATCTTTGAATATCACCACCAGTTGGGATAACCCATATTTAGAAATCGACCGGGTGGTTTCCACATGGGGAATACCAGTTAATTCTCTCTCAAGGGGGTTGGTAATGAGTGTTTCAACTTGCAAAGGGCTCAAGGTACCCGTCTTGGTGTTAATCATCACCTGAACATTGGTAATATCGGGTACCGCATCGATGGGCAACTGTGGCAAGGTGAACAATCCCCACACACAACCGGCAACGGTGATCCCCACGACCCACCAACGATACAGCAAGACCAATCGAATCCAGGCCATTAGGGAAGGATCGGTTCTTGCCACCGCCCCCAGTTAATGTGGGCCATGTGGGCACGATACAATGCGCTGGTATACCGCTCTTCTTGTTGCATCAACAAACGGCCCAACTCGACCACACTCACCGCACTGACCAACCCCCGCCGAAACCCTTGAAGGGCGGTATGAAATGACCGGGTGGTAGCACGCAACCGTTGCTCTCCTCCCTCTTTTAACACCCACATGGCCGATTCGTAATCATGCCATGTCGCCGATTGCTCGTGTTGCAAAGAGCGGCGAACACTCGCTTCTTGGTCATCTACATGATCCAATGCCACTTGGGTAGTGGCCAATTGTCCTTTGGTTTGATGATGCCAAGCGGGCGTCACCACCAACCCGACACCCGTGGTGGCCCCCCCATTATTGGCGGTAAATGGCAGGCTACTTTTAAGCATGAGTGAGACTGACGGGTCATTGAGCCGATGCCATTTTTGAAGGGTGCTGTTCAATTGGTGGCGATACAGTGCCCAATATGCCATCTGGGGAGTGGTCTCTAAGGCAATGGGGGGCAATTGGGGGGGTAATGGGGGACGTTGAATGGCACCTTCCCACGAAAAATCACCCCATTGACCAATGGCTAGTTTGGCAGCGGTCATGGCCGTATGGCGTTGGTGCAATGAAACCGAAAGATCATGAAAAAAAGCGGTTAAAATGGCCACATCCACTTGTTCTTGAATGGATTGTTGGGGCCGTGATTGTGCAAAGCGCATCAAATCCTGAAAGTCTGGCATGCGGTGATGCAACATGGTCCATGATTGGCGGGCAATATCATAGGCCACAATGGATTGTAAGATATCGGCGTATCGATTCAATTGATCGATACGAACCTGATGTTGGGTGAGGGCCAACTGAGACCCCGCCTCTTGGGCAAGAACAGGTTGACGATTCCCCATCACAAGGGGTTGATCCCATTCAAAATCGCTACCCCAGCTGGGCTGAGAATTCGATGCCGAATGGGTAATATCAAACCGAAACGACGGGTTGGGGGGCACATACGCATGGGTCACTTCGAGTTGCTTTTGTTGAACCAGGCCACGCCAAACCCGTTGATCAGGAGACTGATCGAGCAGTTGGCGCGCCAACTGGGTGGCCAACGCAATGGGGGGGGATGCAATTGTAGGTAACACCCCAATCAACATAAAACCGACGACCAACCAACCCCACACAGTTCACTCCTCGTAACGATGCCAAGCAAAGCAATGATTGTATCAGGCCACAGCACCCATGATAAGCACACCATCATGGGCCCCTTTTCCTGTGGCACGGTATGGGCATCCCCGTTCCCACCATCCTGACCGGCAGAACTTACTGTTAACCATCCATCCCACTTGGCACAGGGTATTCGATGGCCAGCCAATCTTACCCAAATGTTCCGTCCCATTCATCATGGATGAGCCCCACCCAATTGGGTGTGATCATCACCAACACCCAGACACCCCATGACCATCAACCGCCGCCACGAATCGCTTGAAAAACCGACACACCCAAAAACAGCCAGCCACCACCAGCATGTCGGCATCCCTAAAACCATGCCATTCAATTAATTCGATGTATGACCCTGAGTTAAGAGGGTTCGGACCACATCAAATAAACTGGAATCTGGTAAGGTGCCGGCAACCTGTTGCCACATCTGTAAACGATCGGCTGGAGAAGTGGATAAAATCGTTTCACATGTCGCCCGATACGATAGGTCCACCAATCTTTCGGATTTTGATACAGAGAAGAACACAGGCCAAAAACAGTGACCCCTTGATTGTAGATCGGCACAGAGTTGAGGGATCGTGCTGTCGTGAAAATCAGATGACACCGCCACTTTGAGGGTCGACAATGAGGGGTGGGTGATGGCGATCAGTTGTTGACACCATTCAGGCGACACCAATCGCCCGTCCAGATTAACATGGCGTAATGCGTCCGCTGAATAACTGGCACCGATTGACACCACGAAGTGACCACCCTGCCAGACTACTTTTGCCCCAATCGCATCAATAGGATTTAACGTCTCGGTGGCTTGGGTCAACACCATATGATCCCGATTCACAGGCTGTTCACGCTCCGCCACGCCCATCATATCCCGTGCTGGGTCAAGCCAATCAAGTATATCGTTCACATGACCGTTCCCCGCTATTTCGGGCATCACATATAATTGATTGGCCTGGTTAGCCCGCAACCAAGCATAGACTTTGTCCCTCACCTCTGATTGCGTTAATTCAGAAGGCCGTATTGCCACCCTTACCTGAACATACTCCTCGCCAGAATAAAGATGCGGCAATAACCGCTCCCACAAAGAAAAAGTAATCGTTTGGTTACGAAATGATAAACCAGATAAGTCGTCATCTGACATCGTATCTGGCAAAGAAAACACAAAAGGATAGGGGTCAGCGGGGGGGGTATCATGAATCGACAAGAGCTGGGGGTGAGCAGGATGAATCGGCAGCCCGTGGGTATCACGAAATTGATCCGACATCACCATCGCCCTATCCTTTATCGTTGCCGGATCGTCAGTAATCAGCGTCACCTTAGCCCAAGCCATGCAGGCCTGTCTCAACACCGTGCGATCAAATCGGGTATGACTCAAGGTGGCAGCCGTGAAATTGGCAGCCGTTAAGTTGGCCCCAGTCAAATCAGCCCGGGTTAAATCGGCACCGGTCAAATTGGCACGTATCAAAATGGCATCGTCAAAAATACTGCGTCTTAATATGGCACCGGTCAAATCAGCCTCAGAAAAATCGGCTCGAATACAACTGGAGGATTCCAAATTAGTCTGGACAAATTTGTCACGCACATAAACACCAAAATGAAGTAGGGAGTTTGGCATCTCCAGGCCGCTCATGTCGCCTATTGGCCGATCCATTGCATCCGCACCCAACGCATGATCGTCAGACCCATCATGTAAGGGCACATTATCAGGAGACAGGTCGATTTCTCTACAAGAAGTCAACGCATCATGTCTTGCGTGTCTCAATGCATAAAAATCGCGTTGAGTCAGTTTCACGCCCTCCATTTTAGCCGCACGAACATCCGTCTGGTCCAAAATAGCACCCGTTAAATTAATGTGCCGCAAAACAGCATATCTCAACTTGGCACGTGTTAAATTGGCCGCACTCAAATCGGTGTCAACGATTTTGGCATTGAGCAAGTTAGAATCCGTCAAATCAGCCTGGCATAATCTAACCCGCTTCAAAACACACTGAAACAAACTGGCCCCAGTTAAGTTGGCCGCACTCAAATCGGTGTCAACCATTGAGGCCCGCACCAAACTGGCCCCACTTAAATTGGCCCCGGTCAAATTGGCGTGTTTAAAATAGGCCCGCACCAAACTGGCCCCACTTAAATTGGCCCCAGTCAAATCAGCCCCGCGAAATGTCACACCGTGTAAGGTGCAACCAATGAACGTGGCGTTGGTTAAGTTGCAATCACTCAACACTACGTGACTCAAGTCTAAGCCGTTAAATGACACACCGGTAAAGTCACGTTGACCTTGTGCCAACATACGTTGAATGGATGATCGACTCAATACGACACCAGGATGCAAGGACCCCAATGCGTTGGGGACAGTGAAAGAAACAGCAGCGGCAGTAGCTAAAGAGGGTGTGGGAACCAATGAGGAAGAAGAAATGGGAGAAGATGGTGTGGGAACAGGTGAGGAGGAAGAAACAGGGATGGAGGGAATCATTGAGGCTTATCCGATCAAGTGCGTGAAGAATCAACAGTGAACATAACAGTAATCAAGAAATGACGCAACATCACTGAGCACCGAATCCATCGATCCCATACAAAAACAATGACTCCAACCAGGCGTTAGGGTTACCGAAAAAATGAGGCCACCTGAGTGGTTCACAAGGGGCCCCTCAAAAAAGACCCATGACACAATCCCATCGCTGAGTCGTGATAAAAGAGGTCGCTTAAATGAACCGGCAGAACAGACCGTGCCGTTTGGCCGTGCTACCTTTTGAGCCCCCCTATTCTTTTGGCTGACAATCTAAACTGAAACCCAATCCCACCGTCGGGCCTTTATGAAGGTACCATTTGCGTATTCACAGCCCACTCTGTCTAGGCAAGGATTCAACCAAGATACACCGACTCCACAAGATGCTTACCTCATCGACACGGTGTGGTTGTGGGTGGTCCATGCCCCTTGATGGCACATCACGGCCTGAGGTCCCATCCTACACCAAGACCGCCTTCCAATCCAAAATCACCCATACATCGCCATGACCCCACTGAGCATCGTTGCGTCACCCAACCCATCGGTCACGGGGGGTAGACCAACGGTTTTCTGCCAAGCCCTTATCACCGTTTTAAACAACCCTCGCCCATTCCCTTGACAGGGTCCAGACGTGCCGTGGTCATCTCGTGCGTAGGGTTGCCTAAGGTCTGACACTCAAGACTTCATCACATGGTGCCATCTCGCCCCGCCTTTTTTTTGTATGATCGCCTTTGCTCACGTGACGTAACGCCCATCTCCTACCGGGTGATGCTGCAGGGGCTAAGCCCACACCATCAGATCGGGTCACCCCCCTGATTCAACCCCGTGATCCCCCATTGGGACCATCGTCCGTTTTGAGTGTTAATAATCTATTTACTATATAGATTAAGTAGTTTATAGTCATGACATGAGGCGTCCGTCTCATCAGATCGACTTATCACAAAACAACGAAGGAGTGTGTCGCAATGAACAAGCATCTATTAAGACTATTACTGGGGGTGATGAGTGTCTGTGGGACCCCCGTGATCGCCCAATCGTTGGCCACCCCATCCCCC
>Ga0209033_1001342_pt1 | contig 14320 bp, 14 predicted proteins | sample LauGreFa1BDMLBDN_2_FD_188218 | JGI IMG/M metagenome (GOLD analysis project Ga0209033, IMG submission 188218) | Freshwater lake microbial communities from Lake Michigan, USA - Fa13.BD.MLB.DN (SPAdes) (version 2) | ecosystem: Environmental > Aquatic > Freshwater > Lake | place: Lake Michigan, USA...
CCGTGTTCCCTACAAAGGATCAATTCTGTCGATTCTTCACCAACTTTGCGGAGGCATTCGCGCGAGTATGGGTTATTGCGGCTGTCGTGATTTAAGTGACATGAGAAGCAAAGCGCAATTCGTAGAAATCACATCGGCTGGGATGCGTGAGTCGCATGTTCATGATGTGCAAATCACCAAAGAAGCTCCCAATTATCATCATGACTGAAGCTAGAACAGCCCGTCGAGATGGCAGGGGAGCGTCTGCTCGTGCTAGCCTGAGCCATGAAAAACTATTAATTCTAGATTTTGGATCTCAAGTTACGCAGTTGATTGCCCGCCGTGTTCGCGAATCGAAGGTTTATTGCGAGATACATCCTGCTTCGATGTCTGCAGCCGAAATCGCCGCGTTTAGGCCAAAAGGCATCATCCTATCGGGTGGCCCCAATTCAGCCTACGAGCACAACACCGACATTGCCGATCCGACTGTATTTGGGCTTGGTGTACCCGTGCTAGGTATTTGCTACGGCATGCAAACCATGGCACAGCAACTCGGTGGTACGGTCCAAGCCAGCGATACCCGTGAATTTGGTTCGGCAATGGTTCGGGCGCGTGGCCACAGTCAATTGCTAAAGGACATCGCTGATGAGGTCAACAACGAGGGGCACGGCCTGCTTAAGGTGTGGATGAGCCATGGCGATAAGGTAACTCGCTTGCCAGACGGGTTTAAGTTGATCGCCTCTACCGAAAGTTGCCCGATCGCCGGCATGGCCGATGAGGTGCGCGGCTTTTACGGCTTACAGTTTCACCCGGAAGTCACGCACACGCTGCAAGGTAAGGTAATCATTGACCGCTTTCTAAAGCAGATTTGCGGCTTTCGTGGTGATTGGGCCATGGCTCGGTTCGCCGAAGAAATGATCGAGCAAATTCGCGGCCAAGTGGGGCAGGACCGAGTGATCCTTGGCCTTTCTGGCGGGGTTGATTCGTCGGTTGCTGCGGCGCTTATTCATCGGGCCATTGGCGAGCAACTTCAGTGCGTTTTCGTCGATACCGGTCTTCTACGTTTGGGAGAGGCTGATCAAGTTCGAGAGACTTTTGGCCAGCACTTTGGCATGAAGCTCACTGCTGTTGATGCCAGTGAGCAATTTATGCTGGCCTTAGCCGGTAAGACCGATCCTGAGGAAAAACGCAAAGTCATTGGCAGGCTTTTTGTTGAAGTCTTTCAGCAGGAGGCTGCGAAATATCCCGATGCGCGATGGCTTGCTCAGGGGACGATTTATCCCGATGTGATTGAGTCAGCCGGCACCAAGCATGGCAAAGCAAGTAAGATTAAGTCGCATCATAATGTTGGCGGACTCCCTGATTCCCTGCACTTGGCTTTGCTTGAGCCCCTGAGGGAGCTCTTCAAAGATGAAGTCCGCGCACTGGGGCTAGAACTTGGTTTGCCCCGAGACATGGTTTTTCGGCACCCTTTTCCTGGCCCAGGGCTCGGGGTGAGAATCCTTGGTGAAGTTAAACGGGAGTTTGCCGATTTGCTTCGAAGGGCTGACGCTCTATTTATTAGCGAACTTCGATCGTATGTTGATCCGACCGATGGGCTTCATTGGTATGAAAAGACTTCCCAGGCCTTTGCGGTTTTCTTGCCGGTTAAGTCAGTTGGTGTGATGGGCGATGGCAGAACCTATGAATATGTGGTCGCATTGAGAGCTGTGCAGACTCAAGATTTTATGACGGCACATTGGGCTCCCTTACCCCATGACTTATTGGCATCGGTGTCCAATCGAATTATCAACGAGGTGCGAGGCATCAACCGCGTGGTCTACGACATATCGGGAAAGCCACCGGCGACGATTGAGTGGGAATGATTCAGCGTCTTTCTGGGATTATCGAAGACAGTCGAGAAACAGCCGTAAGTTGTTGATCAGTACGGGTAAAAGTCTGTCGGGATCTATCGGGGACTCCCGATGGGCTGGCATGACGGGGCTTCTCGGCCGAGGGTCTGCCTCGTCGCCCGGTGCAACCTCACAGCTGGCCGGGTGATTGCCTTTCTCGATGGCTACCCTGCGGGATCTCGAGCCCTACATCGGCCAGAGCGGCCGGGTGTCGGAGGTGCTGAATCGCAAGCGCGCCTTGAGCCTGCGCATGGTCAAGCGGCTGCACGATGGGCTGCGGATTCCTTACGAGAGCCTGTTGGCCGGCGTCCGGTAGTTCGCCTCGACGGTGATGACGCCACCGGTCTTCCGCCGCTACTTCGGCATCCACTAAGCCGGGGCGGCGACCCCAGACTCAGGGCTCAAAAGCCTGCGCGTCTACAGCGCCACAGCCGAGACGCCGCCGAAGCCGGTCCCGCCTCCGCCCGGCCGGATGGGGTAGGGCAGTCATCGTAGGTTTGGTGGCGGTGCGGCGATAAGTGCTGTCAATCTCCGCAAATAACGCGGAGAAAATCTGGTTCTCGCTGTAGCACATAAGTGCTACTATGGTTGTTCATTTTCAATCGGAGTACCTGTTATGACGACTACGACCATTCGCCTGCCCGAAGATCTGAAAGCAAGGGTGGCAACCGCAGCAAAACGCGCCGGGACGACAGCCCATGGTTTCATTCTTGAAGCGATTGCCGAAAAGACCCAGCAGGCAGAACTCAGGGCGGATTTTGATGAGGCCGCCGAGCAGCGCTACGCCGACATCGTCTCTTCTGGAAAAACCATTCCCTGGACAGAGATGCGCAAGTATCTTGAAGCCCGTGTTGCCGGAAGATCTGCCAAGCGTCCCGTAGCCAGAAGACTGGCACGCTGAAATGGCCAGAATCGAACTGGCGCCCGAGGTGGGCGACGATTTCGATCGCATTCTTGAACATTTGGTAAGCTGCCAGGTCGAAATCCCTGGCCAGCGCATTGGGGAGATCATCATCGCTTTGGATGTCCTGGAACATAACCCCCTGATCGGCCGTCCGGTGGCGAACGGCAAGCGGGAACTTGTGATTGGTCGCCGGGCCCAACGCCATCTCGCACGCTATCGTTATTTGCCGGAAATAGAAATCGTCTTTGTGCTGGCAATCCGTAGTCACCGCGAGGCGGGATACGCCGAGCGTGTAGAAGAGGGGTAGGCATTTATGGTGCTGGGTTATAGGCTTGCATCAATGACCGGGACTGGCGCGAGTGATGAAGCTTGGATGCAGCTTGCGATTGAGCAGGCGACGATAGCAGCCAGCGAGGGCGAAGTGCCGGTAGGTGCAGTGCTTGTGTCAGAGGGGGGTGACTTGCTTGCGGTAGGCCGAAATAGGCCGATTAGCCTGCACGATCCTAGCGCGCATGCCGAAATTCAGGTGCTAAGGGCCGCTGCCGCGAGCCTTGGCAACTACAGACTTCCGGGTACGCGCCTTTATGTGACGCTTGAGCCTTGCCTTATGTGTGCAGGAGCCATGTTTCATGCCCGGATCGCATCGCTTGTCTATGGAGCATCCGATCCGAAAACCGGTGTTGCCGGTGGCAAGCGCGATGTTTTTTCTTGGGTAGACCTCAATCACCAAACTGAAGTCAGAGGCGGGGTGCTTGCTGATGAATGCAGCAAGCTTTTGAAAGATTTTTTTTCCGCCCGTCGTAAATAAAAAACTGCCCGCTCCTGCGGGCTATTGATTCGTCCGATCACAACAACGCGGCCGAATTGCGCTAAACGATGCTCGGTCGGGCGATTTTATTACTACTGAACCTTGGCTTTAGCTCTCAGATCGGTTTGAAGTTTCTGGACTTTGCGCCGTTCTAGTTCTTGAGTGATCTGTGGCTTAACTTGATCCAGCGGTGGTGGTGCGGCTTCTCGGACGTCGTCGATTTGAATGACATGCCAACCAAATTGGGTTTGAATCGGTGCTTCGGTGAACTTGCCCTTGGCAAGCTTGACCATGGCGTCCGAAAAGGGCTTGACAAAAGTGCCGGGTGGGTTCCAGTCAAGATCGCCGCCGTTGATCCCCGACCCGGGATCTTTCGATTCTTTTTTGGCGATTTCCGCAAAATTCCCACCTTTCTTTAACTGCTCGATGATCTGTTTGGCTTGTTCCTCTTTTTCAACCAGGATGTGACGTGCCTTGTATTCTTTATCGCCTTGTTGCGATTTAAGCTTGTCGTATTCCGCCTTGACATCAGCATCGCTGACAGGGTGTTTCTTTAAATGATCGCGAAGGTAGGCCGTGATCAGAATCTCGGCACGCTGATTCTCGAGCATGCGCTTGACCTCAGCCTGCTGGCTGACACCGGTTTTTTCAGCTTCCTGCAAGAATATTTCCTGCATGATCAAGGAGTCGCGAATCGCGGTGCGCAGCTCGGGTGTATCGGGACGACCTTGCGATACAAGCTGAGCGACGATGTCGTCAAGTTTTGCCTTGGGAATGGGCTTGTTATTCACAATCGCAGCATTCTGCGCGTAAGCAACCCCGGCAAGGCACAAGCTCGCCATACCGATGAGCTTTCGTAGCGGGTGCAAGACGGGACGATTCGAACGAACCCGTAGCCGGGCCAGTGGGCTGGGCGTATGCTGCGCGCCGGATTGAAAGTATGACATTCGGGATTATTCCTCAGGGCTAAGCGCTTGAACAGAAAGGGCGTGAATGCGCTGCGGCATCCATTCCGAGACCGCATCATACACAAGGCGATGTCTTGCTACCCGGCTGAGGCCAGCGAAACTTGAATGAACGATTCGAAGTCGGAAGTGAGCACCGCCAGCCTTGGCGCCGGCATGGCCCGCGTGGAGATGACTCTCGTCGATCAGATCGATCTGCGCCCCAGGAAAATTCGCACTTAACCGTGCTTCAAGTTCAGATCCCACCGCTAGTTTCCTTATGGGTTATGTCTTGGTTTAGGCACCATGGCGCGGCTCCTCATGACCGTCCTCGATCATTTCTGCATGTCGACTGATCCAAAAGCCCTGAGCGAGCGCAAAAACAAAGAACAGCCCGAGAAATCCAAAGAGCTTGAACTGCACCCAAATCGCTTCGCTGAAATGCGAAGCGACCCACCAGTTAGCGCCTGCCATGAGCACGAAAAACCCCGACCATGCCCACAATAATTGGTTCCACCGCTTTGGATCCATACGTACCTGTGCACCCATGAGGCTTTGTAAGAGGTTTTTGCGGAATCCAAGTTGTGCAACTAAGAGCACCAGTGCGAATCCGATGTTAAGAACCGTAGGCTTGAGCTTGATGAACCATGGGTCGTGAAGCCATAGGGTGAGTCCGCCAAAGACCACAATAATCCCAAGCGAAAACCATTGCATGCCGCTAACCGCCAGTCTTCTTAGTTTTAGCCAGGCGATTTGTAGGATTGATGCGACGATTGCAACGCCTGTGGCGGTCTCAATGCCCCAAAGCTGATAAGCGGCAAAAAATAAAACGATCGGTAAAAATTCAAATAAAAACTTCACGAAATCTTTCCATCGAAATCAGAACGTGCGGGCGTTTTCGCTTCAAATCGCAGCGAGGCCGAGTTAATGCAATAACGTAAACCCGTTGGTGCTGGACCGTCATCAAATACATGGCCAAGGTGGGCATCGCAGTGAGCGCACTTCACTTCGATACGTACCATGCCATAACTGAGATCCTTGACGTAACTGATCGAAGCCTTCGTTAGCGGCTGAAAATAGCTTGGCCAGCCGCTGCCCGAGTCGAACTTGTCCTCCGATGAGAAAAGCGGTGTTGAGCAGCAAATACAGGCGTATTCGCCCTTTGCTTTGTGATTCCAGTACGCGCCGGTAAATGGCGGCTCTGTGGCGCTGCATCTTGTCACTTGGTACTGAATCGTGTTGAGCTTCTTTTTAAGCTCAGCGTCGGTTGGTGCTGCCATAGCGTACTTAGGTTTGTCCATCACGTCATTCCACGATTGATGTGTTGAGGATAGGTAAAGCGATCATTTATTTGGGTGTGGCGATCGTGCGGTAGCGGTCGAATTAATTGAGCCATCAATCGGACTATGCCAACCATGTCCTCATGATGAGCAACTGACACTCAGGCCTTTAGCCCACTGAGGTGGCTCAGCAGCATAACTTTCAAACTCGGGTTGCTCGTCATAGGGCTTGCGCAAAACATGAAGTAGGCGCTCGATTTCATCATAGTCTGGCTGTCCGTGATCCCCGCGTGCGCGCCGAATTGCAAGCTCGGCAAGATGATTCCTAAGTATATATTTTGGATTCACTGCAAGCATCATCGCTTGTCTGTGGCTGGAATCCCAACGAAGTCGGCTCATCTGACCTTGCGCGATGTCGCGATAAGCATCCCACCAGGCATCGAAGCTGGCCAGATCGAGCACCGTGTCACGAAGTTCAGAGGCTTCTTGAGGACGGTTGAGCGAAGTCTTGCTGAGCCGTCGAAAGAAGAGGGTGAAATCGGGCTTGCAGCGTTGCAGCATTTGCATGCTTTGTTCGAGAAATTGATGTATCGATGCCCCACCGTCATTGCCCAAGTTTTGCTCATCGCTTTGGGCGGTCTGAGGATTATCGGACTTTTGCTGAGTCTTAAACCCCGCAGGCATCAAACCAAACTTTGTTGCAAAACGTTCTTGCCATCGCATCTCATAGGCTCTGCGGTAGGCCTGCAAGCCCTCGGCTAGGTAGGGTGCTGCCTCGTCACTAATAACTGCGCGAAAAGCTAGTGCCAAGGCTTTGCAATTCCAAGCACCAACCGCGGCTTGGTTGCTGTAACTATAACGACCTTGGTGATCGGAGTGGTTACAAACATGGTCCTCATCATATTGGTCCAAGAATCCAAAAGGACCGTAGTCGATGGTCAGGCCTATCAAACTCATGTTATCGGTGTTCATCACACCATGGCAAAACCCTACCGATTGCCAGCGCGCAATGAGATCGCCGGTTCGTGACGCTATGGATTTAAAGAGCGCTAGTTTATAAAGGTCGTCATCGTTGAGTCCCGAGGCGTCGTGGCGAGCGCTTAAAGCCTTCGGGTAGTGCCTTTTCGCAAGCTTTTGCAGGAAATGATTCAGTGCATCGTGATGGTGAAAGTGGGCGAAAAATTCAACATGTCCAAAACGCAAAAATGTTGGTGCGAGCCTGGTCACAATGGCCGCAGTTTCAGTGGTCTCGCGAAAAACAGGGTCGTCGGATCCGTAAAGGCAAAGCGCGCGCGTGCTTGGAATGCCCAGTCCAATCATTGCCTCTGACCCCAGGAATTCGCGAATCGAGCTGCGTAAGACAGCACGGCCGTCGCCCATGCGCGAATAAGGTGTTTGCCCCGAGCCTTTTAGCTGAACTTCGATCCGATCGCTTAGGTGAATAGAATCAATCGCATCAAAACCCCAATCGCCGGCGCTTGCCTGGCTCGGTAAATCGCCCAAAAGCATCGCACGTCCATCGCCGAGTTGTCCTGCCCAGACACCGAATTGGTGGCCAGCATACGCGCTCGCAACCGGCGCCAAGGTTTGTCCAAGGTACTCAACTTGACCCTGAGCAAAACAACTTTCAAAGTCGTGTGCGTGGCGCTCGAGATGCTTGCTGTTTAAACCGATGCAGGCTGCCGCCCCATCGCTCCAGCAAAGGCGCCTGGGTTCTTGGAGGACTGTCGCCTTGACTCGGCGGTAGGCCACGGGAAAGTCAGCGAAATCCTCGGCGAAGCCTTGTTTCCAATGCAAAGGGGTGGTTGCAGCTTCAACATGGGCAGGATCTGATTCGATTTTCACTGCAATGGCCGCCTCAAAACAGTTCGCTTATCCGAGGATTCGGCTAAGTACACAAAGCTTCGCTATTCTAGAAGGCTCGCACTAAAACCAAAGGGAGACCCTGCCGTGCAAAGTCCTTTACGTGGCCAGATGATGGACATGCCCTTGCTGATTTCGTCATTCATGCAGCATGCGGCGCGTCATTTTCCAACGACCGAGATCGTATCGCGTCGCCTTGAAGGCGATATTCATCGTTATACCTACCGTGACGCCGAGGCGCGTATGCGGCAACTCGCCAGTGCGCTCGAGGCGCGCGGTATTGATATGGGCGAACGCGTCGGCACCTTGGCCTGGAATGGCTATCGCCATATGGAGGTTTACTACGCCGTGGGTGGCAAGGGCTCTGTAGTTCATACCATCAACCCACGCTTGCATCCTGAGCAAATTGCCTGGATCGTTAATCATGCCGAAGACAAGATGCTCTGCTTTGATCTTAGTTTTCTGCCAATCATCGAGGCCATCGCGCCGCATTGCCCGACGGTGAAGACCTGGGTTGCGATGTGTGATGCCGATCGGATGCCGCAAAGTAACCTGGTATCACTGGTGTGCTATGAACAATTGCTCGCTGAGGGGCGCAAGGACTGGCAGTGGCCTGAGTTCGATGAACGAAGTGCGGTAGGACTTTGTTACACCTCAGGCACAACGGGCAATCCCAAAGGTGCGCTCTATGCACATCGTTCGACGGTTTTACATGCCTACGCAGCGAGCTTGCCCGATGCCATGCGGCTTTCTGCTAAGGATGTGGTTCTACCCGTGGTGCCGATGTTCCATGTAAATGCATGGGGGCTTCCCTACGCAGCACCTTTAGTCGGTGCCAAACTGGTTTTTCCAGGCGCACAACTCGACGGAAAGAGCCTTTATGAACTCTTTGAGTCAGAGGGCGTGACCTTCTCTGCGGGCGTACCCACGGTGTGGCAGGGCTTGCTCGCCTACGTCAAAGACCATTTGTGCAAGTTTTCGACTTTTCGCCGCACCGTGATTGGTGGTTCTGCCTGTCCGCCAGCGATGATCGAAACCTTTAGAGACTATTACTATGTTGAGGTTATTCACGCTTGGGGCATGACCGAGCTCTCACCACTTGGCACACTGGCGCAACTGCAATCAAAGCACAACAAATTGAGTGTGCTACAACAGCAAAAGTTGCTCGAAAAGCAGGGCCATGTCATTTACGGTATTGATATGAAAATTGTCAATGACCAATACGAAGATCTGCCTTGGGACGGGACGAGCTTCGGCAATTTGCTCGTGCGCGGGCCTTGGGTCATCCAGTCTTACTTTAAGGGCGAGGGCGGCGACCCACTGATTACCGACGCCCAGGGGCGGCGATGGTTTCCAACCGGTGATGTAGCCACGATTGATGAAGATGGTTACATGCAAATTACCGATCGAAGCAAGGATGTCATTAAGTCAGGTGGGGAGTGGATCAGTTCCATTGACTTGGAAAACCTCGCTGTTGCCCACCCAGCGGTTGTTCAAGCTGCGGTCATTGGCGTGGCTCATCCGAAGTGGGACGAGCGCCCCTTATTGGTCGTCGTCAAGCGCCCCGGTGCCGATCTAACGCGCGAAGACATGATTCGCTTTTATCAGGGCAAGGTCGCGAAATGGTGGATTCCAGACGACGTGCAATTTGTTGAAAGTATTCCACTGGGCGCAACCGGGAAAATACTCAAGACAAAGTTGCGTGAGCAATTTTCCAACTATGAACTGCCCGGGTCGACCTGAGCGCTTTAGGTTTGGATGAACAGGGCTAGATTACACTCGGGCAACTTAAAGGATTCATACTGCCGCTGAGGCAACTTATTGACCAGGGAGAAAAAATGGCTGGAGCACGCTACGAAGTTCGAGGAAGCATTGCGATCATCTCGATGGATAACCCGCCGGTAAATGGCCTGGGTTATGACAATCGCTTGGGAATTGTTAACGGATTAAATAAAGCGAACACAGACGATGCTGTCAAAGCGATCGTGCTGACTGGACTTGGCAAAGCCTTCTCGGGCGGTGCCGACATCCGTGAATTCGGTACAGCCAAAGCGGGCATGGAGCCGAGCTTGCACGCTGTGATACGTTATGTAGAACAGTCGGCAAAGCCAGTTGTAGCCGCAATTCATTCGGTGGTCATGGGTGGTGGCCTTGAATTGGCCCTCGGCTGTCATTATCGGGTCTGCGCGAAAGGCACCCAGGTTGCCCTGCCCGAAGTCAAGCTCGGCTTACTTCCGGGTGCAGGAGGCACCCAAAGGCTTCCTCGCGTGATTGGTCTTCAACAGGCACTTAACATGATCGTCTCAGGCACGACAGTGATGAGCGAGCGCTTTGCTGGCACCAAACTCTTCGATGAAATTGTCGACGGTGAACCGGTTGCTCCGGCGGTTGCATTTGCTGAAAAGATTGTTGCAAACGGCAGCAAGAAGCCTTTGGTGCGCGATATCCCCATGAAAGACCCGCAGGCTGAGGGTTATTTGCAGTTTGCCCGCAACACGGTCAAGGCTATGAGCAAGGGCTATCCCGCGCCGATAAATTGCCTCGAGGCTGTTGCCGCCTCGGTGAGTTTGCCCTTTGAACAAGGTCTCAAGCGCGAGCGCGATTTGTTCATGGAATTGATGGCCTCGCATGAGTCTCGAGCACTGAGACATTTATTTTTTGCTGAGCGCGCAGCCTCCAAAATTCCCGATATCGGCGATGATGTGCAGGCAAGACCTGTGGCCAAGCTTGCAGTGATCGGCGCTGGTACGATGGGTGGCGGGATCACCATGAATTTCGTCAACGTTGGGATTCCCGTGGTCATGCTAGAAACGACCCAAGAGGCGCTTGACAAGGGCATGAAAACCATCCGTACTAATTACGAGAATAGTGCGAAGAAGGGCAAATTAAAGCCCGAACAAGTCGAACAGCGCATGGCACTGATCCAGCCAACCATGTCTTACGCGGATATCGCCCATTGCGATATGGTTATTGAAGCGGTCTATGAAGATATGGCTGTCAAGGAGAAAGTATTTACTCAGCTTGACAGCGTGATGAAGCAAGGCGCCATTCTTGCGACAAACACATCCACGCTCGATGTTGACAAGATCGCCGCATTTACCAAGCGGCCGCAAGATGTGATCGGTACTCACTTCTTTAGTCCCGCCAACGTCATGCGCTTGCTCGAGGTCGTGCGTGGCAAGGAAACCGCCAAGGATGTCCTGGCTACCACGATGAAGCTTGCCAAGACGATCAAAAAGACAGCCGTGGTTTCTGGCGTTTGCGACGGCTTTATCGGTAACCGTATGATCGAGCAATATTCGCGTCAAGGTCTGCTTTTACTCGAGGAAGGATGTACACCGGCGCAGGTCGATAAAGCCCTTGAAAGTTGGGGTATGGCGATGGGGCCCTTCAGAATGGCTGATCTTGCCGGCAACGATGTGGGTTGGTATATCCGCAAGCGTCGCTACATTGAGCGCCCAGACATGAAGTACCCCAAGATTGCCGACAAGCTTTGTGAGCTTGGACGTTTTGGCCAAAAGACTGGCAAAGGCTGGTACCAGTACATAGCGGGTAAGCGCGATGCGATTTCCGATCCGATTGTCGATGATTTGATTGTTAAGCATCGCGAGTCGTTGGGCTTAAAGCCGCGCAAGATTTCAAACGATGAGATTGTTCATCGATTGATCTTCGCTCTCGTTAACGAGGCAGCAAAGATTCTTGAAGAGGGGATTGCGCTGAGAGCCTCGGATATCGATATTGTTTATATTACGGGTTATGGGTTTCCGGCATTTAGAGGTGGGCCGATGTGTTACGCCGACACCATGGGATTATTCAATGTGGTCCAAAGCATGCATCAGTTCGCAGCCAATCCGCACGCTGCGCCCGAGTTTTGGAAGCCAGCGCCTTTGCTGTCCCGCCTAGCCCAAGAAGGCAAGGGCTTTCAGTCCTAATTTGTTGATCAATCGCCTTGGCGCTTGCGATGTGTTCGCCGATCAGTGCCAAGGCTCATAATCTCAAGGAGAATCATGATGCGTGATGCTGTGATTGTTTCAACCGCTAGAACACCGCTTGCAAAAAGTTGGCGCGGTGCCTTCAATATGACTCATGGCGCAACGCTTGGCGGCTTGGCCGTCAAAGCGGCCGTTGAGCGGGCTGGTGTCGCTCCCGATGAAGTCGAAGATGTCATCATGGGTTGTGCAAACCCCGAGGGTGCAACAGGGGCAAACATCGCAAGGCAGGTCGCACTCCGTGCAGGATTACCTGTAACCGTTTCGGGTATGACCGTCAACCGCTTTTGCTCAAGTGGCCTCCAAACCATTGCGCTTGCGGCGCAACGTATCCGTGCAGGTGAGGGCGATGTTTATGCTGCGGGCGGTGTAGAGAGTATTTCCTGTGTGCAAAACGAAATGAATAAGCACATGATGACCGATCCCTGGTTGCTTGAGCATAAGTCTGAAATTTATTGGAATATGCTACAAACAGCAGAACAAGTTGCTAAACGCTATAACATTGCCCGCGAGTTTCAGGACCAGTATGGCGTGCAAAGCCAGCAGCGTGCCTCAGCGGCACAGGCCGCTGGTCTCACGAAGGATGAAATGATTGCTGTCACAACCACGATGGCCACGGTCGACAAAGTCACAGGCATGGTGATTACCAAAGAAGTTACGGTCGATCGCGACGAGGGCATTCGCGCAGATACGACATATGACGCGGTCTCAGGCATCAAAGCCGCCATTCCGGGCGGTGTGATTGCAGCAGGCAATGCTTCGCAGTTTTCTGACGGTGCGGGCGCTTGCATTGTGATGGACGAAGCGCTTGCCTCAAAGCGCGGCCTTGCGCCCCTGGGTCGTTTCGTTGGCTTTGCGGTTGCGGGACTTGAGCCTGATGAGATGGGTATCGGGCCGGTTTATGCCATACCCAAGCTACTGAAGCGTCATGGCCTGTCGGTTAACGATATCGATCTTTGGGAGCTTAACGAAGCCTTTGCGGTTCAGGTCCTCTATTGCCGCGATAAGCTTGGTATCGACAACGACAAGCTCAACGTTAACGGTGGTGCGATCGCAGTGGGACACCCCTATGGGATGTCAGGCCAGCGATTGGTGGGCCATGCCTTGATCGAGGGTAAGCGTCGCGGTGCCAAGCGGGTCGTCGTTACCATGTGTATCGGCGGCGGCATGGGTGCGGCTGGTCTCTTTGATGTGCTCTAAATCGGGTCAAGTCACGCGATGTCAGATGTTAATCGTTTGCATGTCTTGACGGCCCAGCGGGCAGCACTGGCCCATGAGTTGGCTAGTGCTCCTGGGACGCTTCTGACCATTCCCTTTTTGCGGCATTTAGGGGTCCAAAGCGTTCGCTATGTGCCGGGCGATGCGGTTTTGCGTTTGCCCATTGAGGCACATCTTGAGAACAGCTTCGACATGGTCCATGGCGGTGTCACCATGACCTTACTCGATGTCTGTATGGCCATGGCCGCTCGTTCGGTGATCAATGAGTCATTGGCGGTCTCCGCCAGTAGCGAGTCTCACGGCGTTGTCACCATTGAGATGAAGACCTCGTTTCTCGCCCCTGGCGTGGGGACCTTGTTTGCGCGGGGTGCTTGTTTGCAAAAAGGTGCAAGCCTTTTGTTTTGCGAAGGCGAACTCTTTGACCTCAAGGGCCATTTGGTTGCTACGGCAAGCGGTACCTTTAAGGCAATTAGGCGCAAAGAGCAGCTACAGGCTAAAGCTGCTTGAACTTATAACGTTTTAAGGAATTATTATGGCAATTCATAACCGTCGAATCGTTCTCGCTGCGCGTCCAAGTGGTGTGGTCACCAGTGATTGTTTCCGTCTTGAAGACCAGCAGCTTCCTGATCTTGAGGACGGTCAATTGCTCGTGCGTAATCACTACATGTCGCTCGACCCCTACATGCGTGGGCGGATGGACGATGCAAAAAGTTATGCGGCGCCGCAGGCGCTCGGCCAGACCATGCAAGGGGCAACCGTAGGTGTTGTCGAGCAAAGCCGTAACGCGCAATTTGCAGTCGGCGATCATGTCGTGGGCATGTTTGGTTGGCAACATTATGGCGTGAGCGATGGCAAAGCAATTGCGAAAATCGACGCCTCTAAGATTCCTATGTCGGCTTTCGTTGGCGTGATGGGTATGCCTGGCGCTACAGCTTGGTACGGTTTAAATCGTATTATCGATCCAAAGCCCGGTGAAACGATTGTTGTCTCAGCAGCTTCAGGTGCCGTAGGGGCTGTGGTCGGTCAACTTGCCAAGTTCAAGGGCTGTCGTGTCGTCGGTGTTGCTGGTGGTCCTGAAAAATGTCGTATCGTGACGGAGTCTTTTGGCTTTGACGCCTGCATTGACTACAAGGCGGGGCGGCTTTATGAGGACCTTGCTGCAGCAACACCCGATGGGATTGATGGCAATTTCGAGAACGTAGGTGGCCCGGTGCTTGATGCTGTCTTGCGCCGTATGAACGGCTTTGGGCGCATCGCTGTTTGTGGTTTGATTGCAGGCTATAACGGTGAGGATATTGCGCTTAAAAGCACGCGGTCGATTTTGGTCAACCGCCTGAAAGTTCAAGGTTTTATCATTTCCGAACATATGGCCGATTGGCCGATTGCCCATGCTGAAATCGGCCAGGCAATCATCGACGGTCGACTTCACTATAAGGAAACAAT
>Ga0209033_1001344_pt1 | contig 14313 bp, 19 predicted proteins | sample LauGreFa1BDMLBDN_2_FD_188218 | JGI IMG/M metagenome (GOLD analysis project Ga0209033, IMG submission 188218) | Freshwater lake microbial communities from Lake Michigan, USA - Fa13.BD.MLB.DN (SPAdes) (version 2) | ecosystem: Environmental > Aquatic > Freshwater > Lake | place: Lake Michigan, USA...
CCTTACAGATTCGACACTTTACCCGATACAGCTTCGCCATATTTGCTCCTATAAAGATTCTCGATAGGTTGAAGGTTTTGTTGCCCGATCCACCAAGTCGGCTGTTTGTGGTGTTTGTAGCGATCCCGCTTGGCAATGCTGACAGGTATCCAGCCCGCGATTCTGTATTTCGGGCACTTACCCACGACCAACACAGCAACATCGTGATTGCGGTCTGATTCATAGATAATCAATGACCCGCCGTCATAGTGTGTCCATTTGACTTCAATCGCTGCTCCGACATCGGCTGTCACCTTAAATCGGCTCATTGCAGGATCAAAACCAATCATTCCGAAATACTTCGCCACAGCTATTTCAGCCCCGATGCTTTCGGTCACCTGTGCCACATATTCAGGAAATGAAAGCTCTTTGTCATATCGGCTTGCATGATTTGGCTTCAGATCAAGCTCTTTGATTCGGCTAAGTGCGACTTCGGCTGCTCTGATTTGTTGTGCGTAATCAAGCACAATTTTCATTTTGCCGCCCTTTCCTTATCGCTCAACATATAATCGGGAACAGGCTCTTTTTCAATCTTAGGATCAAGGTTTAACCCGCGCTCATTAAGATAATCGGCATAATCTTCAGGCGATAGCCAATCATCGCCGTCAGGCGTTTGCTTCCACCATATAATCGGGCATTGCTTGGCTCGATTCTTCTCGGAACACGCCCAACCGAGATAAGGCTTGCCCGACTTCTCCGATGTGCCAACTCGCTTCAAACGATGCCCATGCTGGCATTTCGGCGGCTCTGACATCAGCTTCGCTCCGAGCACCTGTTTCAGCTCGCCGATTGATTCGGCAGCTGTCTTGACATTTGCGGGTTTGTAATGATCCACGGGCTCGGCTTGGAGCTTTTCTGCCTTCTCCATGTCTTGCCGCGTAGGTCGAGCGTTTGACGGCGTAAGCGCGCCAATCGCCCGACCATAGGCTGAAGTCACCGCGTTTTCGACCCAAAAATCACGATTGACGCCATGCGTTGCCCGATGCTCAAAAGCGTAGTCAATAGCAGCGGGCAATTCGTTAGGATCATCGGTGCGAAACGCTATCGCGCGCACCAAAATTCGACCATTCTCAAAATCAATGTGATCAATGTGGGCTTCAATTCTGCCCATAGGAAATTCAGCCCGAAACCTAGTGATTCGAGCATTGACATCTTCGTAATTGCTGAGATCAAACGCCATCACTTGACCTGCCGTGTGATTGCTCTGCCTTTGTAGAATCCTTGCGTGTAGCCAACTTCCTTGCCGTTATTGAAGCCTTTTGCATAACCGATCAGCAATGCCATAAAAAGCCCGCCAATCATAAAAACGACCGAAATGGTCGTGTTCAAGAATGTTGCGATTGTTTCCATTTTTGCTCCCGTTGCCGCAACTTCATTCGAGCTGCCAGCACTTACAGAATGACATCAATCGCCGACAATTTCAAACACTTGGCTTCGCCTTCGGCGTGTCATCATCTTTCTTTCGTGATTTTAAGCCGTTGCCTGCTAAGACACCGCCAAGCGAGCCCGTCAAAAAGATTGCCAGCGTTTTGAGTAGATCAATGAAAGCGGCATCATTTGGAGCTTGCGCGCCGATTGGCTGCGTGACGAAAATTAGGGCATAGACCGTGCCTACCGTGACGCAAAAAAATGTCAGAGCAAGGGTTGCCCCAATCAAGAAAATGAGCCGCGCGTGTATGTCTTCAGGGCTTAATTTTTGCTTTGTCAATTTCTGATTGAGTAATTGTCGAACCCAAAATGTCCGTTGTGCAAGTTCCCGTGACTTTGCATTCGGGTGCTTGACATTCATTCAAATTCCAATTGTCGAAATCTTGGCAAGGGTATCTGATCCAACCGTCATAACCGCATGATGTCAGGGCGAGCGAAAGGGTAAGCGCGCCCAGACACCACGCGATCAGCTTATTTGCTGATCCCGAAAGCGGCATCGTTGGGATTTGCCCACCGCATTAACACGGGCGCAAGTGCAGCGATGCCAGCCAAACCAAGTGTTTTCAGGTCGGTTGTGCCTGTTGCGAGATAGACAGCAAGCGATCCCGCAATGAAGCTACGCGACCAGCTCGCTAGAAGTGCTTTGATTTTTTCCATTTTTCTTTTTCGCTTTCTTCGGCTTTGTAGGTGTAGCCGAATCGGGAGCTTCAACGATTGGAAAATCGCCGTCAAACGGTGTGAATTTCGGAATGCCAAAACCAACAACAGGCGAACCCTTGCCGATTGCGCGCTCCTTAATCATCACCATTCCACCATTGCGCTGATCTCCCGTGCCTGATGTGTTGCCTTCAACGCAAATGACAGAATCTTTTTTCACATCAACGACGATGCCAATGTGCGAAATGCGATCAACGCCGTCGTGTGGAAAATCCATAAAAGCCAAATAACCTTTTTTAGGTGTTTCGCTCCATCGATTCTGATCCTTAAACTTTTGTGCTCCCGCTGCCGTGCTGACAACCGATGGAATCTTGATGCCAATTTTTGTCGCGCACCACATCACAAAACTTCCGCACCACGGCAAACCATCAGCCATCGTGTGTTTGCCATACTTGGTCAAATTGACAGGTTCTTCAATGTAGCCAACTTCATCCAATGCAACTTGGCAAAATCTTTGAGCTGTGCCGTCAGGTAATGTCGTCATTATTTTGAGGGATTGTGCTAAAGCCCTAGAGCCTTCAAATCATCTGCGGTTAGACCTAAGGCTTGCAACTTGGCTTCGGCTGCTGCTTTTTTGGCTTCGGCTTCGGCTTTTGCTACAAGTTCAGCCGCATAACTAGCGGCGTCTTTTTCCATTTGTGCTAATTCGTCAGCGTTGGCATCTCTAACAATTTCTTCGCCTGTTTCAATATTTACGATTTTTATTTGTGGATTAGTCATTATTTAACTCCATAAAGTCTAATTGTGCCGTTAAAAGTTCCTGTTGCAACGAAAAAAGTCAATGATGTTATTGCATCTGTTTGATTATAAATATTAGCGTAACCTTCAATTTGTGCGTTTGTCGATGTGGCTTCTTTACCAAAATAACAATACTGACTATACTTGTAAGAATAAGTATTCGTATAACTTGGAATATCTATAATTGAACAACTTACGGCACCTGATGTGCCAATAGTGCCACTTGCCCGCATAAAATCCGAATTGAAGGTATTATTAGTATCTAATGGGTCTGCTAAATTGCGATACCTTGTATTTGTGTCGCCATTAAAACGAAAACGAATGCCATTTTGTGCGCTAACGGTTGGATTATCTAAAATTACTTGCAGATGAATATAACTTTGACTAATGCTTGAAAGGGTTATGGTTGAGCTAGCAGATACGGTAGTTGTTGAAAGTAAGGTCATACCGCCACCCTCAGCAGGCGCAGCCCACTTCAATCCTGTCGGTGAAACGGTGCTGTCGGCTGTTAAAACATGACCATTCGTTCCAGCTGGCAAGTTGTCAAATGCCGCGTTGCCTGTTCCAACAATCAAATCGCCTTTTGCTGTAATTTCTGTTGCCATTGAATTTGTTATTGTCACCGCACCTGATGTGCCACCGCCGCTGATTCCTGTGCCAGCTGTGACACCTGTGATGTCGCCTTGATCATTTGCAATCCAAACAAAGTCAAGATCAGTTCCAGAATTTTTTGCAAGTATTTGACCTGATGTTCCACCTTTAAGATCGACAAATGATGAATCGACGCCATTGCCTAGAGTGCGAATGGCAGCTGCGCCATCTTTGACCAAATCGGTGTCGGCGGGTGTTGTCCAACCGAAGTTTGATGTTGTTGGCATTCTTGCTCCTTACGCGACGATAGTCGCCTGTTCCCAGATAAGTGTAGGTGATAAAGTGTTCCAACGCTCTGTGACAGGCACAGAATTCCAACGAAATGCCTGCAAGCTGAATGCCAGCGGCGAAACGGTCATGGTCAATTTTATGTCGCTGACGGTCGCTTGGAATGTCCAGCCTTCGACAAACCCTTGAAATTCTCCATTGCTCATGTTGGCTGGCAGGTTTTGCAGGTTGATTGGCATTCCCATGAATATGCCCAAGAGCGATGTTCGATCAATTTCGTCAATTTCAGGGTTGCCAAGCGCAAAAGTCACGCTATCGAAAACGGCTTGCGGATAGGCTCGGAGCTCTAAATAAAATGCCGCTTGGCTTGTCGCGTCACCTTGATTCTTCAAGGTTGTGCGGATTGTTTGGGCGAGCTCTCCATAAGTGGCAATTGAAGCCACATCGCTGTCGCTGACTTCCGAATTCCCGCTTGCCGTATATTGCAGCGTGATGCTGTTGCGCACATCGCCCGATCGCTTTTTAGTCGTGATATTGCCAGCAAGCGCGTGTTTGGCATCGAGATCGACATAACCGTTGGCTGAGAAGTATTCTGTGCGATGCGTGCTGTCAGCGTAATTGATTAAGCCGTTTGGGCTTTCGTATAAGTATCCCAGACCCGATTGAGCTAGGGCTGCCACAATCGAATAAACATCGGCATCGACGCTGTTTTGACCGTCAAGCGTGTAATCGCCCACATCAATTTCGCCAAGACCGTTGTTTTCGGCATCTTCCCACATGACCGTCGGATCGTATGCCGCCCAAGTTTCGCCCGCTGGCACAGAATTCCAATTGGCAAAAAGTATGCCTTCAAGCACATCTCTGATTTGCTCGCCGTCTGTGCCTTGCGTGATGTTGCCGATGAAAACGGCTTTTGGCAATCTTGCCAACGCTCCAAGAGCCGTGATGCTGATTGTTTGGCTGATGCCCATTGCGCCTGCCGATGACACATTGACATTCATGTCGGTGATGTTGCCACCGAATAAAACAACATAATTGCCAGCATCGTTTTTGACTTCGATTGTCACACCATCATTGATGTCAAAAGTGATTGGGCTGACATTTGTATTGATGACTTGGATTCGGCAATAACCTGCGACGGGTTGCTGATAGATATTTGTGCGACCTGATGAGATTGTAAGATTTGAGAGCGTTAGATTTGTGTGTTCAACGCCTTGAATCTTGATGCGCCAATCAGGTGTCCAAACGCTCATATTTGAACGAGCCCTGAAAATGCACTTGCTCCGCGCGTTCCGCGAGCCTGTGAATCATTCAAAATGGTCACAATTTGTCGCGCCGTGCTCTCAGGATCAACCGCGCCATTGACGGTCAAATTGATTGTGTTGCCCATATCATCGCGTCGTCTAAAACTTGCAGGATCAAAAGTCGCCATTGCTGGAACAGGTGGCAACATGCTTCTTTCCTCGCCCATTCTAAATCGAGCGGCATCAAAAACACCTTCTTCAATTGTCTTTTTCAACCAATTTGCTTCCGATATTTCTTCAATCAATGTTTTTGGCAATTCCTTGACAGCTTTTGCCGCACTATTTCCAACAGCTGATCCAACAGCTGATCCAAGAGCTGATCCAAGCCCTGCACCAATGCCGCTGCCTAAAGCGTTGCCCGCTGCACCCGTCCTACCGCCAACATTTGCACCGCCAAAAGGCAATTGAACGCCGCCGACTGTGCCCGATGTAGTAGTTCCACCCGCACCAATTTTTCCAATGTTTGCAATGTCTTTGCCGCCAAAAAGATTGTTTGCTTTGTTGTAAAGATTGATCGCCGTGTTGATGACGCTGATGATTCCATTGATAACGCTTTTGATGGTATTCAAAACGGTTTCAATGACAGGCACAACAACCTTAATGGCTACCGATGCAGCTGAAGCGAAACTTTCAATTGCTGCGACAAATTGTGTTTTCAAAATTGGAATGATATATTGATTCAACCATTTGAAAATATCAGCAAAAGTGTCAATGATGCTTTTGAATCTTGGCTCTTGATCTCTAATTGCATCGCCTATCTTGACAAAAGCCCCGCGCACAGCGTCAAAAATAGGTTCAAGAAAATCTCTGATAAAGTTGTAAATATCTTCGAACCTAGCCAACAAACCATCGCCCGATCCACTAAGTGAATCAGAAAAACGCTTAAAAACAGGAAACACCGTTTCAATCACAAAATTCAAAAGTTTTTCAAAGATAGGCAACAAAGCAAATCCGATTGTTTCTTTTACTTCATCAAAAGCAACATTTAGGCGATCAATGCGACCTTGAAATGTTTGCGCTTCATTTGCGGCAAAACCTGAAAATGATCCTCGCAAAGATTCAAAAACCAAATTGAAATCTTTTGATTTAATAACCGATTGATCCAAACCAAGACCAAGCCGACCCAATGCGTTTGTGTTGCCATCATAGGCTTTTGCCAAACTTGCCGTGATAGTTTCAAGCGGTTTGCCTGTTGCGCTTGCTATGTCAAGCGCGAGATTCAAAACTTTTTGGGCTTCTTCCACATCTTTTGTCGATCTAACCAAACGCGCAAAAGCTGGTCGCAATTGATCATCGGTGACACCCGTTGCGAGCGCGGTCTGCAAAATGTAATCTTCAACAGCTGCAATTTGAGCATTCGTTGCCGCTGTTGTATTTTCTAGCGTCAAAGCCAAAATTCTTTGAGCTTTTTCGTCGTCTAGCGCAGCCTTGACGCCATCAATCGCAAGTTTGCCTGCATAGGCGGCGGCTGCCGCGGCAGCAACAGCAAAAGCGGCAGCGGCTTTCTTTCCAAACTCGCCGACCTTATCTGCAAACCCTGCAACTTCTTTGTCGGCACTTGCCGTGCCTTTTTTCAGACCATCAAGATCGGCATCAAATTGAATCTTGACTTTTGGAATCCCAGCCATTACGCACCGCCTTCAAGTTTCAATCGCTTAACTATATCCTTGACAATCTGCACATATTCGTCAGCAATGGGCTTGATGTTTGCATCAACGGTCGGGTTGATCCAATAGCCGCGTTTATTCCTGCCTTTAACGAATCGTGATCTGCCCATGCGACGACCTGCGCTGTCTTGCGGTTGCCCGCCGCTGCCATATTCGCTGCCCCATAAGAGCTGACCAGCTTGCGCCGATGTGCTTTTTGTGTCAGGTCTTTTGCCGCCGTATGGTCTGCCAACGCGCTTTGATCCACCAACATCAACGCGGATCATGCGATCTCTTGGCGTGCTAATTGAGCGAGCAACCAAAATGGCTTGCGGTGGAGCTGCTGAGAATGCAGCTGCAACGGTCAATTCACGCGCAAGGCTTTTGGAAAGCGGTTGCGCTTTGTCGCGTAATTCTGACGATGTTTCCTTGTCTAGCAGCCTCAATGTGGCGCGCAAATCTTTCAAAGCAACAGGATCAACATCGATGCTGATCTTACCTTGACTTTTTGTCGCCGCCATTTTTCTCCAAAATCTCAATCGCCGTCAAAATATCTTCAGCGGATTGCCATTCAGACATCGGAATGCCTGTGGCGATTGCGAGCTCAACAATTAGTCGGCTGACGCTTCCGCTTCCGTGACTTTTGGGCTGTTGTCACCAACTACCACTTCGGCAATTGTTTCGCACCAAGTGTCATAAGGCTTGACAGGCTTGCCAGCTGCCTCACGCTTCATGGCGTGATAAGCCAAAAACATCAAGTCTGAAATGCCAATCTTCTCTTGGGCTTGACCAATGCGAAAGCCTGTCTTTTGCTCCCACTTTGCCCATTCAGGCGGTGCAGCGACATAAGTCGCCACATCGCCCGATTGATATTCAATTTGAATTGCTAGTTTCATTTTGCTCCCGTTTCTCTAAATCCTAGCTGAACGATTCAGCTGGTGTTCCAATGACGGTGAAGCTCATCGTCACAGTTTGTGCATCAGGTGCAGCTCCGCCGACCGATGGGAAGACGGGCAAAACCTGAAATGTGAATGTAGCACCTGTCGCCGCTGTCATGACAGTTGAAATGCCTGTGTTTGGTGCAGATTCGCAAACGCCCCACAGGATTTCACAAAGTGATCCAGCTGCGCCCCAATCTGCAAGCATTTCGACATCGAATGTCCATTGATCGTCAATTGCCTTATATGCGCGACCATCGAGCGTTTGATAAGTTTCGATGATGTGCTCATTTGACAGGATTGCCGATGTTGTTTGGGCGTCGAAATTGTTTCCACCAATCGTGAAAGACACATCGCGCCCCGTGATGATATTTGTTGGCATGTCTGCTCCTAGTTTGTTTGAGTGTAGTAGGTGGAAACGGGTATGTCTGCCGATAGCAGGTTTGACGATCCGACCGAAACAATCGACGGCACGGTTATATCTCCGACGATGTAGCCTGACGGTATAACCGCCAGAATGCTGATGAGTAGCTTCTCCAAGTTGTCCAGCGATGCGCTGTTTGACATATAGGCAACAGCTGCCGTGATTCTAAGATTGATTTGAACTTTGATTGTCGATTTGCCAATAAGATTTGGCTGAAGATAAGGATCGCTCGGAACTAACGCGCAAAATGGCGGAATCACAGCTTCAGGCACAGAATCATAAACATTTGCCGAAACGCTTGACAGCGCGCTTTGAAGCGTATCTCTGACACTTGTTTGAATTGTTGATGGCATTACTGACACATCGATTCGACTTCATAAAATGGCGCGAGCAAAGCTGAAACGCGTGTCAAGAGCTGACGGCTCATGCGCCACGGTGAAACTTGGAAATCAACGCCGTCAATCGAATTGCCAGCGGCGGTTTTAGCTTGGAAAATTTCAGAGCTGGTCATAATCACAGCATTCTCAACAGCATCGTTGTTTGCATAAATATCGGCGGCAGATTTGCCAACCAATGTCGCTGATCCGTTTGGAATGACGGCGCGAAGCGTCACATTTGCTGTGACTTTTGCAGCTGTAAAGACATAGGGCGAGTGAGTGTAATCCGCGGTGAGGGTGTAAGTGCCGTCAATGGAAGCGTCACAATTGTTAAGCTGCACGCTCTGACCTGTGACAAATTTGTGAGCTCTGACGGTGTAGATGTAAAGAATGTTATTTTCAATTTCATACATTGCAACAGCTGACGAATTGGCAACCAACATCGGCAAAACAACAGCTTCAGCCGAATTGATGATGTCGTCAAGATAACTGTCAGGATAAAGCGAAACGCTCACGCCAAGCACGGTGCGCAAGTCTTGCGCGCTGACGATGTTTGGCATGAGCGTTCCTTTCGATTCTGCTCGATCAGCTACGGGAGCGCAACTGATCGATGATTAGTTAGTCGGCTTAAGTGAAGTTAAAACGGTTGCAGCCCGCGCCTGTTTTTGTAGCAAGAGCGGCGAAGCCGTAATAGAGCACAGAAACTTGACCTGTGGCGATGACATTTGCGCGAAGGTTTGCGCGTGGTGATTCATACCAAGTGTAAGCATCAGGATTGATGACAAACATTGAATTGTCGCCTGATCCTGTCTTATAGGCATCGACATAAAGGTTTAGACCTGCAACATTGCCCACCAATGATGTTGGTGTGACATTTCCACCCGCGTTTTGTGGTGCGGCTGCGTTGTAAATTGGGCGACCTGAATCGTTGTAGCCCATGATATTTGCCCATTGATCAGGTGCAACAACTAGATTTCTTGCAAAACCTTTTGTCGCTGCATAAACTGCCGCGCTTCCGCTTGCAACATAAGCAAGCAATGCTTCCTTGTCATTTGCGCGAGCTGTCGCATTGAGTGCGCCATTTGCAACCAAGACATCATTTGCATATTCGGTTGTAGCCTTTGAATACGCTTGCTCCATAGTTAAAAGCAACTCGTTCAGAAAAACAGGCGAACTCCTATCGAGTAGCTCGACAGAAAATACCTGACTTCCGCTGAATTTTTTGACAGACACCGAGATGAACTCGCTATTGACATTTACATCGGCAACCGCGCCGCCTTCGGCTTCTTCGGTGACAGATGGAAGCTGTGTGATTTTTGGAATTTCGAAGGTAAGCCCTGCATCAGGCAATGTGCCCTTCGATAGCGCATCGACGCAACCTCTGACATTTGTTCCAAGCGGATTCCAAACCTCTGTCAATTGACGGGTTGGGAACATTGCTGGATTGTTTGTGGCGTCGTCAGCTGCCTTCACATAAATGCGGGCTTCTTCGCTGCCAAGTGCCGCGCGAATTGTGTTTTCAAGATACTTGACTTTTGTCAATTCAATTCGTGGCGCGGTGTAAAACTTCGGCTGTGTTGCAGCCGAATTTGAAGTCAAAGCAGCTTCCACCGTTTCGGCGGGTGCTGCCTGCTCTGTGACGGTGTTTTCCACTTCGTCTTCTCCTTGTTCTTCGGTTGTTCCAGAATCGATTGATTCGGAATTCTCTGTTTTTTCTTTTTCTTCTTCATCGTCATAAGACGCGGCTACATCTGAAACCCTTGCGCTGTCGATGGCGGGCTCTGCCACCAAACTGACTTCATCGAGTTTGCCAGCTGATACAACCAAAACGCCGTTTTTGTTATCCCACGCATCAACAGAAATTCCAACAGAAAATCCGTCGCGCAATTGTGTTTGCGCTTCTTCCAGCGCATCGCTTCCAGCTGTGGTGTTTGCAATCTTGAAAGTCGCATCGATTCCCTGTGGTGTTTCGGTCATTTCAACAACGCGCCCAATTGGGCGGGTGCGATCATGTTCCAAAAGCAATCGAACATTTCGTGGCGCAATTGATCCAGCTTGAAACATTGTGCGACCCGCGCTCGTGTTGCCTTCCTCATTCCAAGTGACGATTCGACCTGAAATCAATCGACGCTCGGAATCTGCCGCGGTTAATTGAATCGGAATTGATAGTTTCATCGGATTAGGTCTTCTTCCTCTCGGATTTCTTCGATTGACATTGCGCCAATGCGATTGAGTATTTCATAAACTTCGGCGCGCTCTTTTGCCGATCCGCGCAAGTAATCGTCTAAGTCATAACGCACGGTCTGACCCGCGGGCGTGTAATCAGGCATCGACAATCGTGTTTCAATGGCACGCGCAAAATTTCTAAGTGAGAAATCAAAAAGTGATTGACGGGCAAGTGTTGCATTTGAATAAGTCATTGAACTGCCTGAATTTGCGTCGGCATAATATGCAGGCAAACCAATTGCGCGGCAAAGCTCTGTCGCTACTTGTTCGCGGGCTTCATTGAGCTGCAAAGATTTTGGATCATAGCCAACAGATTGCAATTCAATGTCGGCGTTCAGAAATGCGGTGCTGCGTTGCGCGCGTGAAACTTTCCAACTATCCAAAAGCGCGCGAATGCGATCCGCGGGAAGGGCTGTGCCAGAAGATTTCAAAACCATCGTTGGATAAGGCTCTTGCGCATATATTGTGGCAGCCTTTTCAAGTGCGAATGCGGCTTTGATTGTTCTTCCAGCACGATTTAACAAACCCTCATCAATTCCATTGAACACAGCAAGTGATCCGACGCCTTGATTTGGCACAACCATTCCATCGACGCGATACCCTGTGATTTCTGTGCTCATTGCGTTTGTAATGATTTGCACGCGATCAGGTGCGATTCTTTGTGTGTCACGAATGCGACCCGTGTCTGCATAGAGTTCCATAATCTGAAGATAGGCGACGCCATAGAAAAGCAAATCCTCAACGATGAAGCTGTAAGCTGAATAACCTGTGACGCGTTTGTCAGGTTGATTGATGATTCGCGGTGGATAAATTTCTTGACTTGTCGATTCGTCAATGATGTGCAACGGAATTGATGCGATTGAAGCCGCAATGATGTTTCTTGCGCGAGCTATTGTGGGCACAGCCATTGCCTCATCGCGTGTCGCCGTGATTGGCGTCAGCAAGAATCCTGAAAGGCTGTTAATTGTGTTAAGCGGCGCAAGACTTGCCGCGATGTCTAAGTGATCCTCACTTTTTTGGGCAGCCTGTTGCGGCGCGGTGATAAACCAATCACGAATTGCCATGCGCGGATTCTCCCGCGCGTTTGAGCACTATCCGACCAAAATGTCAATCTCTGTTGATGGGCGTGTCGCAAAATGGCTGACCAACGCAATTGCCACGCAAGCTGTGACGGTTGATTGAGAAGCTCTGCGACCAATGACCCAACCTGTGTCGCCCATTCTTAGTCGTGCAGCTGACAAAACTTGCGATGTCAATTCAGGTTGATTGCCGTGCCGAAGTCTTCGTGAAGTAATCGCGCCGAGAAGCTCATCGCACGCTTGCGCATAAATTGCGCCGTCAATGTCGGTGATTCCAATGCCAGCGGGTTGCAATCTCATTGCTGACGCGGCAGCTGTGCGACGGCTAAACGCCACGGTTTCGGTTGCATACTTTCGGGCATAGGTCGCAACATCATTTGCAACGGCTCTATCGTCTAGGGCGACAGGATTTGTCCAAGTATGCAAAAGCCTAACTTGAAAGCGATCCTCGGTCATTTTTTGAGCTGCAACCAACGCCGCTGATCTGCGATCAGGCGAGAAATCCAAACCAAGCCAAGTCGGTGCAAGCGGATCAAGCTGCAAATCGTCTTCGCCACAATCGTTCCAAGCATCTTGCGGAATCGCGCTGGAAATTGTCGCAACCCACCTGCAAAGCACTTCGGTGCGCACGACATCAGGCGGATCATTAAGCACAGCTCTAATGTTGTCTTCGTGGATTGTGTAGCCAAGTGCAGGATTTGCAGCTTTCCAATTTTCAACATCGCTGATGTCATCGGTTGCAGCTGACCATTCAAAATAACCGATTTCATCGCTTGCACCCGCGGCAGCTGCCAAACCGCGTTCGCGCAATTGATTCAAAACGACCGAATGCTGATCTCCCGCATTCGACAGGGCAATGACCATCGGATTTTTGGAAGCCATCGCGGTATAACGCAAGCTGGCAAACGAATCAAGGTCTTTCATCTCTCGAAGCTCATCAAGGAAAATCGTTTCAGGTCTTGAAATACCGCGAGCAGCCGCGCCACCTGCCTTGACCATGTAGCGATTGCCATTGATCAGCTCGATTTCTTCCGATCCGTGAGCCCACCTGATGCGCTTGACCTGAGATCGCAAGACAGCATTTGATTCGATAATCGAAACCATGTGCCTGAAAGTTTCAAGCGATGTCGTCAAGCGATGAGCTGTGCCAATTTGCAGCGGCTCATTCCACAAAAACAAACCCGTCAAAGCCCGCATAATCTGAAAGGTTGTCTTTCCCGATTGGCGCGCAACCACGACACAAACCTGAGAATTTAACCAACGACCATCGGGCTTGACGCGATGGCTCTCAATTGCCAGCCATTCTTGCCACGGCATCAACTTCATTCCGATGCTATTGGCAAAATCAATCATTTCTTGACCCTTAGACGGCAAATTTGAAGGCTTTGAGGCGATTCTAGGCAGCGTGGAGCCAATAATCGAGCCCACAGGTGGAAAGAATCCCGATGAATCCCGATTCGTGTCTGTAATGACCTTTAGACGCCCTTTTTGAGCCTTTCCAGCCTTAGTCATGGCTGCGCGATTCGTTTCGTGGTGAAACTAAACCGCGGAGGGACATGGCGGTGGAACGGCTCGCTAAAAAATCGACAGGCATTGAATCTTTTTTGCTGTAATTGCAACGACGGCAGCAAGCGACCAGATTGTCGTCATGATCCGTGCCTTGCTTAGCGACAGGCACTACATGATCCACCGTGTCAGCTTCCAATCCGCACCAAAAGCAACTAAATCCATCACGCTGAAGAATGCGTTGCCTAATCTTCTTCCAATGCGTTGAGTTCGCATCACGCTGCGATCTGATAGTCATTCAATACCACCCAAACTTCTTTTGATGTGCCAATGCTCCATCACATATCTTGCCATGATAACGCTTTGTTATATATCTTAAAGTCAAATCAATTTGTTTTCGTGGGCTTTGTTTGCCATACCAATCGGATCGCATTTGCCCTAGACCTGTGTGTGATCCATTTCTTACCCAATATCTCCAAGAGCTTTCACGATGTATCAATTCAACAAAGCATTCAAATTCATTCCATTGATTGATTTGATTGTGTGCATATAGCTTCAGGTTCATCGAATCATTGATCCAATGAACCTGATTTGCATTTGTTGTCTGATAAGTAAAACCCACAGCTAAAGCCGTTAAGGCAAAGAGCTTCCCCAAACACTTTGCCCGCCGCTGCGAGCAATCTCGCGTCGCGGCTCGCTGCGAGCGTGCAGAGTGTAATTGATTGTCAAGTGTCGTGCAATCCTCACGCTTATTCATCGGCGTGTTGCACAGGTTGTGCATCGGTTGTGGATAACTCTTGAACATTCTCTAGCTGCTCAACGCCAAACGCGCTGCAACCCGAACATTGAACAAATACCTTGTCAGGCGGCAATCTGTCTGAAAGATCATTAAAGCTGAGATGCACTTTGTGCGCCTTACAGATTCGACACTTTACCCGATACAGCTTCGCCATATTTGCTCCTATAAAGATTCTCGATAGGTTGAAGGTTTTGTTGCCCGATCCACCAAGTC
>Ga0209033_1001345_pt1 | contig 14305 bp, 14 predicted proteins | sample LauGreFa1BDMLBDN_2_FD_188218 | JGI IMG/M metagenome (GOLD analysis project Ga0209033, IMG submission 188218) | Freshwater lake microbial communities from Lake Michigan, USA - Fa13.BD.MLB.DN (SPAdes) (version 2) | ecosystem: Environmental > Aquatic > Freshwater > Lake | place: Lake Michigan, USA...
GGGTGAGTGGAGTGGACCGGGAGATTGCGGTGATTGCGGCGGGGTATGCGGATGGTTTGTGGCGTGCCGACGGGCGGTCGCGCTCGGGGGTTTGGGTGAAGGGTGTAGAGGCGCCGTTTGTGGGGAACATTTGCATGGACATGGCCATGGTGGATGTAACGGGGTTGGGGTGTGTGGCGGGCGACGAGGTGGAGTTGTTTGGGGAGCATTTGCGGGTGGAGACGGTGGCGGATCGCCGGGGCACCATTCCGTATGAGGTCCTCACGTCGGTGAGCCAGCGCGTAGCGCGGGTTTATTTGGAGGAGTGATTATTTAGTTGCAGAAATTGGTCTGCGGTGAGGGCTGGAATGGGGGACAGTTTAAAGTCTTTGATATTTCTGGTTATTAAATAATCTATCTTACCGTTTAAGGCGGTGAAGACTTGCACAGCATCTTCAAAATCTTGGTAGTTAGATGACAGCGCGTGTTGAATTTCTTTTTCTGTGACGGGGAGTATTTGCATGTGCTCGTTGAGTTTGATCAGGTTTGCGCGCAATACCTTTTCTGGCAACAATTTTTTCATGACGTAATGGGTGGTGGCAAAGCTGTGTGAACTGGTAAATAGCTCGATAGATTTGTTACGTGCTTGCCTGAATATATCGGTGGCATGGAAAGAGAACGGTTGTCGATCATTTAAAAAATCGATGATGATGTTGGTGTCTAATAGTACGCGAATCATAAGAGCTATTTAGCCGTGTTTTTCCATGATGGCCTGGTATCGAAGATCATCGATGTCGACGTTGTTGGGTATTTTGATGCAGCCTCGAAGAGCGAGTAGACCGTCTAAATCGTCTTCGTTTTCTTGTGTGATTTGAGAGTCGCGATTCAGGGAAATCAGGTATTCTTCCACCATTTTGGAGAGGGATCGGCCACTCGCTTTGGCCACAATTTTGGCTTGGTCGATAACTGATTTTTCAACGGTAAGGGTGAGTTTTGTAATCATTGCACGTGTGTTTTTTACAAAAATACGTGTATCGTTCTGCTTGAACAAGTGAATTTCTTGGATCATGGATTGTGGTGTATTAACTATGCCACAAAATAAAATGCCAAGGGCTTTCAGACCTTGGCATTTTATGCAAATTGAAGAGAAGCTATGGGTTAAGTTTAGTGAATTTTACAAAACATAAAATCATTAAAGCACTTTCGAAGAGAAGGCATTTTTGAGGCCGGTGTGCTGGGTGATATCGACCTTGATCGAGCCTACATAGATCTGACCTTCGATGCGCACGGGGATGTGGTTGGCATCATCGGTAACCCAAACGGTGAGGGCATCGGCGTGTTTGAAAACGCGGTCTACCACCAACTTGGGCTTGATTTTGATGCAGCGAATTTTGCCGAGGTCGGTTTTGATCACTTCTTTTCCCTTGTAGGTAATGGGCAAGCTGTATACTTTGTTGTCGATATACACATCCACGGGAAACTGTTTGCCTATGGTGGCGTTGGTGTAATCGAGGTTTCTGAGGTAGTAAATGGCCGAGGCGATGTCTTGGGTGTATTGGGGGATGGTGAGTTCGCCTTGTTTGTTGCGCAGTTTGCGGTTGTCGTGATCGTAAATCGCCACATCTTGGTGGAAGTAATTGTTTTCTCTCACGGTTTTCGCGTAGCGCAGGGGTGCTTGGGATTCTTGATCCACCCAGCTTTCAAATTTGTCGCGCACTTTATAGGCCCAATCAAAACTTTTCACGGTTTCACCTTCCACGCGGAGATTGTAAGTGGTTTTGCCATTGATATTTGAAGTGGTGGGGCTCACGTTCATGCTCACCACGCCGGCATTGATCGCACCGTAATGGATGCGGTATTTAAGGGTTTCACCGGGTTGATAGGCAAGGTTGTTGATTGTTCTACCGAGCACAACGCTGGGAGATTGTTTAAAAGCGGGCAGCGCAATGACCAGTAAAAGGGCGATGGTGGCGAGGATGGCTTGTGGCTTTTTCATATTTTATTGAATTAACAGGGTGATAAACACCATTTATTTGCGAATCCCCCAAAACTGTGCCAACCTTTTGCGATTTTTGTAACGGAATGACAAAGAGGCTCACAGAATTTTCTAAATCAAGTGGTTGTGGATGCAAGATCCAGCCGGCGGTACTGCAGCAGATGTTACACGGGATGACATTGCAAGCGGGGGCCACACCGGGGTTGGTGCATGGGAATGCTGGGGGCGATGATTGCTCGGTGTTTGATTTGGGTGGCGGACAGTTGCTGTTGCAGACGGTGGATTTTTTTACGCCGTTGTTGGATGATCCTTTCGATTTCGGTAGGGCTGCTGCTGCCAATGCGTTGAGTGATATTTGGGCGATGGGTGGCAGGCCGGTGATGGCGAATGCGGTAATGGGTTGGCCGGTGGATGTGTTGGGTGTTGAGGCGGCAAGGCAGGTGATGTCTGGCGCGATGCAGGTTTGCACGGAGGTGGGTGTGGCGTTGGCGGGCGGACATACGATTGAGTTGCAGGAGCCCATTTTTGGGTTGAGTGTAACGGGGTTGGTGCAGCGCGAACAATTGAAAACGAATGCGGGCGCACAGTTGGGGGATCGGTTGATATTAACGAAATCGTTGGGTGTGGGTATGTTGTCGGCCGCGTTAAAGCGTGGTTTGGGGCGCGCGGGTGATGTGGCAGCGCTCACGGATAGTCTCACGCAGACCAATGCGGTTGGTGCGGTGTTGGGAGGCATAGCGGGGGTTCACGCGATGACGGATGTTACGGGTTTTGGCCTTTGTGGGCATTTGTTGGAATTGTGCAGGGCGAGTGGGGTGGCGGCACAAATTGTGGGTGCTGGCTTACCGAAAATTGCGGAGGCGGAGGTATGGGCGGGATCGTACGTGTTGCCTGACAACGCGATGCGGAATTGGAATGCGTTTGAGGGGGAGGTAGCAATGGGCGATGCGGGGGCTTTTGCTTGGCTGGTAGATCCTCAGACCAGCGGCGGGTTGTTGATATCGGTGGGTGAGTTGGCCCTATCGGAAGTAGAAGCCGCGCTGCGCGCGGCTTCGGTACATTATACAATCATCGGCGAAATGGTGGAACCCGCCTCGCTCCCTGTTGGGAAATTATTGTCCGTGATTTAATTGGGTTGCTCCGTGATTAATTTCTCAATGGACTTCATGGTTATCATGTATTTGTTGTTGGCAAACCATTCAAAACCCAACCGCTGATAAAAGTTGGTGGCGTTTTCATTTAAAGGCTCAACCACCACTGCAATGGAACCGGAGAGCATGGCGATTTTATACGATTGAAAGAGTGCATCCAACAACATCCACTTTCCCATACCTTGATTTTGCATGGTTTTATCGACAGCGAGTTTGCCAAGAAGGGTTGTGGGAACGTGGTCGAAGACAATCTTGAAAGGAAAGGTGTCGGGTTTAATATCGTTTTTTATTAACGAGTAATTGGAAAGGGTATAATAGGCTTTAACCTGAAGATCTTCCTTGGCATGTACATAACATGTGCTGAGCATTTTTCGCATGTTTTGCATGGCAAATAACTTCAAGTAACGCGTAAGCGATTCCTCCCCACAGTCGAATTGATCGCGCCGGTGGTTTTTGTTGAGAATATCCATCCTTAAAATTTTTTTGATTGATACTCTTTCCAAGCGGCTTTTAAATACTCATTGGGCTCAGGCGGATTTTCAATCAAATCAAAAAACCGTTTTTGGGCTTCAGCGGTTAAAACCAAGTGCTGTTGCTGACTCAAAACGGCGATGGCTTTTTCTTGGGCGGCTTGCAAAACGAACTCTGTAAGTGTTTTGAAACCCGCTGCCGCGGCAGCTTGCTCAAACAATAGTTTTTGCTGTTGCGTTAGGCGTGCATCAAAACGGGCTTTTTCAGTTCTTTCCGACATATTCACAAATGTACGTATATTGTCCGTACGATACCGATTGTTTTTTACTATTTTTCTCATCCTCGATCCATTTATCCCACAAAAGAAAACATCGCCTCGGGAAGTCCCAAGCGATGTTCTGAAGTTAATCGGTTAAGTTAAATCGACCCGTTGGGGCCTGGGGAATTACGCTCTGTAAAGTACCGATTTTGTGGCGTCGATGATCTTCTTCACGCTGGGCAAGAACGCTTCCACGAAGGTGGGTGCGTAAGGCAGTGGCGTATCTTGGGTGGTGATGCGGTGAATGGGTGCATCGAGGAAATCGAAGGCCCTGCGTTGAACGATGTGACTGATTTCAGAGCTGATGCTCGCCAATGGCCACGCCTCTTCCACAATCACCAAACGATTGGTTTTCTTCACGCTTTCGATGATGGTGTCGTAATCGATCGGGCGAACGGTGCGCAAATCGATCAGTTCCACACTGATACCATCTTTGGCCAATTCAGCAACGGCATCGTGGCAGCGAAGCATCATTTTACCGAAGCTCACGATGGTGATATCGGTGCCGGGGGTAACCACATCGGCTTTGCCAATGGGGATCAAATATTCTTCGGAAGGAACCATGCCTTTGAAGCCGTACATCTGCTCACTTTCCATGAAAACCACGGGGTTGTTGTCGCGGATGGCGCTTTTCAATAAGCCTTTGGCATCGGCGGGGTTGCTAGGAACCACCACTTTGAGGCCGGGGGTGTTGGCGTACCAGTTCTCAAACGCTTGAGAGTGTTGTTGTCCCAATTGGCCGGCGCTACCTGTTGGACCGCGGAATACGATGGGACAGGTATACTGACCGTTGCTCATGGAATTGATTTTCGCCGCGGAGTTGATCACTTGGTCGATGGCTACCAGAGAAAAGTTGAAGGTCATGAATTCGCAAATTGGACGTAAACCATTCATGGCTGCACCCACGGCGATACCGGCAAAACCCAATTCAGCGATGGGGGTATCGATGACCCTTTTTTCACCAAATTCCGCCAACATGCCTTGGCTTACTTTGTATGCACCATTGTATTCTGCAACTTCTTCACCCAACAAAAACACACGCTCATCTAGGCGCATTTCTTCTTGCATGGCTTCGCGCAAGGCTTCTCTGAAGGCAATTTCTCTCATGATTTTCTGATAAAATGACTGCAAAATTAAGGGTTTTGGTCGGAAAGTGCATTTCATCTTTCTCATCAAATTTGGAATTTAAATGGTATTCCATACTTTCGTTTCTCTAAACACAGCAGAAATGAAAAATTTGATGACTCACAAATTGGGATTGGCATTCACAGGAATGGCACTCCTTCTTGCCTCATGTGGTTCGAATGCCACGATTACAAAAAGATATCACAACCGAGGATTTAATATTGCATGGGGTGGGGGTTCATCTGCAGATGGAAAAAACGAAAGACCCACAATAAAGCGAGTAAAACCACAATCTTCGACAACTTTCAGCGAGAAAATCACCGCGGAATCCGTTCAAGAAAATAGCAAACCCATCGATTTCGTGGCAAGTTCGGCGAATGTCGATGTCGCTAAAGGAGTTGCACCACAAAAAATGGAACCGTCGAAGATGGGCTCAAGTGTTTTGAAAACAACGGTTGCCAACGCCAAATTACCATCGATCATCAAACCGAAATTGTCTAAACAAGTAGCGGTTAAAAACAGCCCATCAAAAGGTGATCCACGCGACGGTAAGGGTTGGGGCTTGTCATTGGTCTTGTGTTTTGTATTGGGAGTGCTTGGAATTCACAGGTTCTATTTGGGATACACTTCTATAGGTTTGATTCAATGTGCCATTGGTGTTGTAGGGTTATTATTTGCTGAATGGATAATAGGACTATTGTCAATTTGGATATTGATTGACTTTGTCAGAATTTTGACATACGATCTAGAGCCCAAAAACAGCTATTACAGGGATGGCGAATTATTCGATCGTTAAAGATACTTGGTCGACGGTTTGTACATCAACGGGTTGTTTGCGCAGTTAGTTTAACCGTCGGCTCAGCACGCCATCGATCAGTGCGAATAGTGGTCTGGGTCCCAATGTACGCCAAGCCACTTCATCAAGTTCTCCCCCGAAATTGAGGTAGTAATCGATGCGTTCGCGGCGGAATTCGTCGACTACGTGGCTGCGGAAGTTGAGCATCGCGATCCAGCCGTCTTCTACATCCTGAAACCACTCTTCGTAGTAGGAATCGTCTGATGCGTGGAAATTGAGCACATTTTCGCCGATCAAAATGAATTTGTTGATGCCCTCCTGTGTCAAAATCTCCAACACCTCGCGCTTGAGTTGCATGATGTCGTTATAGAGCGCATCGTTCCATTCCCCCATCATTTCAATGATGGCAAATCCTTCTTGGTAGTCGGCAAACAGGATTTTGATGTACAGGGTATTCGACCCAAAATGGTCCCACTGTGGGTGGATATAATAGTTGTAAACAGTTTTATCGAAATAGAATTCGTTGTATTCCCGATTGAAAAAGGGTGATCGCTCGTCGGCAGCAGCGGAGTACAAGTTGATCCAGGCGAAATGCGGTTCGAGGTCGTGCACGGTGCAAAGATAGCGAGGTCTGTTTGTTTAATTCTTACCTTCGCGATGCGATGCGTGCTGCTTTTGTAAAAAATTTGTTGTGGTTACAGCTGTTGAATTGGCTGGTGAAACCACTTTGGATTTTATGGATTGAGCGCGAGATTCAGCTTCGGATGGGCGATTCGTGGTACGGTGTTTACACGTTGCATTTCAATTTGGTGCTCTTATTCGCGGTGCTATTGGATGCCGGGTTAAACAGTTATGTATCGCGGGAAATTGCAGCTCACGGACGGTTGGCCCACCCCAAAAGAATGTTTTTATTGCGTTTGGGATTGGGGATGGTGTATGTGGTTTTGGTCCTCGCGGTGGCTCAGGTGCAAACGGGGATTCAAGGAGAATTTTTGTTGTACGCATTGTTGAACCAAGTATTGGCCTCAGTGGTTTTGATGCTGCGATCTGTGTTGCAGGGCAAGCAACGGTTTGTGTCGGACAGTTGGCTGAGTGTGGTAGACCGGGTGGTGGCATTGGCGATATGTTCTTGGATGTTGCGGGTATACACACCGGCGATGTTTGCCAGTGAGGGCGGGGTATTGATGTTTCAGTTGGCCCAATTTTTCGGCTATGCGATGGCGCTGCTATTGGGACTGGTGCTGGTGTTTTGGGGAGGTAAGTCGGCCCGTGAAACAGAAATCGCGCAGAATGATAGCACCCAAAAATCGCTCGGTGATTGGGGTAAGGAAGTGGTTTGGTTTGGGGTGATGGCTTTGGCGATGAGTTTGTTTACGCGGATCGATGTGCAGATGATACAGCGATATGCGGGTGCGGCGCTGTCTGATTTGCCCGGGGTGGATGGGTTGAAGTGGGCTGCGCAGGCGGGATATCGCGAGATTGGTGTGTATGCCAAAGGGTATCGCTTATTGGATGCAGCCTTAATTTTTAGCACCTTGTTGAGCACCCAACTACTGCCATTGTTGAGCAAGCGATTATCGGCAGGAGAAGACAATCATCCCATTATGGGACTCGGTTTTCGATTGGTTTTCATGGTATCAGTGGGCGTTGCAAGTGCAGCATGGTTTTACGGCGATTTTTTGATGAATTGGCTGTATCATGGACAGCTGCAGTTAGGCGCTGTGACTGAGTCGGGTGGTGTGGAGGTCCTGCGGTCTATGGTGTATTCCCCGGAAATTTTGAATGTATCGATGATTTTCAAGGTGTTGATGCTCGCTTTTATTCCGATGTCGTTGGTACACGTTTTCGGTACTTACGTGACGGCGGCGGGTCAGATGCGCTGGTTGGCCCAACTCGCAATGGTTTGTGTAATCATCAATGTGGCGTTCAACTATATTGAGATTCCGAAGGCAGGCGCATTGGCCGCCGCCGTGGGTTGCCTGCTTACCCAGTGGGTCTTTGCCTTCTCTTGCATTTTGAAAACCCATCGTTTAGGAGGTTATATTTGGCAATGGAAGCAGGCAGATGGGGTGTTTTTGACAATCCTCGGGGGTATATTTTGCTTCGGATTGGTTAAATTGGGGATTCAACTTGAAGGATTTTTGGGACTAATGATTGCTGGTGTCGCCTATGTAATTGCTGTCGGCTTTTATCTCTTCCATGATGAGTTCAAAGCGCGATTTATCGAGAAAAAATCTTCTGTCTAATCTTCCAACAAGGTTCACGAGATTAAATGGTATTCCATTATGGCTCGAGAAGTTTCACAATTCAATGAATCTTTAAGCGTACAAAGGGAATCCCTTCATTAAATCCATCACCCGAATTTTGACTTCTCCCAAAACTGCATCATTGGCGTAGTGTGTGAGCGCAGTATCAATCAATTCAGCGATTAATGGCATTTGGTCTGCTTTGAGTCCGCGCGAGGTAATCGCCGGAGTGCCAAGACGGATACCTGAGGTAACAAATGGGCTCCTGGTCTCAAATGGCACGGCGTTTTTGTTGATGGTGATGTGACACTTTACCAAAGTGTCCTCGGCCATTTTGCCTGTAAGTATATCGCTCTTAGACCGCAGATCAATGAGCATCATGTGATTCTCTGTACCGCCGGAAATAACTGAATAACCTCTTTCTACCATGGCTTTGGCGAGGGCTTGGGCATTGCTCATGACATGTTTGCAATATTCCGCGAACTCATCAGTGAGTGCTTCTCCAAATGCAACGGCTTTGGCGGCGATGACGTGTTCTAATGGACCGCCTTGGGTACCCGGGAAGACGGCACCATCGAGAATAGCACTCATCATTTTAATATCCCCTTTGGGTGTAGTTAAACCCCAAGGATTGGGGAAGTCTGTACCCATCATAATTACGCCACCACGGGGTCCGCGAAGGGTTTTGTGGGTGGTTGAAGTAACGATATGACAGTGGGGAATGGGGTTATTGAGAAAGCCCTTGGCGATGAGGCCAGAAGGGTGAGAAATATCGGCCAATAACAAAGCACCTACCTCATCAGCAATGCGGCGGAGTTTTGCGTAATCCCAATCGCGGCTGTAGCTACTTGCACCACAAATAAGAAGTTTTGGTTGTTCTTTTCTGGCGATTTCAGCAACAGTATCCCAATCAATGAGGCCGGTTTCTTTGGATACACCGTAAAAGCTTGGGGTATAGAGTTTACCCGAGAAGTTCACTGTGCTTCCATGGGTTAAATGTCCGCCGTGGCTCAGGTCAAACCCAAGAATTTTATCTCCAGGTTTTAGGACACCCAACATCACTGCTGCATTGGCCTGAGCGCCCGAATGGGGTTGAACATTTGCCCATGCACATCCAAATAGCTCCTTCAATCGATCGATGGCTAGCTGTTCCACTTTGTCTACAACCTCACAACCACCATAATAACGCTTGCCTGGAAGTCCTTCCGCATATTTATTCGCAAGCACAGAACCTGTTGCCTCCAGGACTTGCCGACTCACAAAATTCTCACTGGCAATGAGTTCAATGCCGAGTTGTTGTCGCTCTAGTTCGAGTTGAATAAGGTCAAAAACTTGGGTATCTCGCTGCATGGTTTTCCAAAGGTACAATCTTCATTTGGGCGCTCACAATCTTCGAAAAAAAAACTCGGACTCTTTTGTGGATTTGCAATTTTTACCATGGGGTAACGGGGTTTACGAGGAAATTGTTGAAATTCGCCCTACAAACTCATGAATTTGAACAAACATTTTTTGAAACAAGCAGGGTTATTTCTGCTATTTGTGATTGGATTTTGGTTTATCACCCTTTGGTATTTGGCACCACCCTCGGAAGGAATGGTCCTGAAACAAGGCGATATGCAGCAGGTTCGCTTGATGCGTTATGCCGCGGAGCAGGTGAAAGAAACCACCGGTACTCTGCCACAGTGGAACGACCGATTGTTCTCTGGTATGCCGGGCAGTTTGATTACGGGTATCGAGCAGGGCAGTTTGTTGTTGAAATACAAAGTAATTGAACTTTTCGGTCTGGTTAAGTCACCGTTCAATTTCCTGTTTGTGGCGATGTTGAGCATGTTTGTATTGCTACTATCGGTGAAGGTTGACCGGTGGTTGGCCGCGGCAGGAGCAATTGGATATGCCTTCATGACGTTTAGTATATCGAGTTATGAAGCCGGACACATTACGAAGGTTTTGGCGATGGGTGCCATGCCAGGTGTAATTGGTGGTTTGGCGCTACTCAGCCAGCGGAGATATCTGTTGGGAGCAGCCGTAACAGCCTTGTTCTTCGGGATGGTTGTCAACTATTTCCACTATCAAATTGCCTATTACGCGGGCATCATGGTGGGCTTATACTTTTTGGTTGAGTTGGTTTCTGCCATTCGTTCTAAGGATTTTAAGCATATGCTGCTGTCTTCGGGCATTGCCATTGTGGCGATGGGCTTGGCAGTTTTGACATGTGTGGGAAAATTGGCTGATACCAACGATTATGCCAAGGCAACCATGCGGGGGGGTTCAGCGGTGGCTGAGGCTACTGGCGCGAAAGGCGCACAAGTGGGCAAAAAGGGTTTGGATATGGATTATGCCTTCTCTTGGAGCTATGGAATTGATGAGACTTTTACGCTGTTGGTTCCCGGTTTTAAAGGGGGTAGTTCCAACGAGCTTGTGAGCGATGCGGATTTTGGCGATACGCGATTGCCATTGTATTTCGGTGATTTGCAGTTCACCAGCGGTCCGGTGTACTTGGGTGCTTCTCTGGTATTCTTATTTGTGTTTGGGTTGATGTTGGCGTTCGTTTGGAAGAAAGACAAACCGCTGGATTCTGATGCACAACTCAATTACAATTGGGCTATTTTTGGCTTAGTAACTTTTTTGGTTTCGGTGATTTTGGGTTGGGGAAGACACTTTTTTATCAATGAGTTTTTGTTCGATAGCCTGCCTTACTACAACAAGTTCCGTACGCCGATGATGGCATTGGTGATAGCACAAGTGGTTGTTCCAATGATTGGTATTTTGGGATTGTATCGCTTTATTGTTTTGGTACAAGGCGATGGATTGAGTGAAGTGGCGCAAAAAAAGGTTTTCAAAAACACGTTGATTTTGGCGGGAGTAATGGTTGGTGCAGTTGTTTTGTTGACCATGTCAACAGATTTCTCATCGCCTGAGACCGACAAACGGATTGCTGAGCAAGGTGGCATGGAAACCGTGAACAAAATCAAAGATCTGCGTAGCGGATTGGTTTGGGATGACATCTTTAGGAGTATTTTATTCATTGTGGCATTGATTGGCTTGGTTTATTTGGCATTGAAAAAACAAGCCAGTACCCTTGTTGCTGGTGCTGTGATGATTTTGTTGGTGGGTTTTGACATGATTGGCATTAGCAAGCGCTACCTAACCGACGATAACTGGGAAGATAAAGAAACCGAAGAGGCCGTGCTGCCTTCTGTGATTGATAATCAGATTATCGCCAACAACAAAGATGGTAAGCGGGTATTTGATTATCGCGGTGGTATCAATGGCGCTTTCAATGATAACCGTGCGGGTGCTTTTCACCGCAACGTAGGTGGTTATCACCCAGCCAAAATGAGCCGGTATCAGGATGTAATGTCGTATTGCATTGGTTCCTCAAGTCCAACCGGATCTGGCGATATCATGAACAACCATGCGTTGGATATGTTGAATTGTGGTTTCATTATGGGTATTTCACAGGATGGAAAATCAGAGATTGTGGTGCCACGGACGACGGCTTTGGGACATGCTTGGTTTGTAGATTCTGTGGATGAAGCGGCCACGGCGAAGGAGGCCTTGAACATGATTAACACCTTGAATTTGCGTAAACATGCGGTGATTGAGGGGGGAGATTACAAGGCGGGAGCCACAGCTGGGCTTGCTTTGGGCGCCCGGAATTTTGCGACAGATTCAACGGCAGCTGTGACGCGATTGTTCTACAGCAACGACAGCATTGCCTATGAAAGCAATAACAACCAAGCGGGATTGGCGGTGTTTAGTGAAATTTACTACAATGAGAAGAACGGGGCATGGAAGGCATTTGTTGACGGTAAAGAGGCCAAAGCCTTGCGTGTCAATTATGTGTTGCGTGGTTTGGAAATCCCTGCAGGAAAACATGCCGTAACTTGGGTGTATCAACCTGCGGATCGCAGTATGATGGTGAACATTGAATGGGCCTCATCTGCTTTGATTTTGTTGCTAGTAGGTGGTAGTCTTGTGCAGTTGATGTTAAAGAAAGACGAACTGGAAGGTTAATTCTCTTTTGAGAACCCGTCATTCTATCCATGCTGAAAAGGTCATTATTCTGAAAAGCTGTTCACTATCCATGGCTAACAAGCATTCATCGTAAGGTCAATTCAAATAAAAAGTAAATCTGCTTTGCAAGATCAGCCCCTGATATCGATCATTACCATTCACTATAATCATGGGGTGGGTTTGAGACGAACAGTGGAATCTATTTTGGCACAAACGGAAAGGAAGGCGTTTGAATGGATCGTCATAGATGGGGGAAGTACGGATGGGTCTGCTGAATTTTTAAAAGGCATATCGGCTGATATTGATGTCTTGGTTTCTGAAAAAGACGGAGGTATTTACGATGCCATGAACAAAGGTTTGGGAAAAGCCCAAGGCCAGTATGTTTGGTTCGTGAATGCGGGCGATGCCTTGCACGATGAAAGTGTTGTGAAAGTGGTGGTTGCTGCAGTTCGTGGATTTGAAAAAAACCATGCAGGTTTTTTGCCAGATGTGGTATTCGGTGACACGATGTTTATTGATCAAGAGGGCAAGTCCATTGGCTTAATATCTCAGCTCAAGCCCCAACCATTTCCGAAAAAATTGAATAAAAACAGCTTCCGATTCGGCATGAATGTTTGTCATCAAAGCATATTGGTCAAGCGAAGTATCGCAGGGAAATATGACGAACAATACAGATTGGCAGCGGATGTGGATTGGATAATAGCGGCATTAAAGTCAATGAATGGACAATCGCTGAGGATTGAATCGGTTTTGAGCAATTTCGAAACAGGTGGGAGTAGTTATCAGCATACAAAGAAGGCTTGGAAAGAGCGATATGATGTGTTAACCAAACATTACGGTGCAGTTCCTAATTTATTTGCGCATGGTTGGATACTGTTTCGACGATTGCTATTTAATTTGAATTTGTTGGGTAAACGAAAGAATGCGGGTTTGTTGACCGCGTGATTTAAGATTAAAGATAAATGAGTAATACATCCAGGGTAGACAAGGCATTGTTTGAGGCCGAACATTATTTGGGGAAACCCGCGGATACCGATGACTTGTTGGTTGAACGTCGTATCGCTTTGGTGGAGGCATATTCGGGATTTATTTCTCAAACTTTGGATTTGGTAGAGATTGGCTGTGGGAATGGCAATACAGCCGTGCCCATGGCCAAGCATTTTCAATCTGTGACGGGATTGGAGTACGCTGCGGTACACCAACAAGAATTTGAAGGGTTGAAAGCGAAACACGATGCTCACAACGCGGAATTTGGTGTTTGGGATATTATGGCGAGGCCATATGAACCTGCCGCGGATAGATTGATTAGTTTTGAAGTGATAGAGCATTTGCCGTCAGAGGCGGGGGTTGCCAATTATGCTAAGAGTTTGAAGATTGGGGGTGTTGCAGCGATTTCGGTACCCAACAAGTGGTGGATTTTTGAGACCCACGGCGCCAATTTGCCGTTATTGCCTTGGAACCGCGTGCCATTTTTCAGTTGGTTGCCTAGGCCATTGCATGAGCGATGGGCGCATGCGCGGATTTATACCAAAAAGCGCATTTGCTCCTTGTTGGAACAACACGGGTTTGAGATAGAAAAGGTGGAATACATTATGGCACCGATGGATGTGATCAAGTGGAAGCCATTGAAGAATTTCCTGCGTAAGTGGGTTTTTAATAGTCATACAACGAATATTCCTTTTAAGGCAGTGAGCATTTTGGTATTTTGCAAACGCGTACGGTAACACAACAACATAGAAACAGCAATATGAAAAAAACGATTATACTCTTTTTGGGTTTGGCGTTGGGAGCACAGGCTTTCGGACAGAAACAGCCCGACAAACATTGGTATCATGCAGCGCCCACCAAGAAAAACATGGGTATCTCCTTGGACAAGGCATATGCCAGTGAGGCGGCAAAGTTGCCATCAAAGACCATCGTAGTAGCGGTGATAGATGGGGGTGTAGACATCGCTCATCCCGATTTGAAGGATGTGATTTGGCACAATAAAGGAGAGATTCCTTTCAACAATATCGACGATGATCGCAACGGATATGTTGATGATACTGTGGGTTGGAATTTCATTGGTGGCAAAGATGGCAGAATGGTGCAGTATGATCATTTGGAAAAAGTGCGTTTGTACATGAAATACAAGGAGCAGTTTAAAAATGTAACTGCAGAAGAGGTGAATAGTAATCCAGATTATGCTTCATATCAGGCGATGAA
>Ga0209033_1001346_pt1 | contig 14301 bp, 11 predicted proteins | sample LauGreFa1BDMLBDN_2_FD_188218 | JGI IMG/M metagenome (GOLD analysis project Ga0209033, IMG submission 188218) | Freshwater lake microbial communities from Lake Michigan, USA - Fa13.BD.MLB.DN (SPAdes) (version 2) | ecosystem: Environmental > Aquatic > Freshwater > Lake | place: Lake Michigan, USA...
GGCAAAACCCGCCATGACCTCGTAGCGGTTGGCGATCAGGGCTTCCAAGGTTTGTTCATTGGCCAAAGGCTGAACAGCCGCATAGTGCAATTTCGGCGGTGTTTTTTTGACCGTTGCCAAACCCAGTGCTTGCAAGATACGGATGTACATCCAGCCAATGTCAAATTCATAAGGTTTGACAGACAGCTTGGCCGATGTGGGATAGGTGTGGTGGTTGTTGTGCAGTTCCTCGCCGCCAATGATGATGCCCCAAGGAGAAATATTGGTGCTGGCATCGGGCGCCTCAAAATTGCGGTATCCCCAATAGTGGCCGATGCCGTTGATGACGCCTGCAGCGGTCACGGGAATCCACAACATTTGCACGGCCCACACCGTCAAACCGATGGCGCCAAACAAAGCCAAGTCTATGACCAGCATGACGCCCACACCTTGCCAAGGAAAATAAGCGTAGACATGGTTTTCTAACCAATCGTCAGGGGTGCCATGGCCGTACTTGCGCAATGTCTCTTTGTTGGCCGCTTCGCGTCTGTAGAGCTCTGCGCCTTGCCAAAACACCGTGCGAATACCCATGACTTGCGGGCTGTGCGGATCGTCTTCAGATTCACATTTGGCATGGTGTTTGCGGTGAATCGCAGCCCATGCCTTGGTCGTCATGCCAGTGGTCAGCCACAGCCACAACCGAAAGAAATGTGCAGGCAACCAGTGCAAATCGAGAGATCGGTGTGCCTGGTGGCGGTGCAAATAAATGGTGACCGATGCAATGGTGATGTGGGTCATGAGCAGCGTGAAAGCCACCAGTTGCCAGGCATTCAAATGCCAAGAACCGTGTGCCAGCCAAGTCAGCACCCCATCTAACCAAGGCCCATCAGGTAATGCCATGTGTTTCTTTCGGTGAATTCGATCGCCAGATTTTAAATCTGGCTCATGTCAATTGCCACACGGCCGCAAAAAACCCGTCGGTCGCATGCCGGTGTGGCCACAAGCGCAAAAACTGTGCGTCGTCTGTGCAAAGGCTCTTGGCGGCATCGACACCCAGCGTTGCCAGAAGTTCTGCCACAGGCAAAGTCTGAAACCCGGCATGGGCTTGGGTGAATGCCTGCGCAATCATTTCGTTTTCTTCACGCAACAAACTGCAAGTGGCGTACACCAACCGCCCGCCAGGCTTGAGCAGCCTTGCAGCAGCGGCCAAGATGGCGGTTTGTTTCACCACCAATTCAGCCACCGCCTCGGGTGTTTGACGCCATTTCAAATCCGGGTTACGGCGCAATGTGCCCAATCCGGTACAAGGCGCATCCACCAGCACTCGGTCCATCTTGCCGCGCAATCGTTTGATGCGCTCATCGCGCTCATGTGCAATCGCGACCGGGTGGATGTTGGACAAACCACTGCGGGCCAAACGCGGCTTGAGCGCATCCAGTCGGTGGGCCGATGTGTCAAACGCGTACAAGCGACCGGTGTTGCGCATGCTTGCACCCAAAGCCAGTGTTTTGCCACCGGCACCCGCACAAAAATCTGCCACCATTTCACCCCGCTTGGCGTCTACCAACAACGCTAGCAACTGGGAGCCTTCGTCTTGCACCTCGATATGGCCTTGTTCAAACAACGCCAATTTGCTGAGGTTGGGTTTACCGGGCATGCGAATGCCCCATGGCGAAAAAGGCGTGGCCACGGCTTGTATGCCGCTGGTTTGCAGTTGGGTCAGTACCTCCGCGCGTTTGGCCTGCAAGGTGTTGACCCGAACATCCAGACCTGCCGTTTGTTGCAAGCTCTCCACCAAGGGCCAAAAATCGTCGCCCAACTGCGACTGCAAAGCTTCTGCCAACCAAGCGGGCAAATTGTGTTTATGGGGAGCCAGGAAATCGTCTTCCGTGGCGGCATCACAATCGCTTAACCACTTGAACTCCATCTCACTCATGGCGGCTTTCATGAAACCACGGTCGCCATGTTGGGCTTGGGGTTGTTGCTGCTTAGCTTGCGCATCCAAATGCGCTGCCCATCCCAAAATGGCCAAACGTCGCTCGCGCACTCCCGTGCCCGATTTGGCCAAATGTTCAAACCGCAATTTTTTTCGCAACACGTTGTAAACCGTTTCGGCCAACACATTGCGCTCGCGCGGACCCAGGTCCATGGATTTGCGTTGGTCCCGAAAATATTTGGACACCACGCTGTCAGCGGGGTGCTCAAAACGTAACAAGAGACGGGTGAGTTCGGTACAGGCGTCGAGCAGAGCTTTGGGGTGCATGGTCAGGCAAATACCCCAGCCGTGTCTTGCATGTGGTTCGATACATGTGCCAAGTGGTGCAGGCTGTCGCCCCAAGTCATCTCCATTTGTGTCAAGCGCTTGAAGCAATGGCTGATGATGTATTCATCGGTCACGCCAATACCGCCGTGCAATTGCACCGCCTCTTGTCCCACATGCCGAGTGGATTGGCCTATTTGCCATTTGGCACGCGACAAAGCCAGCGTTCGCTCGTCGGCAAGGGCGTTCAATTTCAATGTGGCGTAATAACTCATTGAACGCCCCAACTCCAACTCCATTTTCATATCTGCCACGCGGTGTTGCAAAGCCTGAAAAGCTGCAATGGCCACGCCGAATTGTTTGCGCGTGTTCATGTATTCCACCGTGATGGACAAGGTTTTTTCCATCAAGCCCACCGCTTCAGCACACAGTGCGGCAATGCCCACGTCCACGCCCAATTGCAAACCTGCCAGTCCTTGCAGATTCAATAACTGGGCGGGTGCGTTTTCAAACAACACCTCTCCCATGCGGCTGCCGTCTTGCGACACATAGGTGTGACGGGTTTGGATGCCCTCTGTGCGAGGCACCACAAACAAGGCGAGTTGTCCTTGCACCATGGCGGGCACGATAAACGCATGGGCATGGTCACTGGCCGGCACCAAACTTTTGTGGCCACTGACAAACCAAGCACCTTGGTTGTTGACAGCCGTGGTTCGGCAGGTATGCAACGCATAACGGTTACCTCGCTCTTGTTGCGCCAACACCAGCATGGCTTCACCACTGGCAATGCGCGGCAGCCAATCGTGTTTCAGATCTTCTGCGGCAAACGCCTGCAACACCGCCGCAGCCATCCATGCATGGCTCAAAGGTTCGAGCAACATACCGCGTCCCAACTCTTCCATGACCACCATGCCTTCAACCGGCCCCATGTCCATGCCGCCATAGGCTTCTTGCACATACAAGCCCGTCAAACCCAACTCGGCCAAAGATTGGTAAACAGAAGGTGAGAAGCCACCATCGGCGACGATGCGGCGTCGGTCATCAAACGTGTAAGCCTTGTCAACCCATTTGCGAACAGCGTCTCGCAATTGCTCTTGTTCGTCTGAAAAATCAAAATCCATGGTGTTCCTTGTGTGTTTGAGAGTTGCCGAGGTTCAACCCAAAACAGTTTTGGCAACGATATTGCGCTGTACTTCGTTGGAGCCACCGTAAATGGTGGTCTTGCGCATATTGAAATAAGTGGACGCCAACGGCGCGCAATGCGCCGCACCCACATGGTCGCCTTGCCATCCGGCCTCCATGGCCTCTTGAATAAACGGCAAGCTAAAGGGTCCTGCGGCCAACATCATCAGTTCGCTGTAGCGCTGCTGAATTTCCGATCCGCGAATTTTGAGCAAGCCCGCAATATCCAACGATTGCTTGCCCGATTTCTCAGCGCTGAGTACCCGCAACACCATCATCTCCAGTGCCACCACATCGACTTCGAGCTTGGCGATTTCGTCCCGAAAACGCATATCGTCAAACACACCTTCTGCTTTGGCAATGCGCTTCAAACGCTCCAATTCGCGCTTTGCGCGATTGACATCGGCGATGTTGGTACGTTCATGCGCCAGCAAATACTTGGCATAGTCCCAGCCTTTATTTTCTTGTCCGATCAGGTTCTCGGCAGGAACTTTCACGTTGTCAAACCAAACTTCATTGACCTCGCATTCGCCATCCAACAAACGAATGGGCCGCACGCTCACGCCAGGCGACTTCATGTCAATCAGCAAAAAAGAAATACCGGTTTGCGGCTTACCTTCGCTGCTGGTGCGCACCAAACAAAAAATCCATTCGCCGAATTGGCCCAGCGTGGTCCAGGTTTTTTGTCCATTGACGATGTAATGGTTGTCGACGCGTTCTGCGCGGGTTTTGAGCGACGCCAAGTCTGAACCCGATCCGGGTTCGCTGTAACCCTGGCTCCACCAGACTTCACCGCTGGCAATGCCAGGCAAGAATCGCTGTTGTTGTTCTGCATTGCCAAACGCCATGATGACTGGCGCCACCATGACCGGCCCGAAAGGCACCACCCTGGGTGCGCCCGCCAATGCGCATTCTTCTTCGAACAAATGTTTTTGCACGGCATTCCAGCCGGGGCCACCAAACGCTTTGGGCCAGCCATAACCCAGCCAGCCCTTGCGGCCCAGTATCTTTGCCCAAGCCTGCATGTCGTCACGGGTGAGGCGCAAAGCATTGTGAACTTTGTGGGCCAATGCTTCGGGCAAATGGGCTTTGACCCATTCGCGAACTTCTTCGCGAAACGCTTGTTCTTGCGGCGTGAATGCCAAATCCATGTGTTTTCTCCAAGAGGCTCGACGGCCACCAATCGTTCAATTTATTGTGTTTTAGCACGACCGTGCGAATTTAACCTAAGCGGAGTGACAGTTGGTTCGTTGCGCATAATGACCGTCATGAAACAGATTGTGATTCTGATCTCAGGCGGCGGCTCGAATATGCAGGCGATTGCGCGAACCGCTGAACGTGATCGCTGGGAACAGACACTGCACGCACGCATCGCTGCGGTGATCAGCAACCGGCCTGATGCCAAAGGCTTGCAACGCGCAACGACCATGGGATTGACCACCCAAGTGGTAGACCACACCGCGTTTGCCGACAGCGCAGACCCGCGCACTGCCTTTGATGATGTATTGCGGCAAACCATTGATGCCTACGAACCCAGTCTGGTGGTGTTGGCCGGTTTCATGCGCATTCTGACGCCCGGTTTTGTGGTGCATTACGAAGGGCGTCTCTTGAATATCCACCCCTCATTGCTGCCTGCGTTCCCTGGTCTACACACGCACCAACGTGCGATAGATGCTGGTTGCCGTGTGGCAGGCGCCACGGTGCACTTGGTCACCACCGAACTCGATCACGGGCCCATCCTGGCGCAAGCCGCCGTGCCAGTGTTAGCCAATGACACCGCCGACACCTTGGCAGCACGCGTGCTGACACAAGAGCATGTGATTTATCCTCGGGTGGTGGCCGAATACTTCAAAAAACTGAACGATCACCCTTAAGCCGCCAACCTCGAATTGCGCGGCAAATGCGCCATCAAAAACTCCATTTGGTCCGCCAATATGCGGCGGTTGCGCAATATGAAGTCTTCCCACAGCGAGGGTGTGTAAGGGGCGTAGAGCAAGGGCATGCGCGCTTGCTCAGGTGTGCGGTTGGCTTTGCGGTGGTTACAGGTTTTGCAAGCCGTCACGACATTCATCCAACTGTCTTGGCCGTGTTGACCAAAGGGAATGATGTGTTCGCGGGTGAGGTCGGTTTCGTGAAAATCATCGCCACAGTAGGCGCACAAATTGCGATCACGGGCAAACAATTTGCTGTTGGTCAAGCCAGGCTTGAGATCAAACGGGTTGATGCGGGGAACGCCCTTGGTACCGATGATGCTGTTGATGACGATCTTGGACTGTATGCCGGTGACAGCGTTGTAGCCACCACGGTACACCGCGATTTCTACCCCGGCCTCCCAACGCACTTCATCCGCCGCGTAATGCGTGACGGCTTGTTCCAGCGATATCCACGACTGTGGCAACCCTTGGGCAGACAGCTTCAAGACCTTCAACATTCACCTCCAATGAGATAAGCGAGCACTGACGTCAATTCCTCGACAATATACCTTGTTTCCAAGACACGGCATTGACAACCCTACGTTAAACATGCAGATTTACAGAGGCATTCAGCATCCTGAACTGGCGCAAACCTGTGCGCTGACCATTGGTAATTTCGATGGTGTGCACCGTGGCCACCAAGCCATGTTGGCGTTGTTACACCACGAAGCGCGACAACGCGGCGTGCCCGCATGCGTTCTGACCTTCGAGCCCCATCCGCGCGATTTCTTTGCCAAAGTACGCCAGCAACCCGATATCGCGCCAGCACGCATCGCCACCTTGCGCGACAAATTGGCGCAACTCGAAGCCTGCGGCATCAGCCAATGCGTGGTCATGCCTTTTCATGCCGGATTGGCTGCACTCACGCCCTCAGCGTTTGTGAAAAATGTGTTGGTCGAGGGTTTAGGTGCCCGTTATGTGCTGGTGGGCGACGATTTCCGTTATGGCGCACAGCGCGCAGGCGACTTTGCCGCGTTGTCTGTCAGCGGCCAGCAACACGGGTTTGAAGTGGCGCGTATGAACAGTTATGAAATTGCCGAATCCCCTGCGTCTGGCAGATTGCGCGTCTCCAGTTCTGCGGTGCGACACGCATTGGCACAAGGCGATATGCGCCAAGCAGCAGTGTTGCTAGGTCGGCCCTATGCGGTGTCTGGCCATGTGGTGCATGGCCGCAAACTCGGGCGTGAATTGCAATGCCCCACGTTGAATCTGCGTTTTGGCCATGCCAAACCCGCGGCCAGCGGTATTTTTGTGGCCATGGTGCATGGACTGGATGCCCAACCGTTGCCCGGCGTGGCGAATTTCGGTGTGCGACCGTCCTTGGATGCCAACGATGTGAACCAAGGCCAGGTGCTGCTTGAAACCCATTGTCTGGATTGGCCTTCCCATCTCGGTGCTGAGGGGGGCTACGGTAAACTCGTGCGGGTGGAACTGCTGCATAAATTACACGATGAATTGAAGTACGACAGCCTGCAAGCCCTCAACCAGGGCATACAGCGCGACTGCGACGATGCACGCGCCTGGTTGGCCGCCCGAATTTGACAGGGCATGCATGACGCACCTTGCCCCGCGTCCTCTTCCCAGCTTGCAAATTGCTCCCCAAGCCGCTGCGCCAGCCCTCCTTCATTGAATACCCAAATACCTGATTGCCATGACCGAACCACACCACCAGCCAGCCGCCACCGATTACCGCGCGACATTGAATTTGCCCGACACGCCATTTCCCATGCGCGGCGATTTGCCCAAACGCGAACTGGCGTGGGCCCAAAACTGGGCTGAGCAAGGTTTGTACAAACAGTTGCGCATGGCACGCCACGGTCAGCCCTTGTTTGTGTTGCACGACGGCCCGCCGTATGCCAATGGCAAATTGCACATCGGACACGCGCTCAACAAAGTCCTTAAAGACATGATTGTCAAAAGCCGTCAACTCGCTGGTTTTGACGCGCAATACATCCCCGGTTGGGACTGCCACGGTTTGCCGATTGAAAACGCCATCGAAAAACTGCACGGCAAAAAATTGGGCGCGCCCACAGCGGCCAAAGAAGGTGGTACAGCGACTGCCGGCTTGGGCCGTGCCGATGTGCAGGCCGAATGCCGAGCCTACGCCAGTGAACAAATCGAACAACAACGCGAAGACTTCAAACGCTTAGGTGTCTTGGGCGACTGGGAGCGACCCTACCGCACCATGGACCCTGCCAACGAAGCCGGTGAAATCCGCGCATTCAAACGCGTGATTGAACGCGGCTTTGTGTACCGAGGCCTCAAACCGGTGTATTGGTGTTTCGATTGCGGTTCTTCGCTGGCCGAGTTTGAAATCGAATACGCCGACAAAAAAAGCGACACCTTGGATGTGGCGTTTTTGTGCGCCCAACCCGACAAACTGGCCAAGGCGTTCGGTCTGAACACCTTGGACAAAGAAGCGTTTGCGGTCATCTGGACCACCACCGCTTGGACCATCCCTGCCAACCAAGCGCTCAACCTCAACCCTGAATTGACGTATGCCTTGGTGGACACCGAGCGCGGTTATTTTGTGTGTGCCGAATCGCTGGTGGAGAAATGTCTGGAACGCTGGCAACTCAGCGGCAAAGCAATAGCCACTTGCCAAGGCCAGTCTTTGGATTTGATCGAGTTTCACCATCCACTGTCGCATGTGAACTCGACTTACCAACGCACCGCGCCGGTGTACTTGGCTGACTACGCCACCGATGCAGACGGAACGGGCATTGTTCACAGTGCACCGGCTTACGGTGTGGACGACTTCAACTCGTGCGTGGCGCACGGCTTGGCCTATGACGACATCCTCAATCCGGTGCAAGGCAACGGTGCTTACGCCGCCGACTTTGCGCTGTTTGGGGGACAACATATTTGGAAGGCTGTGCCCGTCATTTTGGACGCGCTAAAAAACGCCGGACGCTTGTTGTCCACCCACGGCATCACGCACAGTTACCCGCATTGCTGGCGTCATAAATCACCGGTGATTTACCGAGCAGCAGCGCAATGGTTCATCCGCATGGACGAGGGCGAAGGCGTGTTCACCACCGACAAGGCCAGCCAAACATTGCGTCAACTGGCACTGCAAGCGATTGAACACACCCGCTTTTATCCAGAGAACGGCAAAACCCGTTTGCGCGACATGATTGCCAACCGCCCAGATTGGTGTATTTCGCGCCAGCGCAGTTGGGGCGTGCCGGTGCCGTTTTTGTTGCACAAAGACAGCGGTGAATTACACCCGGACACGATGGCTGTTTTGGACATCGCAGCCGCCATGGTCGAGCAAGGGGGCGTCGAAGCTTGGAGTCGCGCCAGTGTGAATGACATTCAAACTTTGTTGACAGCGCAAGGTAAAGGTCAATCCGCCAATGCAGACGACTACAGCAAAAGCACCGATATTTTGGAAGTCTGGTTTGATTCCGGTTCCACCTTCGAGCACGTGCTGCGCGGCAGCCACAAAGACGCTTACGACCGCGCACCGTTTCACGACAGCGGCCCCGAAGCCGACCTGTATTTAGAAGGCCACGACCAACACCGAGGTTGGTTTCACAGCTCCTTGCTGCTGGGGTGTGCGCTCTATGGCCGCGCGCCTTACCGAGGTTTGCTGACGCACGGTTTTGCCACCGACGGCCAAGGCCGCAAGATGAGCAAATCCCTGGGCAATACCGTGGTGCCGCAAGAAGTCACCGACAAACTCGGCGCAGAAATTGTGCGGTTGTGGGTGGCCTCTACCGATTACTCGGGCGACCTCAACATCGACGACAAAATTTTGGCGCGTGTGGTCGACACCTATCGGCGCGTACGCAACACCTTGAAATTTTTGTTGGCCAACACCAGCGACTTTGACATCCAACGCGATGCCGTTGCGCTGAACGACATGTTGGAGGTCGACCGCTACGCGCTCAGCCGCGCGGCGCAATTGCAAGCCGATATCGTCGGTCAATTCAACCCACAAACCCGGGTGTTTGAAGGTGGCCACTATGGCCGTTATGAATTCCACCCCGTGGTGTCCAAATTGCAGGTTTACTGTTCGGAAGACTTGGGCGCGTTTTATTTGGATGTGCTCAAAGACCGCCTCTACACCACGGCCGCTGGCTCGCACGCCAGACGCAGCGCACAAACCGCGCTGTGGCATATCACCCAAGCCATGTTGCGCTGGATGGCGCCGTTTTTGAGTTTCACCGCAGAAGAAGCATGGGGCGTTTTGGGCTTGGGCAACACCATCTTCAAAGACACTTATGTGGCCCTGCCCGCCGCAGACACCGGCTTGCTGGAGAAATGGTCGCGCATTCGCGACATACGCGACGCAGTGAACAAAGAAATTGAAAACGTACGCAGCCAAGGTTCAGTGGGCTCACCCCTGCAAGCCGAGGTCGTGCTCGGCGTCAATCCGCAAGACATGGCCTTGCTGCAGAGTCTGGGGCAGGATGCGAAGTTTGTGTTCATCGTCTCAGGCATGCAACTCAAAGCCGGTAATGAACTGTCGGTGTCTGTGACACCTTCGTCCCACACCAAATGCGAACGCTGCTGGCATTACAGCCCAGATGTAGGCAGTGTGGCTGCCCACCCCAGCCTGTGTGCACGCTGCGACAGCAATTTGCACAGCAGCGGTGAACAACGCGCATTCGCCTGATTGACCATGGCACGTTCCTCACACCGTTCTCTGTTCTTGTGGCTGGGTATAGCAGCCGCCATACTGTTGTTTGACCAATTCACCAAACTGCTGGTCATCAGCCGCTTTGAGCTGGGTGACAGCCAAGCGGTCACGTCGTATTTCAACCTGGTGCGGGTGCACAACAGTGGCGCTGCCTTTTCTTTTTTGTCCACCGCTTCGGGCTGGCAACGCTGGTTGTTCACCGGCATTGGCATAGCAGCGGCGGGTTTCATGGTGTGGTTACTGCGCAGCCATCCGCAGCAAACGTTGTTTTGTTTTGCCTTGTCCTTGGTGCTGGGCGGCGCAGTGGGCAATGTGGTTGACCGAATGCTGTGGGGCCATGTGATCGACTTTTTAGACTTTCACTGGGACTGGCTGTCTCCCGTTTTCTACCAAGGCCATTTCCCCGCGTTTAACGTGGCCGACAGCGCCATCAGCGTGGGTGCAGTGTGCTTGATAGCCGATGAATTGATACGCGTGAGGCGCACACGCGCCTGAACATTTCAGCGCGGCAGCACTTTGTAAACACTGAAACTTTCGGTGGGCGCTCGCCCGGCAGCCAAGGCGATTTGCCTGGGCAGCGTGCCTGTTTTGTGGTCGACCCATTGGGCTTCAATCAACGGCTGGGCGCGTAAGTCGAGATCACGAAAATCTTGCAAATCGCTGGTTTTGGCGATCAAAAAATAGGCGCCGCTTTGCGGCAGTTCGCTGGCTTGGCTGACACGCACACTGGGGGCGCTTTGTCGATACAAGCCCAACTCGTATGCCACCGGCGGGTCCAAGCGATAAACCATCACCGGCCAATGGGGTTGGCTGGCCAGCCACGGCAGCACGTTATAAGGAATGCTGTAGCGTGTGTGCGCCACCAAGGTCATGGCCTCTAACACGGCATACAACGACAACACCGCCGCCACCGGATGCACCAACACCGTCAACCCATGCTGCTGTTGGCGTTGCCACACGGCATAAGCCAACCAACACAGCACGGCTGCAGCCAAGCCCCACAGGGTCTGCGCGTGGCCGACTTGCCAAGCCACCCACACGGCCAACACGAAGGTCAAAAGGCCGACAACGGCTTGCATCCAACGCGCAGCCCGACGGGATGGTTGGCGACAGGCCGACACCAACCATGGCGCAGACATCAGTGCCGCAAACGGATAGACGATGACGGTGTAGTAGTCCAATTGAAAACTGGTCAGGCTGAACATCACAAAGCTCACCGCAAAGCTGCCCGCCAAGTACACCCACCTTGAACGCCATGCGACCTGCCTGTCAGACCAACCACGCACGGTTTGCCAACAGGACACACCAAACGCCGCCACCCATGGCAAAAATGCCCACAAAAACACCGCCACAAAAAACAGTTTGTTGCCGGCTTGGTTGGTGATCGGCCCGGTATTGAAGAAGCGGCCAAACTGGCTGTCCCACAAGAAAAAACGGATGCCAGACACACCGGTTTGGTTGAACACGGTTTTTTCGGGATGCGCGTCAAACTGTCGGTACAAGGCCAGCAATTCTGGCGTCACACACACAGCGGTCAGCAACCCTGCCAGCCACCATTTCAAACGGAACAACTCGCGCCAGCGCCCTTGGTAGGCCCACATGCACACCAATCCGCTGCCGATGGTGATCAAGGTAAACACGCCCTTGGTCATCACCGCCATGGCACTGAACACCGCACCGAGCAACACATGCTTCATGCGGTGGTGCGTGTCAAAACGCAACCAGTGGTAACAAGCTGCCATGATGCTGCCGGTCAAAAAGGCTTCAGCCTTCAACGCAGTGGTGGTGTACATCAGGTGGTAGGCAGACGCATACACCAGCAAAGCAACCAAAGCGGTGTCACGGTCATCGAACAACCGTGCGATGCGGTAGGTGTAATAACCGCCCAGCAAATGAAACAAAAATCCGGGCAACATGTAGGCGAACACACTGACGCCCAGTGCTTGGAACGACAGCGCACCCAGCCAAAACGGGAAATGCGGCTTGTCCAACCAGTCACGGCCATCCAAGATCAAATCATTCCAATTGCCACTCATCACCATGTGCTGCGACAGCGCTGCATAAAGCACCGAATCGCCTTCGTTCAAGATGGGCGTGAGCAGAGGCAGCGCATTGACCCACAATGCGAGCACCGTCCAAAAAACGACATGGGGCCGCAGGCGGCCCAAGCCTGTCACCGTCACAGCGTCAATAAGGTGCTGCCAGTGGTTTTGCGGGCTTCCAAATCACGGTGCGCCTGCGCCGCATCGCCCAACGCATAGCGCTGTTCGATGTGGATTTTCACTTTGCCACTGCCGACCACGTCAAACAAATCTTCTGCCATTTGCTGGTTGGTCTCGCGCGTGGCGATATGCGTGAACAAGGTTTGGCGCGTCACATAAATAGAGCCTTTGGCACCCAAAGTGCCAGGTGCGAACGGTTCGACCGGTCCGGAGGCATTGCCAAAACTGGCCATCAAACCAAACGGTGACAAGCAATTGAGCGATTTGTCCCAGGTGTCTTTGCCCACCGAGTCGTACACCACTTTCACGCCTTTGCCGTGGGTGATGTCTTTGACACGTGCCTCGAAATCTTCCTTGTTGTAGTTGATCACATGGGCCGCGCCATTGGCTTTGGCCAAGGCGCATTTTTCGTCACTGCCTGCGGTACCGATCAATTGCAAACCCAAAGCCTTGGCCCATTGGCAAGCAATCAAACCCACACCGCCAGCGGCGGCGTGGAACAAAATCAAATCACCTGCATGCAGTCCGGCTTGCGGCAAGGTGCGTTTGAGCAGGTACTGCACCGTCATGCCTTTGAGCATCATGCCGGCAGCGGTCTCAAACGAAATGTTGTCAGGCAATTTGCACACATTTTTGGCGGGCATCACACGCGCTTCGCAATAGCTTCCTGGCGGTGCGCTGGCATAAGCCGCGCGGTCACCGGCTCTCAAGTGGGTCACGCCTTCGCCAACCGCTTCCACCACACCAGCACCTTCCATGCCCAAGCCGTGCGGCAATGGCAACGGGTACAAACCGGTGCGATGGTAGACATCGATGTAATTCAAACCGACCGCTTTGTGCGCTATGCGCACCTCGCCGGGGCCGGGTTCGCCCACAGAGACATCTGCCAGTTGCAAAACATCTGGACCGCCGGTTTGTTTGAATTGAATGGCTTTGCTCATGCCTGACTCCTCTGGTGTGGTTGTGATCGCAGAGGCCTGTCCACAGACCCCGTCGCGTGATTGTCCACGCAACTGGGTTAGAGTCGCCCACATGGCAGAAAACACGCCCTCCCCCGTCAAACCCACGCTGGATCTGGCCACTGCAGGTTTGTTGTTGTTGCCACCGTTGGTATGGGCCGGCAACAGCGTATTGGGTCGGGTCGTGGCGGACATGGTGCCGCCGATCACGCTGAATTTTTTCAGGTGGCTGTTGGCCTTTGCACTGCTGCTGCCGTGGTCGTACCCAGTGCTCAAACCGTCGAGCCCGATGTGGGCGCATTGGCGACGCTATGGGCTCATGAGCCTGCTGGGTGTCGGTTGCTACAACAGCTTCCAGTATTTGGCGCTGCATACCTCGACGCCAATCAACGTGACCTTGGTCGGTGCCAGCGTGCCGGTGTTCATGCTGGTGTTGGGCGCGTTGTTTTACAAACAATCGGTGACGGCGCGACAAGTGTTGGGCGCGGCCTTGTCGATCGCAGGCGTGTTGTGCGTGCTGGGTCGAGGTGACTGGAACACCTTGCAAAAGGTGCAACTGGTGATTGGCGATGTCTATATCTTGATTGCTGTGCTGTGTTGGGCTTGGTACAGCTGGCTGGTGGCGCAGCCAGTCGATCCGCCGGAAATTCGCAGCAACTGGACCTATTTTTTAAGCGCGCAAATGGTGTTCGGTTTGCTGTGGAGCGGCGCATTCACCGCCGCTGAATGGCAGTTCAGCAAGAACCCCTATATTGATTGGGGCTGGCCGCTGGCTGCCAGCGTGCTGTTTGTGGCTTTGGGCCCGGCTTTGCTGGCTTACCGCAGTTGGGGTTTGGGCATTCAACGGGTCGGGCCCAACATCGCTGGCTTTTTTGCCAACCTCACGCCCTTGTTTGCCGCACTGATCTCTACCGTCACCTTGGGCGAGTCGCCACAAGGCTTTCATGCGGTGGCGTTTGTGCTGATCGTCGGCGGCATTTGGGTGTCATCGCGCAAATCCTGAGCAGGTTGTTGTAAATAATTTATACCTATAAGTATCTGTATTAATTAAATAAATACATCTTTATTAGTCTTATAT
>Ga0209033_1001347_pt1 | contig 14297 bp, 15 predicted proteins | sample LauGreFa1BDMLBDN_2_FD_188218 | JGI IMG/M metagenome (GOLD analysis project Ga0209033, IMG submission 188218) | Freshwater lake microbial communities from Lake Michigan, USA - Fa13.BD.MLB.DN (SPAdes) (version 2) | ecosystem: Environmental > Aquatic > Freshwater > Lake | place: Lake Michigan, USA...
GTCCAGGTGCATATTCCTCCCAGGATTCATGCAGGGGAGGCACCTACCTCAGTGAATCAGCATCGAACTTGATTACAGTCAAAAATCTTGCCGCTCATTCATCGGTCAACGAAGGAAAACCTTCTTTGATTAATCGCTTTGTCATGGGAGCAGGAGCGGGCGGTGGTGGGGGAATGGGAACTCTCCAGGCGCTACTCACAGAATTATCTGGATTAAAAAAACCGCGGGGTTTCTTCAACCGCATTGTTCGCAGAACTCTTGGAATGCGTCCGAAGAATCCTCCCAAGTATCGAATCTTGGTTGTGATGGCGACGAATATGCCGGAGTCCCTCGACGAAGCGCTCCTTCGTCCCGGACGTATCGATCGCATGTATCGGGTTGGCTATCCAAGTAAAGCGGGACGTATTCGAACCTACGAGGGTTATTTCGCCAAAGTTGCCAACAATCTCTCCAAAGAAGAAGTTGAAAAGCTGGCAATCATCACTCCATATGCAACGGGTGCAACCATTAAAGATCTCGTCAATGAATCTTTAATCATGGCAATCCGTAACGGACGAACCAGTGTTACCTGGGCCGATGTATTAAAAGCTAAACAACTCAAGCAACTTGGCCCATCAGAAGATGTTGAATACATCGAGCGAGAGCGCCATGCGACTGCAGTTCATGAAGCTTGTCACGCAGTCATGGCATATCGCGTAAGAAGACATATGGATATCGATATTGCGACCATTGAAAAAGGCGCTGAGTACCTAGGAATGGTTGCATCTATTCCACCGGATGATCAATTCACTCATTGGAAGAGCGAATATGAAGGAGATATTTTGGTTTCCCTCGCCTCCCTTGCTGGAGAGCGAATGTTCTTCGACGGTGATAATTCATCGGGAGTCTCTGGTGATTTGGAATCAGCCACCACAATCGCGGGATTAATGGAGGGTTATTGGGGAATGGGCTCCACCGTCTCTTCATATGCCTCAAGTCGTCGTATGGAAATTGGTGCACCTGGCGGAGCTCGCCCTAATGAAGCAAAACAGGAGATGCGTCGAGCGCTCTCTGATCGCATTGAGGACAATCTCTCGACTCTGCTAACAAAAGCAGAGGACTTACTCGCCGCAAATCGAGCGCACGTTCTTGCCGTTGCGCATGCGTTAGAAACCCACAAAACGTTATCTGGTAACGATGTTCATGCAGTTATTGAAGGTCGAATGGGCGATGTGGTGGATGGAAGCAAGTACTTATCGCAAGAAAATATGACTGCGATTGAGGCTTATCACGTATCTGCCTTGACGGCCCATAAAGAACATCGCACTCCAGATGTGCCGCTGCCAACACTCGCTTAAAACACGGGCATAAGGCGACATTGGGTACTCTTGCCTCATGTCCGCAGGTGGAATTGCAGCAATAATCGCTGCCAGCGCTTTCCTTATTATCAGCCTTGCCATTGCCTATGCGGTAGTTCGACTTGGTAGAGCTATCGATGAGGTCGGCACCGCAGTTAAAGAGATCACTAATGAGACCACACCGCTTCTTAACGAAGTAACTACAACTGTAGAGCTCGTCAATGGACCGCTCCAGAGCATCAACAAAGTCACTCGGACAATGGAAGAACTCAGCACCAAGATCACAGAAAATACATCTTCATTTTTAGATAAAAATCAGATGGCCATGAAAGCTGCAGGAGCAGTTTTAACTGCAGCACAAATGCGGAAGAAGAAAAAGAAGAAATCAGCAAAAAAGGGTAAGACAACACGTTACGTTGATGACGAGGAGTTCTAATCTCTCGTGAAATCAGCCGAGATTAGATCGCGTTGGCTCTCTTTTTTTGAGTCGGACAACAGTTTAGGTTTAAAACACACTGTCGTTCCTTCTGCTTCCCTCATCGCCGATGATCCCAATCTGTTACTCGTCAATGCCGGAATGGTGCCATTTAAGCCGTTCTTTCTTGGAGAAATGACTCCGCCTTATACACGCGCAACCTCAGTTCAGAAATGTGTGCGCACTCTCGATATTGATGAAGTTGGAAAAACTACGCGCCATGCTTCGTTCTTTCAGATGTGTGGCAATTTCTCTTTCGGTGATTACTTCAAAGAGGGCGCTATTGCCCTAGCTTGGGAATTACTCACAAAGCCAATAAATCAAGGTGGTTACGGTTTTCCAGAAGAGAAGTTGTGGGTCACTGTCTATCTTGATGATGATGAAGCTGCTGATATTTGGCATAAGAAGATTGGGATTCCTAAAGAGAGAATTCAACGTCGTGGCATGGCGGATAACTTCTGGTCCATGGGTGTTCCCGGACCATGTGGCCCGTGCTCAGAAATTTACTATGACCGGGGTCCGCAATACGGAAAAGAAGGTGGCCCGGTCGCTGACGAGGATCGGTATTTGGAAATTTGGAATCTAGTCTTCATGCAGAATATTCGCGGCGATGGACCCGGAAAAGAGGGTTACCCAATAATTGGAGAGCTGCCTGCAAAGAATATTGATACTGGCTTAGGCCTTGAGAGAACAGCAGCGTTGTTACAAGGCGTTGAGAATATTTATGAAATTGATACGACAAAACATATTCTTGATCGCGCCAGTGGTATCACAGGCGTGAAATACGGCGCCGACTCTCAAAGCGACATCTCACTTCGAGTTATCGCTGATCATGCACGCACTGCGACGATGTTGATTGGCGATGGCGTAACCCCCGGCAACGAAGGACGCGGATATGTTTTACGTCGCATGATGCGTCGCACTACTCGCAATATGCGTTTACTGGGATCACCTGACCACAACATGGTGGAATTGATAACCGCCTCAATTGAAGCGATGGGTCCTCAGTATCCCGAACTTGTGAGCGACAAAGAGCGAATCATTAAGGTTTCAGAAGCCGAAGAAGATACCTTTCTTCAAACTCTCAAGAGTGGAACTCAAATTTTTGATCAAGCAAGTGCTGTCGTTAAAAAGGGTGGCGGCAAGCAGATCTCGGGAGACGATGCCTTTAAATTGCACGATACCTATGGATTTCCTTTCGATCTAACCCTCGAAATGGCGAGCGAGCAGGGTTTGGTGGTTGATGCCGAAGGCTTTAAGAGATTAATGAAAGAGCAACGTGATCGCGCCAAAGCTGATGCTAAATCAAAGAAGAGCGGCCACACGGATGTTTCTGAGTATCGCAAGATTGCCGAACAAGGCAAAAAACTTGAGTTCATCGGTTACACCCATCTTGAAAGTGAAAGTACGCTGCTTGGCTTGTTTAAGGATGGAAAGAGCGCATCTGAGGCAGTGGAAGGTGATGACGTTGAAGTAATTCTCGATCGCACTCCTTTTTACGCAGAAGGCGGCGGACAACTTGCAGATGGCGGATTTATCCATGGCGCAAATGGTTCATTGATTGAAATCGATGATGTTCAAACGCCCATTCCGGGTGTTTTTGTCCATCGTGGACGCATCACTAAAGGTTCGTGGCAATCCGGCATTGCAGTCCATGCTGCTATCGATATCGAACGACGTCGCGGTATCTCGCGCGCACATACTGCTACACATATGGTTCACAAAGCATTCCGTGAGGTGCTTGGTGAAACAGCAACGCAAGCCGGATCAGAGAATGCTCCAGGAAGATTTAGATTTGATTTTCCATCAGCTGGTGCAGTTTCCGAAGCTGCGCTCAATGAAGTTGAGTCGCGAGTCAACACGTTGCTCCTAGAAGATCTTGAAGTGACGGCTGAGGAAATGTCTCAAGCAGAAGCGAAGGCCCTCGGCGCAATGGCGCTTTTTGGCGAAAAATACGGAGAGCGAGTACGAGTTGTAAGCGTTGGCGACTGGGCTCGCGAGTTATGTGGTGGCACCCATGTCTCTCGCTCAGGGCAATTAGGAATCGTGAAGTTGCTCGGTGAATCTTCTATTGGCGCTGGTGTTCGACGTGTGGAGGCTCTTGTTGGTGTTGATGCATATTCATTCTTGGCTCGCGAGCATGTCCTTTTGAATTCTCTCAATGACCTTATTAAGAGCACCAGGGTTGAAGAACTTCCGGAACGAATTTCATCTTTGTTATCTCGACTCAAGGAAGTAGAGAAAGAGCTGGCGCAGATTAAAACCAAGCAGGCACTTGCTGCTGCTAGTTCGTTAATTGCTTCAGCTGAGAAAGTTAACGGAATCTCGCTTCTGGCTCATGATATGGGCGAAAATTTGAGTGGCGATGATCTTCGATCGATTGCTTTAGATCTGCGCACTCGCGTTAAAGGAAGCGTTATTGCGCTCGCAAGTAGAGGGGCAGAAAAAGTTGTGCTGGTTGTCGCCGTGGATGATGACGCTCGAGCACGTGGGGTAAAGGCTGGAACTTTGGTAAAACTCGCGTCCACAATTCTCGGAGGCGGTGGCGGAGGTAAGGATGACTTCGCCCAAGGTGGCGGAATCGATAGCGCCAAGATTTCTGAGGCGATGAACGCAATTAAGAACTCTCTCAGCTAAGGGTCATCGTGTTGCCATCTGGACGACGTTTGGCAATTGACTATGGTGATGTTCGCATTGGATTAGCCACAAGCGATATCACTGCCTTAGTAGCTTCACCTCTGCGAACCATCAAGAACAGCGTTGACAATAGCGCTGTGGTGATACAAGAGGTAGCCTCGATAGTTCAGGATGAAGCAATTAGCGTTGTATATATCGGATTGCCAATCCATCTATCGGGTGGTGAAGGTACATCAACCGAAAAAGTTCGAGATTTTGCTCAAGAGCTCCGGAGTCACATTGCATCTCATATCGAAACACGACTTGTTGATGAAAGACTTTCCACTAAATCAGCAAAAAACCAAGCCAGATCAATGGGAAAGAAACTAACCCGTGATGATGTTGATCAAATGGCTGCGGTAGCCATTTTAGAGTTTGCCCTGCATTGGGAGAGATCAAGTGGAGGATTGGCCGGCGATGAAATCTAGCCTGCAAACCAACGCACGAGGAATTACTTTTTTATTGACTAAGAAACCTATGGGACGACTGGTCTTATCGGCCATTTTTGTTTTTTTCCTCACTCTCTCCTTGAGAAGTTGTGCAAACGGAATCGAGAGCGCACCTGATTTCGCTCCTGGCGAGGCTACTGGCGAAGTGAGAATTGAAGTGGCCAATGGAGAGACTGGTTCTGAGATAGCTCGAAAACTCGAAGCCGCAGGCGTCGTGAAATCTTCATTAGCGTTTTTTAGAGTAGCGGTCGCAGATGAACGTTCTTCTCGAATCGCACCAGGAGAGCACCTGATTGAAAGAAGGATTCCTGCCAAAGAGGCGTTGGAACAGTTACTGGATCCAAAACGGATTCCAAATCTCATCATCGTGCGCGATGGCGCGCGGGTAGTTGAAGTTGTGGAGTCGCTCATCGACTTCGGCCTTTCCGAAGCAGAGATAGTTAAAGCCATGAAGTCAGCGGTACCGCCAGAGAGATTCAAGACCCGTTCTTTGGAGGGATTTCTCTATCCGGCACAGTATTCCTTTAGTAAAGATGTAGATGCCAAGAGTGTCATCGCAGCGATGTTGGAGAAATTTAAATGGGCAACGAAGAATATTGAATGGAGCAATTCTCCAACCCTTTCTCCATCGGAGATTCTTACAGTTGCGTCTCTCGTCGAGACAGAAGGTACGCCTGACATTTTCGGAAAGGTCTCACGGGTTATCTATAATCGACTTGAGAAGAGGATGCCTCTGCAATTTGATTCCACAGTACATTACGCGCTTAATCGCAGAGGAGAGATTCGAGTTTCGTTGGAAGACATTAAAGTTCGTAGCAAATACAACACATTTATCTATCCGGGACTTCCTCCAGGACCGATTGGAAGTCCCACAGCAGCAGCCGTAAAAGCTGCCCTGCAACCAGAAGCCGGCGATTGGCTCTATTTCGTAACAGTGAAGCCTAACGACACACGCTTTACTAGCTCTTATGATCAATTCTTGGAGTGGAAAGCGGAGTATAAAAAGAACTTTAGGTTGGGATTGTTCGAATGACATTTAAGGCGGCCGTTCTTGGTTCTCCCATTAAGCATTCGCTATCACCACTCATCCACAATCATGCCTACAAGGTTCTTGGCTTTGATGGCGATTATGCGGCGATGGAGGTAAAGCAAGATGAGTTACGAAGTTTTCTATCTCCGCAGCGGTTGTCTGATCCCGATTGGTGCGGCTTTTCTCTCACGATGCCACTCAAAGAGGAAATCTGCTTGAAGGATTACACAGATTTAATTGAGGTTGATACACGTTCCGAACGTATTCGGTCAGCAAACACAATCTTTCGCGATGGGAGGAATTGGAAGGCGACGTCGACAGATGTCACTGGAATAGAATTTTTACTCGGCGGTAAGAAGTTCCATAAAGTTGCAATTCTCGGAGCTGGAGGAACTGCACGTGCCGCGTTGGATTCGAAACAGCTCGAGAACACGGAAATCGTTATTTGTCGCAGAAGCTCATCCCGCGATTCACTGATTATTGAAGCATTCCCAGAACATCGCATTAAGTTCTTAGCATGGGATGAGATTGATCAAGTGGATGGCGTTGATCTACTTATCAACACTGTGCCTGACGATGGGATTTCCTCTATCTATTTCGATCCTCAAGCCGCGCCCATTCTCCTCGATGCTATTTATTCACCGTGGTTACCGACCCTCTCACGCAGGCAGTTAGAAGGTGGCGGTCAATTGTTATCGGGAATAGATCTACTCTGCGCTCAGGCTATCTTTCAGATAGAGGCGATGACTCAGAAATCTTTTGACAAGCAAAGCCTTTTTGGTGAGCTTAAGAAAGTTGCTTTGCAGAGTTTCCAATGACCTGTGGGTAATCTAAAAGCGTTCTTTCTAGAGCATAACCTCAGAGGATGGAGACTCTTCATTTTCTGATTTGGTCGCTCGTTATTAGTCACAGAGACGTCAAGACTCATCGCATCAAAAAAACGCATGTTCATTTCGCACTTTTATCTAGCATTGTTTTCATCTCTTGGAACGCGGCTATTTTTGCTTTAGGCAATTTCTTGATTTATCTAGCCATCTATTTCTGCTCACGAAGACAATTAGGTATGGGGGACCTTCGACTGTCACCACTGATGGGAATCTATCTCTCTTTGAGTCATGAGGAATTCTCCGCAGTTATACGGATGAACCTCTTCACCTGGATGACAGCTGGTGTAGTCATCCTCACTCTTCTCTTGTTTAAGAGAATCGCTGTGAAAAGTCGAATCGCATTCGCCCCGTTCATGTTCCTTGGGGTGGCCCTTGAGACCTATATCTAAACAATCAGCACGAAGTACTCTCTATCTGCGATAATTATCAGATGCGTTGGCTTACAGCAGGTGAATCCCATGGACCGGCTCTGGTCGGCATCGTTGAAGGAATCCCGGCACATGTTTTAGTTACCACGTCGGATATTGATGAGGATCTTCGTCGCAGGAGATTAGGTTTTGGACGCGGAGCACGTCAGAATTTCGAAGCGGATAAAGTCACAATTGTTGGTGGGATTCGACATGGGGTTACTCAAGGTGGACCAATTGCGATAGAAATTGCGAATTCAGAATGGCCCAAATGGGAAAAAGTTATGGCGGCCGATCCCATCCCGAAGGAAGAGATCGAAAACCTTGGTAGGAATGCACCCTTAACGCGGCCACGTCCTGGTCATGCGGATCTTGTTGGAATGCAGAAGTATGAATTTGATGACGCTAGACCGATTCTTGAGAGAGCCTCTGCAAGAGAAACTGCAGCACGCGTAGCTCTTGGCGCCGTGGCGCGTCGATTCCTACGTCAGGTGGCAGGTATCGAAATATTGAGTCATGTTGTATCAATTGGCGCGGTCGAAATCCCCGCCGACTATCAACTACCGTTGAAGAACTCGCGAGACTCAATTGATCAGGATGAAGTGCGATGTGCTTTTCCTGATGTAAGCAAGAAAATGATTGATGAGATAAACGATGCCCACTCACAAGGCGACACTCTTGGAGGAGTTGTTGAGGTTCTAGCCTACGATCTTCCCCCAGGGCTTGGCTCCCATGTTCATTGGGATCGGCGATTAGATTCTCGACTTGCCGGTGCGCTGATGGGGATTCAAGCTATCAAGGGCGTGGAAATTGGCGATGGATTTACTACGGCCAAGCGTCGTGGCAGTCACGCTCATGATGAAATTGAGAGAGATTCATCGGGTTCTATTCGCCGTAGAACTGGTCGCGCTGGTGGAACCGAAGGTGGAATGTCTACCGGTGAAGTTCTACGCGTAAGAGCTGCAATGAAGCCAATATCTACCGTACCGAAAGCCCTCGACACGATCGACACATCGAATGGTGAGGCTGCAAAAGCTATAAATCAACGCTCCGATGTATGTGCAGTTCCGGCGGCCGGCATTGTTGCTGAAGCAATGGTTGCTCTCGTACTTGCTGAATCATTCCTAGAGAAATTTGGGGGAGACAGCTTGATGGAGTCAAAACGAAATCTTGCCTCATATCTTGAAAATATGAAGATTAAATAGCAGTTATGCAATCTATTGTGTTGATAGGACCACCAGGCGCTGGAAAATCCACGGTTGCTAAATACCTCAGCAAAGAGTTGAACAAGCCTTGGATTGATACAGATCAGGTCATCGAGAAGCAGACCGGGCGTCAGATTAGTGAAATCTTTCTCACTGATGGCGAAGATCATTTTCGACGCTTGGAAAAGGAAGTAGTTCTCAAAACATTAGAAGAAGAGGACTCTGTTATAGCTCTGGGAGGCGGCTCTGTCCTAGATCCGGATGTGGAGCAGAGACTTCAAGATTTCTCGGAGGTAATTTTTTTGGATGTCTCGATTTCTAATGCTGCGCCGCGCGTTGGTTTCAATAAAGAACGGCCATTGCTGATGGGAAACCCTCGGCAACAATGGTTGGCTCTGATGGAAAAGCGTCGCCCTATTTATGAACGAATTTCTGCCCGCACCGTTTCTACAGACAACCGTAAACCCCAAGAAGTTGCTCGAGAGATCGCCCAGATGGTGATCGCATGAGCCAGATTGTTATCAGCGCAGAGCGCGATTATTCAGTTGAGTTCGTAAGGGACTGGAAAGCATCTCTTTCCGACACAATTAAGAATGGCAAAACCTGCGCTCTAATTCCAAAGAAGATGGTCGAGATTGTTGGTCCGTTGCCAAGTGATTGGTTAGTAATTGAACTTCCAGATGGCGAATCTCAGAAGTCTGGAGCGGTTTATTTGCAGATTCTTGAGAGATTGGCAGAAGAAAAATTTGGACGGGATGGCTTTCTGATTGGGCTTGGTGGCGGAGCTACTACTGATCTCGCAGGCTTCGTCGCTGCAACATACATGCGTGGATTGCAATGGGTAGCGGTTCCGACCTCGCTTGCAGGCATGGTTGATGCCGCCATTGGTGGCAAGACCGGCATCAATCTTGTTGGCGGAAAAAATCTGGCAGGCGCTTTCCATTCGCCTTCGAAGGTTATTGTTGATGAGAGTTTTCTCTCCACGCTCTCGGATCGCGATGTAAAGGCTGGGTTAGCTGAAGTGGCTAAATGCGGTTTTATTGCAGATTCAGAAATTCTTTCAATCATCACGCGTGGTTGGAGAGAAAATATGAGTGAATTAATTAAAAGAGCAATCACAGTTAAGGCTCGGGTAGTTAGTTCTGATTTTCGTGAGTCATTTGAAAGAGAGATTCTTAATTACGGACATACATTGGGCCATGCCATTGAGCGGCACTCTCATTACGAACTTCGACACGGCGAGTGTGTTTCGATCGGCCTTGTGTATGCAGCACATGTATCAGCGCAGTTCAGCGGACTGACGTCAAGTGGAGTACAACTCCATAAATCAACTTTGGAAGCTCTTGACTTACCTACCACCTATCACTCATCTGCTTGGTCCGAACTCCTTGAGTTAATGCTTCGCGATAAGAAGAGTCGGTCATCATTGCGTTTTGTAACGCTCTCTGAGATTGGAAAACCTACGAGAGCAGAGAACCCGGATGTGAAGATCTTGCAGAGTATCTATGAATCCGAGATGGGACGGTAGATTATGGCTATGAAATGTCTCGTTCTCAATGGCCCCAATCTCTCTCGCCTTGATTTACGAGAAAAGAATTACTATGGAGAAATAACCTATCAAGATATTGAAGAGGCCATAAATAAAGAAGCTGCGACCTTGCAAATTGAGGCAGAGATTCGCCAAAGCAACGATGAATCGGAGATCATCTCGTGGTTACATGAGGCTGCCGATAACAAAATCCCCATCATCTTTAATCCAGCAGCATTCACTCATTATTCCTATGCGATACGAGACGCGGTTGTAATGCTGAAAGCGCCCTGTATTGAAGTACATCTTTCGAACCCACTTTCACGTGAAGAGTTCCGTCACACCTCAGTGATCTCCGGAGTAGTTGATGGAACCATCGCAGGATTCGGGCTTGATTCGTATCGCTTGGCCTTACGTGCTCTGCAGCAATTAGTTAAATAACAAATTCGCGTGTAATCTTCGCGCTTATGGCCACAACTAATGACCTTAAGAACGGCATGACGCTCGATATTGAGGGTCAGCTCTGGAACGTTGTTGAATTCCAACATGTTAAGCCGGGCAAAGGCCCTGCTTTCGTGCGTACAAAATTGAAAAATGTTTTGTCAGGCAAAGTAGTAGAGAGAACATTTAACGCTGGTGTTAAGGTCGACGTTGCGATTCTTGAAAAGCGCGAAATGCAGTTCTTGTACAAGGATCCATCAGGGTATGTCTTTATGGATTCATCGACGTATGACCAGATGACAATCTCCCCAGAAACTGTCGGAGACGCGGCGAATTACATGCTAGAAAACAGTGAAGCTATTGTTGCTGTGCATGAGGGAAATCCTCTTTATGTTGAGCTACCAGCCAATGTTCCACTCCGGATTACTTACACTGAACCTGGCTTACAAGGAGATCGATCCTCAGCTGGTTCCAAGCCCGCAACTCTCGAGACTGGAATCTCCATTCAGGTTCCGTTATTTATCAAGCAAGATGAAGTTGTTCTTGTTGATACCCGTTCGGGTGAGTATTTAGGACGCGCAAACTAAGTGAGTACGCGTTCCAAGGCGCGTAAAGCGGCTCTGGATTTACTTTACGAAGGCGATATCCGTAAGACCTCTGCTGTAGATCTCTTGCACACAAGAGTCACAGATCTGGAGTATGTAATCCGAGATTTCACCAAAGAATTGGTTGATGGAGTTGATCTTCATAAACGTAAACTCGATGAATTGATCACGACATACTCGCAAGGCTGGGATATGGATCGCATGCCAGTCATTGATCGAAATATCCTGCGACTAGCGATCTTTGAACTTCTCTGGTCTAGTGATGTACCAGCCTCGGTGGCTATAAGTGAAGCTTTGGAGTTAGCCCAGACTCTCTCTACTGAAGAGTCAAGCAAGTACATCAACGGTGTCCTTAGTAAGATTCTTGAGATTAAACCCGACCTTGTGTTGTAAACCTTAAGTCTCGATTCTTTAGCGCCTCAGCTAGTTCTACTTCGTTCTTCTTCGTAAGTATCATGAGCGTATCGATGTCGCCCGTGCGCAAACTAAGAAGTTCACCATTCCAGTCTTCTCGCTTGAATGCTATCCAATTTAAAAGGCCATAAACCTGACTAGAGAATTCATCGGGTGTGGCCAGAGATTGCCGAAGCTTTCTGAGATCGAAGGTCAGTCCATGAGCAAGACTCTGCTCCGAGTTTTGCTCTCGCTCCGTGAAGAAAGCAGATAAAGGAACTCCATAAAATCTTGCGAGCTCCTCGGCTTTTGCAACGCTCAGTGATCGGGTCCCGCGCTCGTATGAGCCAATCACAACAGCCTTCCATTTACCGCGAGATTTGATTTCTATCTGCTTTAGGGTGAGACCTTGTTGGCGGCGGATATGTTTAAGACGCGCTCCAATATGAAGTGGTGTGGGCATGGCGGCAGGCTAGGGGGTGCCGACACAACCTATTGGTTTCTTCCACAACCGATGGCCATGCTAAAGTCCGTCAACCTTTAACGATCCGTCCTGTGAGGCGGCGAAGGAGTTCTAATGAGCGTTGTCCTCAATGCCGGTGAAATCAACCGTGCGTTACGTCGCATATCGCATGAAATCCTAGAGAAAAACCACGGTAGCGCTGATGTGCTCTTGCTGGGCATTCCAACCCGTGGAGCGTTTTTAAGCAAGAGAATTGCGGGAGATATCAACGAGATAGAGAAGACCTCGATCCCAGTGGGAACTTTGGATATCACCATGTATCGCGATGATCTTCGAATGCGCCCTCCAAGAACCTTGTTGCCAACCGAGATACCCAGTGGCGGGATCGACGGAAAACATGTTGTCCTCGTTGACGACGTCCTCTATTCGGGTCGAACCATTCGTGCTGCATTGGATGCACTTAATGAGATCGGCAGGCCAAAAAGCGTTCAACTAGCGGTCTTGATTGATCGCGGCCATAGAGAGCTACCAATCCGAGCCGATTTTGTCGGAAAAAATATTCCTACGTCGAAGGACGAAACGGTCAAAGTTCACTTGGTGGAAATTGACGGAAACGATGCAGTTACTATTGAAGGTCGTGACGGCAAATGAAGCACCTACTTTCAATCAATGATCTGAGCAAGGCTGAGGCGATTAATGTGCTCGATACTGCAGGCGAGCTGTCACGCCTCTCTGAAGGAACAGTCAAGAAGTTTCCTACGCTTCGCGGTAGAACGGTGGTTAATCTCTTCTTCGAAGACTCTACGCGCACAAGGATTTCTTTTGAGGCGGCGGCAAAGCGACTATCGGCAGATGTCATCAACTTTTCAGCTAAAGGATCAAGCCTAAGTAAGGGTGAGAGTTTGAAAGATACCGCGCTTACTTTGCAGGCAATGGGCGCAGATGCAGTGGTCATTCGACATGGTGCATCGGGAGCGCCGCATCAATTAGCGCGGCAACAATGGATGACGGGGACTGTTATTAATGCTGGGGATGGAACCCATGAACATCCAACGCAAGCTTTGCTCGATGCATTCACTATTCGGCGGCATTTAGGTCAGGATTCTGGCGATCTACAAGGTTTACGAGTCGCCATCGTTGGAGATGTTCTTCATTCGAGAGTTGCTCGAAGTAATGTCCTTCTTTTGCAGAAGTTAGGCGCAAAGGTTGTCCTCATTGCGCCACCCACTTTGCTGCCGGTGGGCGTTGCAAGCTGGGGTGCAGAAGTGAGTTATTCACTTGATGCTGAGATTGAAAACGTTGATGCAATCATGATGCTTCGTGTTCAACGTGAACGAATGGATGATCTCTATTTCCCCACAGAAAGGGAATATTCACGTAACTTCGGGCTGAATTTAGAGCGCATTAACCGCATGAAGAGCGATGCGATAGTGATGCATCCTGGCCCCATGAATCGTGGTCTTGAGATCTCAGCTGAAAGTGCGGATTCGGCTCGTTCTGTGATCGTGGAGCAAGTAGCTAATGGCGTCAGTATCCGTATGGCAGTTCTCTATCTTCTCTTAAGTGGCACAGCACGCTCCGAATCGAATTCAACAATCGAGGTTGGCGTATGAATACGTGGAAGATCGAAAACGCAAAGAATTCTTTGGGAGAGTTGCAACAGATTTTTATTAGTGAAGGTTTGGTTGTTCAAGCGCTTCCGACAGGAAGTCAGCCAACCGTCATCAATGCTGAGGGTCTCCACATACTTCCTGGATTCGTGGATCTTCATACGCATTTACGAGAACCCGGTCGTGAGGATGCAGAAACTGTTCTAACTGGGTCTCAAGCCGCCGTTGCTGGTGGTTTCACTGCAATTTCAGCAATGCCCAACACGCTGCCTGTGGCTGATACCGCAGGAGTAGTTGAACAAGTATTTCGCCTAGGAAAGAGTCATGGCCTCTGTGATGTCTATCCAATCGGTGCTGTCACTATTGATCAAAAAGGTACCCACCTAGCAGAGCTTTCAGCGATGAATCAATCCGAAGCGCGGGTAAGAATCTTTAGCGATGATGGGCATTGTGTCTCTGATCCCTTGGTAATGCGACGCGCATTGGAATACGTCAAAACCTTTGATGGCCTGATTGCGCAACATGCGCAAGATCCGCGACTAACCGAAAACTCGCAAATGAATGAGGGTGAAATATCGGCGCGTTTAGGATTAAAAGGATGGCCGGCAGTGGCTGAAGAGGCCATCATTGCCCGCGATGTCTTGTTAGCAGAACACGTTGATAGCCGTCTTCATATCTGTCATCTCACAACTGCAGGGGGAGTAGAGATTGTCCGCCGCGCCAAAGAGCGCGGTATAAAAGTTACGGCGGAAGTCACCCCGCACCACCTACTACTCACAGATGAGAAGGCC
>Ga0209033_1001354_pt1 | contig 14254 bp, 10 predicted proteins | sample LauGreFa1BDMLBDN_2_FD_188218 | JGI IMG/M metagenome (GOLD analysis project Ga0209033, IMG submission 188218) | Freshwater lake microbial communities from Lake Michigan, USA - Fa13.BD.MLB.DN (SPAdes) (version 2) | ecosystem: Environmental > Aquatic > Freshwater > Lake | place: Lake Michigan, USA...
CATTCACACCGTGTTTTTGTACCACGCCATTCAGGCGGGTATGGACATGGGCATTGTCAATGCCGGCATGGTGGGCGTGTACGACGAACTCGAGCCCGAACTGCGCGCGCGCGTAGAAGACGTGGTGTTGAATCGACGGCCCGATGCCGGTGAGCGTTTGGTGGAAGTGGCCGAGAACGCCAAAGGCGCAGCCAAAGACGACTCACAAAAGCTGGCTTGGCGCGGTACGCCTGATGCTCCTGTAGCGGTATCGGCGCGTTTGTCGCACGCCTTGGTGCACGGCATTACTGACTTCATCACCGAAGACACTGAAGAAGCCTATCAAGAAATTTTGGCCAAGAACGGCAGGCCATTGCACGTGATTGAAGGCCCGCTCATGGATGGCATGAATGTGGTGGGTGATCTGTTTGGCCAAGGCAAGATGTTCTTGCCGCAAGTGGTCAAGTCGGCGCGCGTCATGAAGCAAGCGGTGGCGCACTTGGTGCCCTACATTGAGGAAGAAAAACGCCAGCAAGAAGCCGCTGGCCAAGACGTGAAGTCCAAAGGTAAGATTGTGATTGCCACCGTGAAGGGCGACGTGCACGACATCGGCAAAAACATTGTCACGGTGGTACTTCAGTGCAACAACTTTGACGTGGTCAACATGGGTGTGATGGTGCCATGTCACGAAATTTTGGCCAAGGCCAAAGAAGAAAATGCCGACATCATTGGCTTGTCTGGGCTGATTACGCCCAGCTTGGAAGAGATGCAGTACGTAGCCAGCGAGATGCAAAAAGATGCGCATTTCCGCTTGCGCAAAATGCCTTTGCTCATTGGTGGCGCCACCACCAGCCGCGTGCACACTGCCGTCAAAATTGCACCGCACTACGAAGGCCCGGTGGTGTATGTGCCCGATGCCTCGCGCAGTGTGAGCGTGGCCCAAGGCTTGTTGTCAGACCAAGCTGCCACCTACATTGACGAGCTGAATGCCGACTACGCCAAAGTGCGTGAATTGCATGCCAATAAAAAACAAACGCCCATGTGGGCACTGGCCAAAGCGCGCAGCAACAAAACAAACATCGACTGGACAAATTTCAAATCGCCCACGCCCAAGTTCATTGGTCGCCGTGTGTTCAAGAATTTTGATTTGGCCGAGTTGGCACGCTACATTGACTGGGGCCCCTTCTTTCAGACTTGGGATTTGGCGGGACCTTATCCTGCCATTTTGAAAGACGAAGTAGTGGGGGTTGAAGCGCAAAAAGTTTTCAATGATGCACAGAAGATGTTGCAAAAAATCATTGAAGGACGCTGGATCACGGCGCACGGTGTGATGGGCTTGTACCCCGCCAACAGCGTGAACCACGACGACATTGCTTTGTATGCCGATGAGTCGCGCCAATCGCCTGTGCTCACTTGGCATGGCTTGCGCCAACAAACAGAAAAGCAGCCTGGAAAACCTAGCCGTTGCTTGGCAGATTTTGTAGCGCCACAATTAGATGCAAAAGGTCAGCCCACCAAGTTGCAAGATTACGTAGGCGTGTTTGCAGTGACTGCTGGCATCGGTATTGAAAAACGCGAACAAGCTTTTGAAGCGGCGCACGATGACTACAGCGCCATCATGCTCAAAGCCTTGGCCGACAGATTTGCAGAAGCCTTTGCAGAGTGCCTGCACGAGCGTGTTCGCAAAGACTTGTGGGGCTATGCTGCGCAAGAAAATGCATCGCTCGAAGATTTGGTTGCCGAGAAATACCAAGGCATCCGGCCTGCGCCTGGCTACCCTGCATGTCCAGACCACTCGGTCAAAAAGCAAATGTTTGAACTCTTGCAATGCGACGAGATTGGCATGGGCCTGACAGAGAGTTTGGCCATGACGCCGGCTGCCAGCGTGTCAGGTTTTTACCTGGGCCACCCCGATAGCCAATACTTCAACGTGGGCAAGGTGAGCGAAGACCAAGTGCATGATTTGGCAAAACGCCAGAACTTGAAAGTGTCAGACATTCAGCGATTGTTGGCGCCCAATTTGTGAGCGCTTTGATGAGCGCTAATTTGCGCCAGCCACAAGCACGCAACACCCAAAACGCCAGCAAGCAAAAGCCAGCGCAAGCCGTGTGTATAGCCCACCTCGGGCGTCCACAACAAACCTAAAGCCAAGGGCGCTGCTGCGCGGCCTAAAGCCAAAGGCAGGCCCAACATGCCATTGAGTTGGCCCACATGATCGCGGCTGACATATTGCGCCATGGCGGTGCCCTTGACAATGGTGTTTAGGCCATTGCCCAAACCGTAGAAGGTGACAAACATCAAAGCAGCCCAAGGCTCCAAACCACCTGCCACTAAAAACAACAAACCCAAAGGCACCAAACAAGGAATCCATTTATTGGCGGTATGAACATCTAAATGTTTTTCAAAGACAAACAACAAGAACCGCCCCAACACTTGAATGACACCAATTGAGGCTGGAATGGCGATGACCCATGCGGGTGACAAATGCGCCTCTTCTAACAAACTCACCATGTGTGCCGGAAGGGCAGAGCTGACGCTGAAAGTTAAAAACATGAAGCAGGCAAGCAGCCAAAAAGGTGCGCGTTTTAAGTGAACACCGATGGCATCTGCTGGAGTTTGTGGGGGCTGTAACTCAGGATTGCATGGCCCCTGAATTTCGAGTTTTTGATTCTCTTTAGCACTTATTTTGCCATGCGCATGGCGCAAGAACCAAAAGTGCAAAGGCCAACAAATAAACCAATGCAACATGGCCAATACCCACAAGGCATGGCGCCAACCCAAAGATTGAATCAACCACGAAGACAGCGGAATGAACACCGTACTGGCCAGCCCCCCCAAGAATGTCATGATGATGATGCCCCGCCTAAAATCGTTGGGAAATCTGCGGGTGACGATGGCGAAAACAGGTGAATACAGAGTGGCCGACATGCCGATACCCAAGGCCAGCCATACGCCATAAAACCCCAGCAAGGAGTCGATGAAGCTGTGGGCCAGCAAACAAGCACCCACCCACACAGAACCCCAAGTCATGACCCTGCGCTCATGACCTTGATCAATCCAACGCCCAATGGGGTAAGCCATCAAACCATCGGCCAAGAGGGCCAAGCTAAAACCCAATGACACTTCGGCACGGGTCAGTCCTAATTCGCGCTCGACCGGCCCCATCAACAAAGAGAAAGTGTAGAAAACGCTGCCCCATGTGATGAGTTGCGCCCAAGACAGCCAAACGGAAAAAGAACCCAAAGAGGGTGCTTCAAAATTTGGTTTTGATATTTCCCAAAAATGCCTGAATATGCGCATGTCTGCATTATCGGTCTGCTTCAATGGGTCTGCGGTACTGCACCGCTTCTGCCAAATCCGATATTTCAATTTCGGCTTTGCTTGACAGATCGGCAATGGTTCTGGCGACCTTCAAGACACGATGCGTGCCTCTACCGCTCCATCCAAAATGTGCAGCAACTTGTTGAAGGTATGTCGAAGCCTCTGACGACAATGCGCAATGCATATCTAGCAGAGCACCGCTGAGCAACTGGTTAGCGCATCCTTGCCTCTGTTGGGCAAAGCGGCTTGCTTGCAGGCATCTGCCCCTGATGATGGCAGTGCTTTCTGCAGCTGGCGCATGGATCAAAAGATTGGCATCTTGGCTCGGAACTTCAATGTGCAAGTCAATTCGGTCTAACAAAGGGCCGCTGATTTTTCGCATGTACCTTTGAACTTGATCGGGCGTGCATCGGCACAAAGGCCCCTTGTGTTGACCCGAACGGGCCTGACCCGCATAACCACATGGGCAAGGGTTCATGGCCGCAATCAACTGGAACCTGGCAGGGAACTCGGCCCGCATGGCGGCCCGCGAAATGGTCACGCTGCCCGATTCAAGTGGCTCGCGCAGTGCTTCTAGGGCAGACCTTGGAAACTCTGGCAGCTCATCTAAAAATAAAACGCCATGATGAGCCAGAGAAATTTCCCCAGGCCGCGGTGGCGAGCCACCGCCAACCAAAGCCACCGCACTGGCTGAATGGTGTGGATGGCGCGTGGGCCGCTTTGCCCAATGTGCAAGATCAAACCTTCCTGCGAGGCTGGCAATGGCTGCCGCTTCTAATGCTTCGCTCACATCGAGAGGCGAAAGCAAACCCGAAAAACGATGGGCCAGCATAGACTTGCCCGATCCTGGCGGGCCCATCATCAACAAGCTGTGACCCCCGGCCGCAGCGATTTCAAGTGCACGTTTGGCCCCTGCCTGTCCTTTCACATCGGCCAAATCGAGTGCCTGCGCCATGGTTTGTGTGGGCAGTGCGCTGGGCTCTAACTTTGCCCAGCCCTGGTCGTCTTGAATGTCAGCAACTTCATGCTTTGAGTCCGCTAGGGCAAACCGCTTGGCCACAGCCTTTAAGCTTTTGGCTCGATAAACAATCACATCCGGCACCAGCGATGCTTCTTCTGCGCTACCTGGCGGCAGCACGATGCTGCGGCCTTTGGGTTGTTGGTGCATGGCCAAGCCCATGATCAACCCACCTTTGACGGGTCGCAAAGCGCCAGACAAAGACAGCTCACCGGCAAATTCAAAGTGCTTGAACTCATGGTCATCGATTTGTCCGCTGGCGGCCAAGATGCCCAATGCAATGGGCAGGTCAAAGCGCCCAGAGTCTTTGGGCAGATCGGCGGGTGCCAAGTTCACCGTGATGCGCTGGTTGTTTGGGAAATCAAAACCAGAGTTTTGCAGCGCAGAGCGAACGCGTTCACGGGCTTCTTTTACTTCAACATCTGCCAGGCCCACCAAAGTAAAGCTGGGCAAACCATTGGCAAGGTGCACCTCAACAGTGACTGGCGGTGATTGAAGACCCAGCAAAGCTCGACTTTGCACCAAAGACAGACGCATAAAGGTTCCTTGCACCAATTAAGTGCACCAATGCTGAGGGTTTTGACAAGCCAAACCTAGAGGGGTGCAAAAGTCATTGGAACACCGATGCCATGAAAACAGCCTCTTCCAGAGGGATGACATTGACTTGCACTGATGCAGTGCAGCCTTGGCATGCTAAATGCTACGTACCCAAGGTCATATTCTTATTTACAGGAGCTTCCTATGAAAAAAATCCTCACCCCTCTCATGTTGGCCATGGCTTTCGCAAGTGCCGGCAGTGCAATGGCTCAAACTGCGCCTGCAGCACCAGAATCAAGCTTGTCTTTTAATGTAGGCGCGGTCAGTGATTACCGTTATCGTGGTATTTCGCAAAGTCGCCTCGACCCTGCAGTTCAGGGCGGTGCCGACTATGCTGACAAGAGCGGTTTTTATTTGGGTGTTTGGGGTTCCAGCATCAAATGGATCAAAGACGCTGGTGGTGACTCCAACATGGAAGTTGACATTTATGGCGGCTACAAATTCACAGTTGGCGACATTGGCTATGACCTGGGTTTCTTGCGCTATGAGTACTCAGGCAACAAGCTGACACCAAGTGCCAACACCAACGAGTTGTATGGCGCCGTCACGATGGGCCCCCTGACTGCAAAGTATTCACAAAGTACGGGCAACCTGTTTGGTTTTGCAAACAGCAAGGGAAGCACCTACTTGGACTTGACCGCCACATTTGATTTGGGCGGCGGCTACACATTGGCGCCTCACTTGGGTCGTCAAACCGTCAAGGGTACTGACAACGGCAAGTATTCCTACACAGACTATGCACTGACATTGGGCAAAGATTTGGGCAATGGCCTGACAGCCTCTGCTGCCGTGATTGGCACCGATGCTGAAAAAGGCTCTTATGTGTTTGGTACCAAACAACTCGGCAAAGCCGGTGTGGTTGTGGGCCTCAAATACGCTTTCTAAATTATCCCCATCACAAGGAGCCATCATGAAACTGGTGACCGCCATCATTAAACCGTTCAAGCTCGACGAGGTGCGAGAAGCTTTGTCTGCCATTGGCGTTCAAGGAATTACTGTGACCGAGGTCAAAGGCTTTGGTCGGCAAAAAGGCCACACTGAGTTGTATCGGGGTGCTGAGTACGTGGTTGATTTCTTGCCCAAGGTGAAGATTGAAGCCGCTGTTTCGTCCGATCAAGTTGAACGTGTGATCGAAGCCATCGAGTCAGGTGCACGCACCGGCAAGATTGGCGACGGCAAGGTGTTTGTGTACGACTTGGAACAAGTCATTCGCATCCGCACTGGTGAAACTGGGGCAGAAGCCCTTTGATGTCCCTGGAAGAGAGAACAAAATGAAAAAATTATTTGCCTCCCTCGCGTTGGGATTGTCCTTGTGCTTCGGTGGTGCTGCGGTTGCTCAAACTGCACCTGCCCCTGAAGCCAAAGTGGAAGCGAAAGCTGAGGCTAAAGCCGATGCTGCCGCTACAGCTACAGCGCCAGCACCAGCACCAGCATCTGCGCCCGCAGCCGCTGAAGCTGCTCCCGTCTTGGTCCCCAACAAAGGCGACACGGCTTGGATGATGGTCTCCACCATCCTCGTCATCATGATGGTGGTGCCAGGTTTGGCCCTGTTCTATGGCGGCTTGGTACGCAGCAAAAATATGCTGTCGGTACTCATGCAAGTCATGGTCACCTTCTCTTTAATCACCGTCTTGTGGTTCACTTATGGCTACAGTTTGGCGTTCACAGAAGGCAACGCCTTCATTGGTGGCCTTGACCGTTTGTTCATGAAAGGCATCTGGGACAACGCAGCAGGTACTTTTGCCAATGCCGCTACATTCAGCAAAGGTGTGGTCATTCCAGAAATCACTTTCGCTGGATTCCAAGCTACTTTCGCTGGCATCACGTGCGCATTGATTGTGGGTGCCTTTGCAGAGCGCATTAAGTTTTCTGCAGTCTTGCTCTTCATGACTTTGTGGTTCACTTTCAGCTACTTGCCTATTGCCCACATGGTGTGGTTCTGGATGGGTCCTGACGCTTACGCCACCAAAGAAGTGGTTGACGAGATGACGGGCAAAGCTGGTTTGATTTGGCAGTGGGGTGCGCTTGATTTTGCTGGCGGTACCGTTGTGCACATCAATGCAGCTGTGGCTGGTTTGGTCGGCGCCTTCATGATCGGCAAACGTGTTGGATATGGCCGCGAAGCCATGACACCTCACTCTTTGACATTGACCATGGTCGGTGCCTCTTTGTTGTGGGTGGGCTGGTTTGGATTCAATGCTGGCTCTGCTTTGGAAGCCAATGGTTTTGCCGCTCTTGCTTTCGCCAATACCTTGTTGGCAACGGCCGCTGCTGTGTTGGCCTGGTGTGTGGGTGAAGCCCTCATGCGCGGCAAAGCTTCGATGTTGGGTGCGGCTTCGGGTGCAGTGGCTGGTTTGGTGGCCATCACGCCAGCTGCTGGCAACGTCGGTATTGGCGGCGCCTTGGTCATTGGCATCGTGGCTGGCTTTGCATGTTTGTGGGGCGTCAATGGCCTGAAGAAAATGCTGGGCGCTGATGACTCCTTGGATGTCTTCGGTGTGCACGGTGTGGGCGGTATTGTGGGCGCCTTGCTAACGGGTGTATTCAATTCCCCCGCCTTGGGTGGCCCTGGCTTTGTTGCCGACTGGGTAACCGTCACCATGGTCACCGCTGATGATTACTCCATTGCTGCACAAGTTTGGACACAAGCCAAAGCCGTGTTGCTCACCATTGTGTGGTCTGGCGTGGTTTCTCTGATTGCGTTCAAACTCGTTGACATGACAGTGGGTCTGCGCGTCTCTGAAGAAGCCGAGCGCGAAGGCTTGGACATCAGCTCACACGGCGAAACTGCTTATCACAGCTAAGCCATCCTAATTTCCGAGAAGTTAGTCTCCAAGTTCAAAGCCCGCTTCGGCGGGCTTTTTTTCGTCTGCCAACAGGTTTAAACCATTTGCATGGCGTTCTTAATTCACAATCTAGAGCTCAAAGTTCAAAGTTCGAATTTCAAACTACGACCGCCTGCACGACGAGAAACATGACAACGCCCATCATCAAGCCGCAATGGCATCGCATCACCTCCGACGCCGATGGTTTGGGAGAGTCGCCCTTTTGGCATCCTGCAGAAAATCGTTTGTACTGGGTCGACATCCCTGGCAAGCGTTTGCGCCGAATGAGCGTGTCTGACGATTTGTCATGCGGGCAAGTGCCTGACACGTGGTCACTTGATGAGGAGCCCGGTTGTTTTGCCCCAGCCGTTCACGGGGGCTGGGTCATTGCCTTGCGAAGTGGGGTATACCGTGCCAAATCTTGGGGCGGCGCCTTGCAAAAGTTGGCGGCCGCACCTTACGATGTTTCGCGCTTGCGTTTCAATGATGGCAAGTGTGATCCTGCGGGCAACTTTTGGATTGGTTCCATGTACGAGCCGCGCGATCAAGCCGCTGCTGTTTTGTATGCCTTGAAAGCCGATGGTCAATTGGCTGCCAAGGCCAAAGACGCTACGGTAGCCAATGGTTTGGCGTGGTCCCCTGACAGTAAAACAATCTATTGGTCTGACACAGGCGCACATTGCATCAGGGCTTGGGACTATGACCCTGACACGCAGGCCATGAGCCGAGAGCGTGTGTTTGCCCAATTCCCACAGAAGCCCAAAGACTGGGCTTACGGGACTGCCAGCGCACAGGCCTATTGGGGTCGACCCGATGGGGCCGCTGTAGATGCACAAGGCAATTACTATTCGGCCATGTACGAGGGGCAACGCTTGGCCAAGTTTGCGCCAGATGGTCGATGCTTGGCTTGGATTGAGACGCCTGTTCAGTGCCCCACAATGCCCTGCTTTGGCGGCGCAGACCTGCGCACCTTGTTCATCACGACATCGGCCCATGGCCGAAGTGCAGTGGAGTTGCAGGCTTTGCCCCATTCAGGCTGCATTTTTGCCATGCGTGTTGATACGCCAGGGCAAGCTGTGAGTTTTTTCAAAAACTGAATTGACCTATTTCATTAGAGCAAAACTGCTTGAAAATGTCCTAAACAAGATGCAGACGTTTACCATTGCCACATGAATTCAAGCCCACCCAACCTGCCAACGCTTTTGGAGACCATCCGTTCTGCCAGCGCAGAGCCTGAAGGCCGCCGACCCACATTTCGCATTCATGGCTCTGGCAGCCATGATTTTTATGGCGAATCCTTAGAGGGCGAATTGTTGGAAACGTGCGGCCTACAGGGCATTTCGCAGTACGAACCCAGTGAACTGGTGGTCACGGTGGCTGCGGGCACGCCTCTGCAGGAGTTAGAGGCTGCACTAGCAGACCAGGGGCAGTGCTTGGCTTTTGAGCCGCCTCACTTCCAAAGAGCTACTCAATCAGCCCCTTCCGCCAAACCAGCCACGGTGGGCGGTATGGTGGCCTCTGGCCTGAGTGGCCCTGCGAGGGCCAGCGTGGGTTCGGTTCGAGACTTTGTGCTAGGGCTACGGTTTATCAATGGCCGCGGCGAACACCTGAGCTTCGGTGGCCAAGTCATGAAGAATGTGGCCGGTTATGACGTGAGCCGTTTGTTGGCCGGCAGTTGGGGCACCTTGGGCCTGATCACCGAAGTTTCTTTGAAGGTCTTGCCCATGGCGCCTGCCGAAGCCTTTTTGATGTGCCAGCTGCCGCAAGACAAAGCACTCAATTTGCTGCATCAGTGGGGGGGTCAACCTTTGCCCTTGAATGCCAGTTGCTGGGTTAAAGACACAACGCAAGCTGGCGCGCCCGAGTTTTTGTTCGTGCGTTTGCGAGGCGCACACGCAGCAGTGCAATCTGCCAAGCTGCGCATGTCGCAAGATGTGGCCAAGTTACAAAGTGAATTGATAGAACAAACTGCCGAAGCAGCAAGCCATGATTGGGCCTTGGCCCGAGATCAGCGTTTGCCATTTTTCACAGAACACGCCGCTTCTGAAGACTTGGCTTTGTGGCGATTGTCGGTTCCCCAAACTGCGCCAGTCATAAACTTGCCCATCACGGCCAGTGGCACTTTGATAGAGTGGCATGGTGCTCAGCGTTGGGTCTGGGCGCCGCTCAGCCAAGCATCTAATATTAGGCACGCAGTTGCAGCCGTGGGTGGACAAGCCACGGTGTTCCGTCGGCCGCAACAGGCCAGTGCGGCTATGCGCCTCGCCACGCCCGTCTTCACACCGCTTGACCCGGTGCAACAACGCATTCAACAAGCGTTGAAACACGAATTCGATCCTGCGGGCATCTTTGGTCCGCGCAGACTGAACGCGCATTTCTGAGGCTCAACATGCAAACCCAACTCGCACCTGAGTTTCAAAACACCCTGATCGGCAAAGAGGCCGAGGCCATTTTGCGCCAATGTGTGCATTGTGGTTTCTGCTCTGCCACCTGCCCCACCTATCAATTGATGGGCGATGAATTGGACGGGCCGCGAGGCCGCATCTACCTCATGAAGCAAGTGTTTGAAGGGGCAGAGCCCACCCGCAAAACACAATTGCATCTCGACCGCTGCCTCACGTGTCGCAATTGCGAAAGCACCTGCCCTAGCGGTGTTGAATATGGACATTTGGTTGACCTCGGCCGCAAGGTGGTCGATGCCAAAGTGCCAAGGCCCGTGAAGGAGCGTGCACTGCGTTGGGTGCTCAAGGAAGGGCTTACTTCTGCGCTGTTTGCACCGGCCATGAAGCTGGGACAAAGTGTTCGAGAACTGTTGCCGGCCGCTTTGAAGGCCAAAGTTCCAGCGCCACAAAATGCAGGTGCGTGGCCCCAAGAAACGCATGCACGCAAGGTCTTGATGTTGGCCGGTTGCGTGCAGCCCGCCATGATGCCCAACATCAACACAGCAACAGCGCGCGTGCTCAATGCTTGTGGCATTCAGGTGGTCGTGCCGCCAGCGGCAGGCTGCTGCGGCGCTGTGAAGTTTCACTTGAACGATCAAGTGGGTGGTTTGGATCACATGCGTCACAACATCGATGCTTGGTGGCCATGGGTTGAGCAAGGTGTCGAAGCCATTGTGATGAATGTTTCAGGCTGTGGCGTCACTGTGAAAGAGTATGGTCACTTGCTACAACATGACGTGCAATATGCAGAAAAGGCAAAACGCATTTCTGAACTCACCCGTGACTTGAGCGAGTTGTTGCCCATGTGTTTGCCTGAGCTGCAAAAGAAATTAAAGCCCGAGCAAATTGCGCAAGTTGGCCTTCTTGCCTACCACCCGCCATGCACACTACAGCATGGCCAACAACTCAAAGGTGGGGTAGAGACCCAACTGGGCCAGCTGGGCTTCAAGTTGCGCGTGGCCGACAACGAGTCACATTTGTGCTGCGGCTCGGCCGGCACCTATTCTGTGCTTCAAGCCGACACAGCCTATGCCTTGCGCGATCGCAAACTGGGGCATCTCAACAAGTTACAGCCCACAGCTATTTTGAGCGCCAACATTGGTTGCATTACCCATTTGCAAAGTGGCGCCGATGTGCCTGTCAGGCACTGGGTGGAGCTGGTGGATGAGGTGCTGTCAAAAAGTCAGTGAGTGCTAGTCAGAGCCGCTTCAATGTCTTGTGCCATTTTTTCTGGCTTGTCCATGGAAGCGTAGCGCTTGATCACGCGGCCATCGCGTCCAACCAAAAACTTGGTGAAATTCCACTTAATGGCTTTGCTGCCCAATAGGCCGGGTGCTTCAGCGCACAGCCATTGGTAAAGTGGGTGTGCATCAGGCCCATTCACATTGATTTTTTCCAGCATGGTGAAACTCACGCCGTAATTGACTTGGCAATATTGCGCGATGGCTTGATTGCTGCCGGGGTCTTGGTTGCCAAATTGGTTGCAGGGAAAGCCCAACACCGCCAGGCCTTGGTCTTTGTAGGCTTGATGAACTTTTTCGAGTCCTGCAAATTGAGGTGTGAAGCCGCAAGCACTGGCGGTGTTCACAATGAGCATGACTTTGCCGCGCAATTGACTCAGCGCCAAGCTTTGGCCGTTCATTTGAGTGGCTTCAAAATCGTAGATTGTTTTCACAGGATGCGCCTTTAAAAAGCAAAGTCAAATGAACAACAGGCTAAACGCTCAACCATGCAGGTTGTCATTTTTAGCCACTTCAATCAAATGATTCACCTCTTCACTGTGCTCGCGCAAGTTGCGTTCGTGCCAGCGTTGGATGAGCCACATGCAAAAGGCCACCACAAAACCAAATGCCGTGATGGCGCCAAAGGCAGAGAGCCCCATGCCGGTAGAGAAAGTGTATAAGCCGCCCAACAACAGAATACAGGCCTGCTCATTGAAATTTTGAACTGCAATTGAGCGTCCAGCTCCCATCAGGTTGTGGCCACGGTGTTGCAGCAAGGCATTCATGGGCACCACCAAAAAGCCACCCAAGGCGCCCAGCAATATGAGGAAAGGCGCCGCTACCCAAACGTTGTCAATGAAGTTCATGCCCATCACCAAAACGCCCATGCCAATGCCCAATGGCATCACCATTGTGGCTTGGTGCAGTTTCATGCGCATAGAGGCAACCACGGCACCCACTGCTGTGCCAATGGCCACGACACCCACCAAGCTCGAAGCTTGTGTGGTGGAGTAACCCAAAGCGGCGGCACTCCAAGCCAAGACGATGTAACGCAAGTTGCCCGAGACGCCCCAAAACAAGGTGGTGGTAGACAAAGAAATTTGTCCCAATTTGTCATTCCACAAACGTGAATTGCAACCCCAGAAATCGGGCAGCAAGGCCACTAAGTTCTTAGGCATTGGGCGCATCTCGACACCGGTGTTGGGAATGCGGGTGTTGAACCAAGCGGCCAAAGCATACAGAGAAATTAAAAGCAGAATGGCAGCTTCAGGCCCTGTATCGATGCCGGTATCAATGAACGGCATGTTGAAGCCCAACAAGAACTCAGTCACATTGGGGCCTACCAATTGGCCACCAATCAAAACACCCAAGATGATCGAGGCAATGGTCAAGCCTTCAATCCATCCGTTGGCTTTGACCAATTGAGAGGATGGCAGCAACTCGGTCAAGATGCCGTATTTGGCGGGTGAGTAGGCTGCTGCGCCCAAGCCTACGATGGCATACGCCAGAAGCGGGTGCGTGCCAAACAGCATCATCAAGCAACCCACCACTTTGATGGCGTTGCTGATGAACATGACCTCACCTTTGGGCCTGGAGTCGGCAAAGGCCCCCACAAAGGGCGCGAGCACCACATAAAAGAGTGCGAACATGGGCACCAAAGCCGCACGTTGCCATTCGGCACCACCACTGATGCGAATGAGTTCAACCGCTGCGACAAAAAGTGCATTGTCGGCCAGCGAGCTGAAAAACTGGGCCGACATGATGGTGTAAAAACCGCGCTTCATGAAATCATGCTGTGTTTCGAGAGAGCAAAAAAACCGAACTCGAAATTATGAAAGTTGATGAAAGCAACACCTTCAATGCAAGTGTTGGCGTAAGTTTCTGTTATATCACGCTATGAAGTGACACAATCTAGGCTTCTTCCCTTGTGATTGATTTCAGTTTAACGATCTGACATGCCAAGACCGATTCAGGCCACCATCGACCTTCAAGCTTTGCGACACAATCTCGCGCAAATGAAATCAGCCGCACCCGATGCTTTGGTGTGGGCGGTTGTGAAAGCCAATGCGTATGGCCATGGCCTTGAGCGGGTCTTGCAAGGCTTGCGTGCAGCGGACGGCCTTGCCCTGCTTGATTTGGCAGACGCCGAGCGTGTTCGGCAACTGGGCTGGCGCGGGCCCATTTTGTTGCTGGAAGGGGCTTTTGAAACTCGCGATCTGGAGTGGTGTTCACGTCTCAACTTGTGGCATGTGGTGCATTGCGAAGCGCAAATTGACATGTTGGCCATTCACAAAACACATCAAGCGCATCGTGTATTCCTTAAAATGAATACGGGTATGAATCGATTGGGTTTTACACCTCAGGCCTTTCGAGCGGCTTGGACACGCTTGAATGCATTGCCTCAAGTCGATGAGATCTCTCTCATGTCGCACTTCAGTGACGCAGATGGCGACAAAGGCATTTCGGCGGCCATGGCGATATTTCAAGAATTCACCCACGACTTATCGGGCGAACGCAGTCTTTGCAACAGCGCGGCCGTTTTGCGTCACGCCAAAGACGCCAAGGTTCGCGTTGATTGGGTGCGCCCAGGCATTGCGCTGTATGGCAGCTCCCCAGATTACCCCGCACATTCGCCAGCGCACTGGGCTTTGAAACCGGTCATGAGTTTGAATGCGGCGATCATTGCCGTACAGCATTTGCAAGTGGGTGACACGGTGGGCTATGGCTCTGCGTTTGTTGCCGATCGGCCCATGCGAATTGGTGTGGTGGCGTGTGGCTATGCAGATGGCTATCCAAGACATGCACCGACCGGCACACCCGTTTGTGTGGATGGAGTGAGATCGCGCACAG
>Ga0209033_1001358_pt1 | contig 14224 bp, 9 predicted proteins | sample LauGreFa1BDMLBDN_2_FD_188218 | JGI IMG/M metagenome (GOLD analysis project Ga0209033, IMG submission 188218) | Freshwater lake microbial communities from Lake Michigan, USA - Fa13.BD.MLB.DN (SPAdes) (version 2) | ecosystem: Environmental > Aquatic > Freshwater > Lake | place: Lake Michigan, USA...
GTCCAAATAGACGCAATCAATTCCACGTTTTTTCATTTCATGATCGATGGCGCGCGCGACAATATCGCGTGGTGCAAGTTCGCCTCGTTCATCATAATTTTGCATAAAAGTGCGACCATCCGGCAAAACCAACTTTCCACCTTCACCGCGCAACGCTTCACTTATTAAAAATGAGTTGCCTGCTGGATGATAAAGACACGTGGGGTGGAATTGCATGAATTCTAAATTACTCACGCGACACCCCGCTCGCCATGCCACCGCCATACCATCACCCGTTGAACTGTGTGGATTTGTACTATACAAATAAGCTTTGCTTGCACCACCAGTGGCTAATACCGTTATTTTTGCTGCAAAGGTTTCCACACGTTGCTGATGATTATTAAACACGTAGGCCCCAACACATTGTTTGGTACCCTTATCGATTTGGGTGATTAAATCAATAACATTGTAGTATTCAAATAATTCGATAAATGGATTTTCCTGTGCACGTTCAATTAGCGAAAGTGAAACCGCTTTTCCTGTTGCGTCATCGGTATGCACAACACGTCGATGTGAATGTCCACCTTCACGATTTAAATGCAGTTTTGTTTCACCTGTTTTTGTCTGCTCTTGCGTGAATCGCACACCTTGTTCACGAAGCCAATCAATGGATTCTTTGCCGTGCTTAACGGTTAATTCGACAATATCGGTGTCGCAAAGTCCTGCCCCCGCATTGAGTGTGTCGTTTAAATGCGATTCAATTGAATCATTTGCATCAAATACTGCAGAAATACCGCCTTGCGCATAGTAAGTACTGCCTGATGTAAGGGCAAATTTAGACAGCACAGCGACGCGAGTTTGAGCATTAGCAAGTTTGAGCGCTAAACTTAATCCTGCGCCACCACTGCCAATAACCAAAACCTCAAAATTAAAGTTTTCTTTCACAATCAATTATCGTTAATTTCCGTTTTTATTTGCTCGATTCTTCAAATACACCAAAACTCATAATACGTTGATAGCGCGTAGCTAAAATGGTTTGCATGTCTTGTTGCTGAATAGAGTCTAAATGACGTATTAGTGTTTCTTTTAAATTCTCGCCCATTGTTTTGAAGTCACGATGCGCACCACCTAAAGGTTCACGAACCACCTCATCTAAAAAGCCTTGTTCGCGAATTCGGTCTGCAGTAATTCCCATTGCTTCAGCGGCAAGTTGAAGTTTATCAGGACTTTTCCATAAAATGGCCGCACATCCTTCAGGTGAGATGACAGAATAGGTGCTGTATTCAAGCATAATTAAACGATCGCCAACACCAATGGCAAGTGCGCCACCTGAGCCGCCTTCACCAATAATGGTACATATAATAGGCGTTTTAAGTTGCGCCATTTCAAACAAGTTTCGTGCAATGGCTTCACTTTGTCCGCGTTCTTCCGCGTCAATGCCAGGATAAGCACCTGGGGTATCAATTAAGCAAATGAGTGGTATATTAAACCTTTCTGCTAATTTCATGACGCGCAAGGCTTTGCGATAACCTTCAGGGCGTGGCATACCGAAATTTCGGTGAATTTTTTCTTTGGTATCGCGACCTTTTTGATGGCCAATGATGGCAATGGGCTTTCCGTCAAGTTTGGCAAGACCGCAAATTATGGCAGGATCGTCTGCATAGGCCCGATCACCATGAAGTTCATGGAAATCAGTAAACATTAAATCGATATAATCGAGTGTATAAGGTCGTCCTGGATGGCGAGACATTTGTGAAATTTGCCAATCAGTCAAATTGGCAAAAATAGATTCGGTTAATGCTTCGCTTCTATCTTCTAATTGTTTGAGCGCATCGGATATATTGATTTTATTATCAAACTCCACGTTGCGTAGTTCTTCAATTTTCGCTTCTAGTACAGCGATGGGTTGTTCAAAATCGAGAAATTTTAAGTCCATGTTCTTATTTTTTAAAAAGTGGTGTTATAAAGTGAAAATATAATGACAATTATAAGGCAAAAAGACGAAGGTGGCTTTAGCTATCATGGTTAATTTCCATTTGTTTCTAAAAAGAGTGCGTCTAATTCACGCAATCTAGCCAATTTTTCCTTAATTTTAATTTCCAGCCCACGCTCAACGGGATAGTAATACTGGGTTTTAGATAGTTCTGGTGGGAAATAATTTTCACCTGCTGCATAAGCATCGGGTTCGTTGTGTGCGTAACGGTAAGCTTTGCCGTAATCGAGTTTTTTCATGAGTGACGTGGGTGCATTGCGCAAATGTAGCGGTACTTCCAGCGATCCAGTTTGTTTAATGTGCGCCATTGCAGCATTATAAGCTTGATAAACAGCGTTACTTTTAGGTGCGCTCGCCATATAAAGAACTGCTTGAGCAAGCGATAATTCGCCCTCGGGCGTACCTAAACGCACTTGTGCATCCCATGCATTGAGCGCGAGTTGCAGCGCACGGGGATCTGCATTGCCAATATCTTCTGAGGCAATACGCACAATACGACGCGCCAAATACGCCAAGTCGCAACCCCCATCAATCATGCGGCAAAGCCAGTAAAGTGCGCCATCTGTTGAGCTACCCCGAACGGATTTATGAAGCGCTGAAATTTGATTATGAAATTCTTCACCGTGAGAATCAAAACGACGCACACCTCCACTCAACACACCTTGTGCGATAAATTCGTCAATAATTGATGTTGATTGTGCTGAGGCTACCTCAGCTGCGAGTTCGAGTAAATTAAGCAGGCGCCTTGCATCACCATCTGCCGTTTGGGCAAATTGAAGTTTAATCTCATCAGACATTTCCAGATTTAAATCGCCTAAACCATTTGAATTGTCTTCAAGCGCATGTGTCAAAATAGCTTGTAATTCAGAGGGTGTGAGTGGATTTAATACATACACCCGCGCTCTTGAAAGCAGCGCATTATTGAGCGCAAAAGATGGATTTTCAGTTGTTGCGCCAATAAAATAGACTGTACCATCTTCAACGTGCGGTAAAAACGCATCTTGTTGTGCTTTATTGAATCGATGTACTTCATCGACGAATAATATCGTACGGCGTTTTTCAAATTTTTGAATGGTTTTCGCGTGTTCAATGGCTTCGCGGATCTCTTTTACTCCAGCAAGTACAGCTGAAATGGCTATAAATTCCGCATTTGATTGCTTGGCAATTAAGCGGGCTAGGGTTGTTTTGCCTGTGCCCGATGCTCCCCAAAAAATCATTGAGTGCAAATTGCCCGACGTCAACGCACTATAAAGCGGTTTGCCTGCTGATAAAATATGCGCTTGCCCGCTATAATTTGCTAAATCACTTGGCCGCATTCGCTCGGCAAGCGGCTGAAATGCGTTCATTTTGCGGTTTTACTCAATTCGAGTAAATACGCGCCATAAGCTGTTTTTGATAGTGCAGCCGCACTTTTTTGCAAATCTTCAACACTGAGCCAACCATTATGGAATGCAATTTCCTCTAAACAGGCGACTTTTAAACCTTGACGATGTTCAATGGTTTGCACAAATTGACCCGCTTCAAGCAAACTGTCATGCGTACCTGTATCTAGCCACGCAAAGCCACGGCCAAAAATTTCAACATTCAACTCACCCGCATTTAAATAGGTTTGATTCACTTCGGTAATTTCAAGTTCACCACGCGCGGAGGGTTTTATATTTTTAGCAATTTCTACGACGCGATTATCGTAAAAATACAGTCCTGTGACGGCAAAATGGGATTTGGGTTTGGCGGGTTTTTCTTCAATGGAAATAGCTTTATTATTTTCATCGAACGCCACGACGCCAAATCGCTCAGCATCTTTCACTTGATAACCAAAAACTGTTGCGCCTTGTTTGCACGCTAACGCTTGTTTTAAACTGCCCGAAAAACCTTGGCCAAAGAAAATATTGTCACCTAAAACAAGGCACGTATGGCTATCACCAATGAATTCTTCACCAATTAAAAATGCTTGGGCTAAACCTTCGGGTTTGGGTTGCACGGCGTATTGAATGTTAATTCCAAATTCAGTGCCATCACCAAGCAAGTTTTTAAAATTTTGTTGGTCTTCAGGTGTGGTAATAATCAGAATATCTTGAATGCCGGCTAGCATGAGTACCGATAAAGGATAATAAATCATCGGTTTATCATAAACAGGCAAAAGCTGTTTTGATACGGCTTTCGTAATGGGGTGAAGACGCGTACCTGCACCACCAGCTAAAATGATGCCTTTCCATGTTATTGTTTCGCTCATTTTTTTCTCTTTAAGATTATTGTTTAAATGCGATTACTGCGTATTGTTGAGTTGAATTTTGGTTATATTGACCTGCCAGACGGCAAGAAGTAGTGCAAGAATCATGGGGCCTAAAAATAAGCCTATGGCACCAAAAGCTGTCAAGCCTCCAAATACACCAAATAAAACCACTAAAAAAGGGACTCGACTCGCGCCACAAATAATAAGCGGCCGAATTACATTATCCACCGTACTGACCACTAGAAATCCCCATGCAAGTAGTCCAAGGCCTGCCCAAATGTTTTCGTTTGCAAGTAATAATAATCCGGTAGGAATCCAAACTAAAGTGGCGCCCATGGGAATAAGCGCCATTAAAGCAGTAAATGCACCCAGTAATAGCGGCGCACTCACGCCAGCTAATGCGTAGCCAATACCTGCTATAATGCCTTGACCCAATGCCGCTAATACCAATCCATAACAGACAGCGCGTGTGGTATGGCCAAGCGTTTTTAAATAAATTCCTTGCTCGTCATCAAAAAAGTAACCCATAGCCATTTGTAATTGGATCAGCCATGTTTTGCCATCGCGGAAACAAAAAAATACCGTAATTAACACAAAACAGAATTCAATAATCAACTTTCCAGCATGACGTAGTCCTTCACCAAACAGCTGTAAACTGTATTTCGCCCAGGCAATAAGATGTTCATTGAGTGCCGCGCGATTATTTAACAAATGATTGAGCCGATTTTCTAAATAGTCCCCCAAATAGGGAATGTGTCGAATACTTTCTGGAAGCTGAAAAGAATGTGTTCCAAACGTGGTAATCAGTTGCGTGTAGGTGTTCCATAGTTCTTCTTGAAGCACATTAAGTAAGTTATAACACACCAAAATGACAATAGCCGATACAACGCTTGTCAATGTTGCCGCGCTTAATATGGCTTTCCCATTAAAAAAATCTAATATTTTTTCATAAATGGGGTACGTAACATACGCAATAATTAATGCCCATATCAGTGGGATAAGAAATTGCTGTAATACGCAAAAACTTAGCCAGACTAAAATTATTACGCCCAGAATGGGTGCGTATTGTCGAAAAAAACAGGGTGGTTTAGGAAGCGTCATAACGTGCCTTGAGTATAGGAATTTATTGTGCTTTCTTTAATTGTTCAATTCTATCGCGCAATTCAATGGCTTTTTCAAAATCAAGTTGCGCCGCACAAACACGCATTTGAGCATCAAGTTCAATAAGCTGGCGTTCAATATCAATTTTACTTAAGTGTTTGGTTCCTTTGATTTTACTTTTTTGTTCGTTAACCGATTTTATAATGGTTTGCGGTGTAATGTTATATTTTTGATTATGAAGAATTTGTTGTTCACGTCGATTTTGCGTGATTGTCATCGCATTTTGCATGGATTTTGTGATGCTGTCTGCATAAAAAATCACTTTGCCTTCACTATTTCGCGCGGCGCGACCGATCGTTTGAATTAAACTGCGTTCATCTCGCAGAAAACCTTCTTTATCCGCGTCTAAAATGGCCACTAAACTCACTTCGGGCAAGTCCAATCCTTCACGCAGTAAATTGATACCAATCAAAATATCGTATTCCCCAACGCGCAGTTGACGAATCAATTCAATACGTTCTAAATTATCGACGTCGCTGTGAATATAGCGCACTTTGAGCATTTCTTTTGCGAGGAAATTGGTTAAATCCTCTGCCATTCGCTTGGTTAATGTGGTGATGAGCACTCGCGTATTTTGCGCAATGGCTAGCTTAACTTGTTCAATTAAATGTGTCATTTGTCCCGTTATAGGATGAACAATAATGACAGGATCAAGCAGTCCTGTTGGGCGCGTAATTAATTCGACAACATGGTTGCTTTTAGCAATTTCATAATCGGCTGGCGTGGCTGATACAAAAAGCGTCGTGGCCATTTTGCTTTCAAATTCATCAAATTTTAGGGGGCGATTATCAAACGCGCTAGGAAGACGAAAGCCATAATCCACTAAATTTTTTTTACGCGCATAATCGCCGTTAAACATGGCACGTGATTGGGGCAGAGTTTGATGACTTTCATCGATAATTAAAAAATAGTCGCCATCAAAATAATCCATGAGAGTATAAGGTGGTTCACCCGCATTTCTATCTTCAAAATTGCGGCTGTAATTTTCAATGCCTGAGCAATAGCCAATTTCAGCAATCATTTCTAAGTCGTATTCAATGCGTTGTTTTAAACGTTGTGCTTCAAGTGGAGGCAGTGTTGGAAGATGACTTATTAATTCTTCTCGAATTGAAGTAAGTGCGCGTTGCTTTTTTTCTTCTGGAATGACATATTGCTTGGCTGGATACAGGACAGTTTCATCGATTTTAGTGATTAAATCCCCTGTAAGTGGATCCATTTCTTTGACGGACGCAATGCAATTATCTTCAAGCGTCACACGTAAAATATTACTTTCATACGCAGGAATAATATCAATTACATCCCCGCGTACCCTAAATTTTCCCGGGGCAAGGGCGCTGTCATTGCGTTCATATTGAATCGTGAGTAACGATTTGAGCAAGTCTGAGCGTTTAAGTGGTTTTCCTGTTTTAAGTGGCACGGCCATTGAACGAAAGTCGTTCGGATTGCCTAAACTGTAAATACAGCTAATACTTGCCACAATAATCGTATCGTTGCGACTCACTAAACTCGACACAGCATGTAGTCGCATTTTTTCAATAGCCACGTTGACGCTAGAATCCTTTTCAATGTAAGTATCAGTGGTCGGTAGATAGGATTCAGGTTGATAATAATCGTAAAATGACACGAAATATTCCACGCGATTTTGAGGGAATAATTCTTTTAGTTCGGTAAATAACTGTGCAGCGAGTGTTTTGTTGTGCGCAATAATAAGCGTAGGTTTTTGCAGTGCAACAATCATATTGGCCATGACAAATGTTTTACCGCTGCCTGTGATTCCAAGTAAAGTTTGCTTTTTTGCGCAACGAAAGTTTTTCGTTAACGTATCAATGGCTTCTTCTTGGCTAACGGAAGGCGAATAGGGCGCGTTAAGTGTAAAATACATGGGTATTAATTTTTGAAAAAACGTTGCACAATCATGTTAAAACCACCGGTTATTTTTTTCTTCGATTTCATTTAAATTTCCCTTCAGGCTATTGGATTATGAAAGACAGTATCATTGTTAAAGGCGCGCGCGAACATAATTTAAAAAATATTGATGTTGAATTTCCACGCAATAAGTTAATTGTCATCACAGGACTTTCGGGATCGGGAAAATCCACGCTTGCTTTCGATACCCTCTACGCTGAAGGTCAGCGGCGTTATGTTGAAAGTTTATCTGCGTATGCGCGGCAATTTCTCGGTTTAATGGATAAGCCTGATGTCGATAGTATCGAAGGTTTATCGCCCGCTATTAGCATTGAGCAAAAAACCACCAGTAAAAATCCACGCTCCACTGTAGGGACAGTGACGGAAATTTACGATTATTTGCGTTTATTATTTGCACGAATTGGCGTCCATCATTGCCCTAAATGCCACAGCGAAGTGAAACCGCAAAGTGCTGAAAATATTACACGCTTAATTATGGCGCAACAAGGTGAAACATTGATTTTTCTTGCTCCTATGATTAATGGTCAAAAAGGGACGCACGAACAAGTGATTGATGATTTGCGCAAACAAGGTTTTAGTAAAATTCGCGTGGATCAAATTATCTATGATGCAGATACTATTAAAGATGATTTAACACTTGAGCGTTACGAAAAACATTGGATTGAAGCGGTGATTGATACCGTGACCATCGATGAAGATGAGCGTTCACGTATCAATGACGCGGTGGAGCAGGCGCTATCGCTAGGCAAAGAGCGCATGATTATCATTGATAAAAATGTAACTGGTGAAAAGAAAAAAGAGCTGCAACGCGCTGCCAGTGAGACAGTTTACAGCACCTTTGGAGCGTGCGTGAAACACCCTAAATTGGTGTTTGAAAGCTTAGAGCCGCGTATGTTTTCGTTTAATAGTCCCTTTGGCGCGTGTAGTGAATGTCATGGTTTAGGCGAAATTACCCAGTTATCGGTCGATTTGCTGATTCCCGATAAAACAAAATCCATTATGGAAGGCGGTCTTGCCATTTACAATAAAATGGATTTGGCGTGGCGAGCGCAACAAATTAGTGTGGTGGGGCGCGAATTTGGTTTTGATGTGTGGACGCCATTGGGTGAATTTAGTCCAACGCAATTAAATGCGCTGCTTTACGGGACGATTGAGCCTTTAGCGGGTAGATGGTCAAACGGTGAGTCGATGAAACTCGATGACGGTTATGAGGGCATTATTCCGCAAACGTTACGGCTTTATAAACAAACCGAAAGTGAATGGCGCAAAAAAGAAATTGAAAAATATATGCAATACAAACCCTGTTTGAGTTGCGCAGGAAAACGCCTTCAACCTGTCGTGCTTGCCGTACAAATTGACCATAAAAGTATTATCGATGTCACCGATATGAGCATTGAAAATGCCGCAAAATTCTTTTTAGCGCTACCAGACAAGCTCAATAGCAAAGATTTATTCATTGCAAAGCAAGTTTTAAAAGAAATTAACGAGCGTTTAGGTTTTTTGAATAATGTCGGTCTTGGGTATTTGACGCTTTCGCGCAGCGCAAAAACGCTGTCTGGTGGTGAAGCGCAGCGTATTCGGTTAGCTACGCAAATTGGCAGTAATTTAATGGGCGTGCTGTATATTTTAGATGAGCCAAGTATTGGTTTGCATCAGCGCGATAATGTGAAGTTGATTGAAACGTTGCATCGGTTGCGTGATTTGGGTAATACCTTAATTGTGGTTGAACATGATGAAGACACTATCTTGGCCGCAGATTATGTGATTGATATTGGCCCAGGTGCGGGAATTTATGGTGGTCATATCACGGCAAAAGGAACGCCTGCGCAAATCATGGCCAATCCCAACAGTTTAACAGGGCGCTATTTAAACGGTGAACTTCGTATTGTGGTGCCTGAAAAAAGACGTGTTGCTACTGATTTTATTGAAGTGATTGGCGCGAAAGAAAATAATCTAAAAAATGTGGATGTGAAATTGCCGTTAGGCGTTTTATGTGGCATTACAGGCGTTTCGGGTTCGGGGAAAAGTACATTAATCAATCAAACCGTGATGCCGTATCTGCGTCAAACGTTTGGTGAACAAATTGAGGGCAATATTGGTGAGTTTGAATCGATTACGTTGCCAAGTTGTATCAATAACGTGATTATTATCAATCAAGATCCCATTGGTAAAACCCCACGCAGTAACCCCGCGACGTATACAAAATTATTTGATGAAATCCGTGATTTATTTGCCCAAACCCAAGAAGCTAAAATGCGTGGTTATGAAAAAGGGCGGTTTTCGTTTAATGTCAAAGGCGGGCGTTGCGAAACGTGTCAAGGTGACGGGTTGCTGAAAATTGAGATGAATTTTTTGCCCGATGTGTATGTGGAATGCAGTGATTGTCACGGAAAACGCTATAATAAAGAAACGTTGAGTGTGTTTTATAAGGGCAAAAATATTGCCGAAGTGCTGAATATGGAAGTCGAAGAAGCGGCTGTTTTCTTTCAAGCGATTCCTTCTATCAACAAAAAACTGCAAACTCTGCTTGCTGTGGGACTTGGCTATATTAAACTTGGGCAAAGTTCGACCACGCTTTCAGGTGGAGAAAGTCAGCGCATCAAAATCACAAAAGAACTCAGCAAAAGTAAACGTGGGCACGTTGTTTATATGCTTGATGAGCCAACAACGGGGTTGCATTTTGATGATACAAAACGCTTAATTGGCGTACTTAATAGTTTAGTGGATAAAGGGCATTCAATTTTTGTGATTGAACATAATTTAGATGTCATCAAAAGTTGCGATTATCTTATTGATTTAGGCTATGAAGGCGGCAATGGTGGCGGTGAAATTATTGCGCAAGGTACACCCGAAGAAGTCGCAAAAATAGGGCATTCGTACACAGGCGAGTTTTTGAAACGTTTGCTTTGATTTTCTTATGATTTTTATTGACGCGATTCGCGATTTTAAGTCGGCAGACGTTCCCAGTAAAACGGGTGTCTATTTATACAAAAATGCCGAAGGCGATGTGCTGTATTGTGGAAAAGCGAAAAATTTACGCGCTCGCGTGAAAAGTTATTTTTCCAGTCAGCATTTATTGCCTATTAAAACACGGCGCCTAGTGGTGCAGATTCGGCAAATTGACTGGATTATTGTTGATAACGAAGTTGAAGCGTTGATGCTGGAAAATCGTTTAATTAAGCAGTATCAGCCTAAATATAACATCGCGCTCAAAGATGCTAAAACGTTTGCCTATATTGCATTGAGTAAAGATGCGTATCCTCGTATTTTTACGACACGCAAACCGACCGCTAAAATGGAGGTTTTCGGTGCTTATACGGACGGGCACCTGCGTGCTGAATTGCAGAGAATGGTGATTCAGATTTTTAAATTACGCGATTGCAAAACACTTCCGAAAAAGGCGTGTTTAAATTTCCATATTCATCGCTGTACTGCTCCGTGTATTGGTAATGTCAGCCAAATCGAATACGCAAAGCAGGTAGATCGCGCGAGGCAATTATTAAATGGGAATTTAAAAGAAACACTGAAATTTTTAACAAGTGAAATGCAACGAGCTTCCGATGAGCAAAAGTTTGAGCGAGCGCTTGAAATTCGAAATCAACTCAATCGACTGCAAAATCTCGAGAAAAAGCAAATTATTGACGCTCAAAATACGCAAAATCAAGATGTGATTGCGTTTGAGCGACAAGGTGAGCAAATGCACATTGTACGATTTGGGATCAAACGTGGTGTATTATCTACTAAGCAAAATTTTTGCGTAGATTACGAAACACGAATCAAACAAGCGTTTGTGATGGCGTTTTATCAAACAAATACGCTGCCTCATGAAATTATTGTCAATCAACCCATTTGGGGGGATGACGCAGAAAAAGAGAGTTTGGAAACGGTATTGTCACAGTTGCGTGGTGGAAAGGTTGTCTTCACATTGCCGCTGCGTGGAAATAAACTGGCACTGGTAAAATTAGCGGAAAAAAATAGTGAAAGCAATATTGATCACGACAGTGCGCTTTTTGATTTGCAACAGGCATTGAACTTAGAAACATTGCCACGTGTGATTGAATGTTTTGATATTTCCAATTTAGGTAATGAGCATATCGTATCGGGCATGACCCAATTTATTGATATGAAAGCCAATAAAAACGGATTTCGCCACTTTGAACTCAAAACAGTGTTGCACGCAGACGATTTTGCCAGTATGCGAGAAGTGGTGACGCGTCGATATACGCGACTGATGGAAGAAGAAAAGTCATTGCCCAATTTGATTGTGATTGATGGGGGACTTGGACAAGTGAATGCGGCGTTTCATGCACTCAATGCGTTAGATTTATCCATTCCGCTCATTGGATTAGCAAAAAAACAAGAAGAAATTTACTTTCCATTGAAATCAGATCCTCTTATTTTTAACCAGAATACGCGTATGATGTTACTTTTGCGCCGTATTCGAGATGCGACGCATGATTTCTCCATTGGCTACAATAGAAAAAAACGTGCGATGAAATTACGAGATGAATTTGAAAAATAATAAACCCAAAACTTGGCGCAACGCCTTTGCTGTTTATATGCAGTCGCGTGTATTGAGTATGATTGCGCTGGGATTTTCTGCGGGACTTCCTTATTTGCTCGTTTTTTCAACGCTTTCTGCGTGGCTGCGTGATGAGGGCGTTGAACGCTCTGTCATTGGTTTTTTTAGTTGGGTCAGTGTGACTTATTCGGTCAAAATCCTTTGGTCACCTGTTGTGGATAAAGTCCGTTTACCGGTATTAACACGACTTTTAGGACAGCGTCGAAGTTGGATGCTGGTAGCTCAGCTCGGAATTATGGCTGGTTTAATTGGCATGGCGAGTACGGATTCGCATACACAATTAACGATTATTGCCGCTTGCGCGGTACTGGTTGCTTTTTGCTCAGCAACACAGGACGTGAGTATTGATGCATTTCGTATTGAATCTACTCAACTCAATTATCAAGGTGCGATGGCGGCAACGTATGTGTTAGGCTATCGATTAGCACTTTTAGTAGCAGGTGCGGGCTCATTTTATATTGCAGAGTTTTATAACTGGCACATTTCCTATTATGTGATGGCTGCACTAATGAGCTTAGGTGTTATCACCACACTTTGTTTGCCTGCACCGATTGTTGAACAATCAGTTGTTGATATTTCGAAAACATCATTTATAAATCAAGTGCGTGATGCTGTCATTCATCCTTTTACCGATTTTTTCTCGCGTCAGGGGAGTTTGGCGTGGTTAATTTTACTGTTGATTGCCATTTACAAAATGAGTGACGTGACTATGGGCGTCATGGCAAATCCGTTTTATTTAGATTTGGGTTTTAATAAAAAAGACATTGCAGAAATTGGTAAAGTATTCGGCTTTTTTATGACGATTGCGGGAGCTACGCTGGGTGGCGTTTTTGTGGCGCGATACGGCGTGATGCGACCATTGTTTTTGGGCGCGATTGCCACGGCTAGTACGAATTTATTGTTTGCATTTATGGCAAATACGCCACCCAGTTTGACGATACTCGCATCGGTCATTAGCGCGGATAATTTAAGTGGTGGTTTTGCGACAGCTGTATTTATTGCTTATTTATCAGGTTTAACCAGTAGTGGTCACACTGCTACGCAATATGCGTTATTTAGTTCGCTGATGACATTTCCAGCACAGTTATTAGGTGGTTTTTCGGGATTAATCGTAGACCGTTTTGGTTATATTGATTTTTTTGTGTATGCATCATTGATTGGATTGCCAGCTGTTTTTTTAGTGGCGTGGCTTTGGCGTTATGAAAAGTTATCTGTTAGCGTGTAATATTTTGAGGAGTATGTTTTTTTGATTGGCGTTTTAAATAAAATGATTATGCGCGATTTGGTGAAAACTTTATCGGCTGTTCTATCAGTCCTTGTGGTAATTATTGTTAGTCGAAAATTTATTCGTGTGCTTGATCAAGTGATTGAAGGGCAAATTGCAAGTGATACCTTACTAGTTATTTTGGGTTTAAAGATGTTAATAGCCTGCGTGACGTTTCTGCCCGCAGCAACATTTATGGCTCTGCTGATGGTGCTTGGTCGAATGTATCGAGATAATGAAATGGCAGCTATTTCATCTGCGGGTGGCGGTGTGTTCACCATTTACCGCGCCATTTTTCTAGTTCTTTTTCCATTAAGTATTGGAGCTGGTTACTTGTCTATGAATGTGGCACCTTGGGCAGAAAATCAAATTGAATTGCGCACGCATCATGATCAAGAGTCAGCCGATATACGCGGCTTAGTCGCGGGCAAATTCAGCGAATATAGTCATGGCGATATCGTTTTTTATGTTGAAAAAATAACGGCAGATAAACAATTAGAGCATATTTTTGTACAGCATAGACAAAATGACAGCGTAGCTATTATTAATGCACATTCTGGCTATTTAGCTAGCTTAGAAGACGGGCAGTACATTATTTTAAATCAAGGTGAGCGTGTACAAGGAAAAGTGGGGGATTTGAATTACGCGATTGAGAAATTTGATGAATATGCTGTTCGTATTGATACGAAAGTTTCGCCCTTAGTGAGTGGAAAACAGGCCGCGGCATTTAGCGACCTTTGGCAATCTTCCGCTAGCGTTGATATAGCTGAAATACAACGTCGATTTGCGATTCCTTTAGGTATTTTATTGCTTGGATTTATTGCTGTACCGCTAGCGGAACTTTCCCCGCGTGGGGGTGTTTATGGAAATATGCTTATTGGATTTATCATTTATTTTAGTTATGGAAATCTGCTAAGCGTTTCACAGAGTTGGGTATTAAAACAGACGATTCCAGCGTGGATGGGTTTGGCGAGCGTGAATGGTTTGTTGCTTGTGCTTGGCTGTCTTTTGTTAGCGCGTTTTTACGGTTGGAAATGGTTGAAACAATCATTTGGAAATCGTGGTAAATTTGTATGAATGTGTTAA
>Ga0209033_1001359_pt1 | contig 14214 bp, 13 predicted proteins | sample LauGreFa1BDMLBDN_2_FD_188218 | JGI IMG/M metagenome (GOLD analysis project Ga0209033, IMG submission 188218) | Freshwater lake microbial communities from Lake Michigan, USA - Fa13.BD.MLB.DN (SPAdes) (version 2) | ecosystem: Environmental > Aquatic > Freshwater > Lake | place: Lake Michigan, USA...
AATTTACCGCGTGCCATGTGCTTGGCGCGGGCAGCCTCTCCTCCCCCTAGCGCGCTCAACGCCATTTGCACACGCAAATCATCCACCGCAGCTTGCATGGCTTGCGCATTGGCGATGAATGCCGCTGAACGGGTTGACAAGTGGGAGGTGAGAACGCTCATGCCAGACCTCAGACCAATTCCAACGCCATGGCAGTACCTTCACCGCCACCAATGCACAAAGTCGCCAGGCCTTTTTTCAATCCGCGTGCTTGCAATGCATGCAGCAAGGTAACGATGATGCGAGCACCGGAGGCACCAATCGGGTGACCCAACGCGCATGCACCGCCGTTCACGTTAACGATCTCATGCGGCACTTTGAGTTCGTGCATCAACGCCATCGGCACCACGGCAAATGCTTCGTTGACCTCCCACAGTTGCACGTCGCTGACTTTCCAACCGGCCTTGGACAGCGCCTGCTGGGTTGCACCGACCGGTGCCGTGGTGAACCATTCGGGCTCTTGCGCAAAGGTGGCATGGCTGACGATGCGTGCCAGCGGTTTGCAACCGAGTTTGGTCGCAGTGCTCTCGCGCATCATGACCAAGGCAGCCGCACCATCGTTGATGGATGAACTGGAGGCCGCGGTGATGGTGCCGTCTTTTTTGAAAGCGGGCTTGAGGCTGGTGACTTTGTCGAGCTTGACTTTGCCGGGGCCTTCGTCCAGGGTCACCACGCGTTCGCCGCTGCGGTCTTTGACGGTCACTGGCGCAATTTCCTTGCCGAATGCACCGGAGGACGAAGCGTCTTTGGCACGCTGTACGCTGGTCATGGCGAAATGGTCTTGCGCCTCGCGCGTGAATTGGTATTTTGCCGCGCAGTCTTCGCCAAAGGTGCCCATAGAGCGTCCGGCTTCATAAGCGTCTTCCAAGCCGTCAAGCATCATGTGGTCGTAAATTTTGTCGTGACCCATGCGATAACCACCCCGGCCTTTGAGCATCAAATAGGGCGCGTTGGTCATGCTCTCCATGCCGCCTGCAACCATCACGTCTTGGGAACCGGCTTGCAAAATATCGTGGGCGAACATGGCTGCGCGCATACCCGAACCGCACATTTTGGAAAGCGTGACAGCGCCTGCGCTTTTGGGTAATCCCCCTTTAAATGCGGCTTGTCGCGCCGGGGCTTGGCCTTGGCCCGCCATCAAACAATTGCCAAACAATACCTCGGTGACTGCCTCAGGTGAAATGCCTGCGCGTGCCACAGCGGCCGCGATCGCAACGCCTCCCAAATCATGGGCGCTGAGCGATGAAAAATCGCCCTGAAAACTGCCCATCGGGGTACGGGCTGCGCTGACAATGACTATCGCATCTGACATCTTTCACTCCTTCAAAAAAACCGACTGGCTCAAGCAAGCATGGCGCGTTGCACTTCGAACCGCTTGTCCGCTTCATACGGAAACACATCGTGCACATGGCCTTGGGCAATTTTTTCTTTGTGCCCTTGCCAAAAATCCGCTTGCAACAAATCGGCATGGTGTTTCATGAACACTTCGCGCACAGCCGGATTGCCCAACAAGAACGGGCCAAATGTTTCGGGGAACACATCGCGTGGGCCGACGTGGTACCAAACTTCGCCAGACATTTCGTCTTCTTCATTGCGCGGTGGCGGTACGCGGCGGAAATTGCAATCGGTGATGTATTCGATTTCATCGTAGTCATAAAACACCACTTTGCCGTGCCGCGTGATGCCAAAGTTCTTCCACAACATATCACCCGGAAAAATATTGGCAGCAACCAGGTCTTTGATGGCGTTGCCGTATTCAATGACAGCACGTTCCATTTGTGTTTTGGCGCGCGGTTCATCCAAGCCTGTGTCAAACGCTTCTTGCAAATAGATATTCAACGGAATCATGCGCCGTTCAATGTAGGCGTGCTTGATGACAACTTCTTGTTTGCCGTTGTCAGGGCGAGCATTGATTTCAATTTGGCTCGGAGCGTATTTTTGAATTTCTTCGATCAATTCATCTTCAAAACGCTCTCGCGGAAAAGCCACATTGCTGTACTCCAAGGTGTCGGCCATGCGACCCACCCGATCGTGTTGCTTCACCAACAAATATTTGCCCTGAATTTGCTCGCGGGTGGTGTCCTTTTGGGGCGGGTAAAAATCCTTGATTACCTTGAAGACGAATGGGAACGACGGCTGGTCAAACACCAACATGACCATGCCTTTGATGCCCGGCGCGATGCGAAATTTGTCGGTGCTGTGGCGCTGGTGGTAGAGCAAATCGCGGTAGAACAGCGTTTTGCCTTGTTTGGCCAGGCCCAATGCGTTGTAAATTTCTGCACGGGGCTTGCGCGGCATCAGACTGCGCAGAAATTGCACATACGCTGAAGGAATGTCCATGTCCACCAAAAAATAAGCACGGGCAAAACTGAACAGCATCAAAAAATCGTCTTCGCCAAACAACGCGGCATCGATCACCAATTGACCGTTGGGGTTATGCAAAATGGGCAAGGCAAAGGGAATTTCCACAAACCCATTGATCACTTTGCCGACGATGTAAGCGGCTTTGTTGCGGTAAAAAAGATTGCTCAACACCTGTATTTGAAAATTGGCACGCAAGCGGGTTTGATCCAAGCGCATTTGCACATTGCGCAAGATGTCGTGCGCATCTCTGGGCAAATCGGCGAATTCGCCTTTCAGGTGGAAATGTTTGACGATGCGTACGATGGTTTCATGCAAGTTGTCTGTGCTGGGATACCATGCCCGGTAGGTGGGCAAAGCGTTCGGATCGTCACTCTCGATGTACTCGGTGCTGACGGCGGGCCGCACGAAAATGAATTCGTTTTGGAAATAACTGCGGTCCAAAATTTTGGTGGTCACCGAATTGAAAAAAGTTTCAGCCAACTCGGGCTGGAAATGGTCCACCAGCAAACCGATGTAATGCAATTTCACCTGCTGCCAAATATCGGGCGGCTGTTGAGCGGCTTGAAATTCGGTTTCTAGTCGGGCAGAGCATTCTTTGACACGCAAGTCATAAAACTCGATACGCTCTCGCTGTGCACGTTGTTGTCCGTGCCAGTCTTGTTGTTCAAACCGTTCTTTGGCCTTGGCCGACTCCTGTCGAAACAGCTGGTAGTGGCGGTTAAAGCCATCCATCATGGCTTGCGCGATACCATAGGCCACGGTGGAGTCGAGTCGCTGCGGAAACATGTTGGCGCAGTGTCAAGGGTTGGCGCGTGGGTAGCGCTTAAAGCCATTGCGAAAGACTTCGACCACTTCCTCGGAATGGCTCATGGTGACTTGCAAATCTTTGACCAGTCCATCTTTGAGGCCGTAGACCCAGCCATGCACACTGACCTTTTGACCGCGTGCCCAAGCGTCTTGCATGACATTGGACAAAGCCACGTTACCGACTTGTTCAATCACATTCATTTCACACAAAACATTTTCCAAATCAGGCTGAGGCAAATGGTTCAAGCGCTGGCGATGCCGCAAATGCACATCCTGCACATGCCGCAACCAGTTGTCTGCCAAACCAATGCGCATGCCGCGCGCTGCCGCCATCACGCCACCGCAGCCATAGTGACCGACCACCATGATGTGTTCTACCTTCAAATGCTCGACCGCAAACTGAATCACCGACAGCGCGTTCAAATCGGAATGCACCACCAAATTGGCCACGTTGCGGTGCACGAACACTTCGCCCGGGTCCAGTCCAATGATTTCATTCGCAGGAACTCGGCTGTCAGAACAACCGATCCATAAAAATTTGGGCGACTGCTGGCGCGCCAGCTTTTCAAAAAAACCAGGGCGCTCGCGGCTCATCCGATCAGCCCAAGCGCGGTTGTTATCAAACAAGTGGTTGAGTGGCGTTTGCATAGGTCAGTGGTTGTCGTTGCGTCGGTATTTGGCCATCAATTGTTTGGCCTCTTTTTCATGTTGTTTGACTTCATCCAGATTGGCTTGGATTTCGCGCATCTGGTTTTCGAGTTGTTTTCGGTGCTCAGCCAGCACGGTGATGAATTTTTCCAACTGCGGCACGGTGTCGCGTGGGCTGTCGTACATGTCGATGATGTCTTTGGCTTCCATCAACGACAAGCCCAAACGCTTGGCGCGCAAGGTCAAACGCAAGCGGGCCCGTTCTCTGGCGCTGTAAACACGGTTTCTGCCGCCGGGGCCGAGGCGTTCGGGTCGCAACAGCCCCATGTCTTCGTAAAAACGAATGGCACGGGTGGTCAGGTCAAATTCTCTGGCCAGATCGCGGATGGTGAATTGGGTCGCCATGAAGACAGTGAAAGACGTTTAACGTTTACGTAAACGTCAATTATCAAGCAAAATAGCCCCGTATGAATTTGCATGAAAAAGAATTGCATTACCCGCTCGGGGATGCATTGCCAGCCGCCGGTTCTCATCTCACGGTTGCCCCCGGCGTTCACTGGCTGCGAATGGCGCTTCCTTTTGCTTTGGACCATATCAACCTGTGGTTGATCCGCGACCATTTGGATGGGGTTGACGGCTGGTGCATCGTCGACTGCTGCTTGGACAATCCCCAAACCCGCACGCAATGGTTGCAAGTCTTTGACGCCACCCTGGTGGGTCTTCCAGTGTTGCGGGTGCTGGCCACGCATTTGCATCCTGACCACCTGGGCTTGGCCCACTGGCTGTGCCAGCACTGGCAGGTTCCCCTCTACATCAGCGCCACCGACTACCACACCGCCCGCACACTGATCGCCAACCCACCGCCTGCACATGGCAGCCAATCACAAGCTTTTTTCAAATCACACGGCTTGCGCGATCCAGAGGTGTTGGCAGCACTCACTGACCGCAGCTTGCAATTTGTGCACATGGTCCCGGCCTTGCCGCCGCAATTTGTGCGTTTGACCGATGGGCTGGTGTTGCGCATAGGTGACCATGACTGGCATTGCATCAGTGGCTATGGCCATGCCCCAGAACACATGGCGCTGCACTGCCCCGAGCTCAATGTGTTGATCAGCGGCGACATGGTGTTGCCGCGTATCTCTAGCAACATCAGTGTGTACGACACCGAACCCCAGGCGGACCCGTTGCGCTTGTTCATGCAGTCATTGACCCGCTATACCGAATTGCCTGTGGATTGTTTGGTGCTCCCGTCGCATGGCAAGCCCTTCACTGGCTTGCACCAACGCATTGCGCAATTGTTGCAACACCACCGAGACCGGTTGAATGATTTGCGCCAAGCATTCAACCTAGACGGCATGACCGCCATGGACGCCATGGCTGTTTTGTTTAAACGTCCACTCGATTCCCATCAAACCACTTTCGCCTTGGGCGAATCTTTGGCGCATTTGCATTGCCTGTGGTTTGGCGGCGAATTGCGCAGAAGCCTAGCGGCCGATGGTATCTACCGCTTCACGCCCACTGCGGCAATGCTTCGTCCCTGAGTTGGGCGCGGCGCTGGGCATAGTCTGGCACCACGGTCCGAACTGTCTCCCAAAACAACGGGCTGTGGTCCATCACGCGCAAATGGCTGAGTTCATGCGCCACCACGTAATCAATGATGTCTGGCTTGAAATGCACCAAGCGCCAATTCAACCGTATGCTGCCGTCCGAACCAGCGCTGCCCCAACGGGTGCCCGCATTGCTGAGCGATAACTTGCGCCATTGCACGCCCAAAATGGGCGCGAAATGGTTCAACCGTTGAACAAACAACTGTTTGGCCTGCGCCATCAACCACGCTTGCACCGCATCGCGGATTTGCGCTGGGCTGGCGTTTTGGGCGACCGACACTCGCAACAATCCTGTGACAGTTGAATCGGGGTCTGGGTCAAGGGTTTGCAGGCAAGCGCCGGCTTCGCTGAACCGATGCGTGGCATCCAATTGCAGCCGAATGGATTCGCCCAAATAAGGCAAGCAAATACCGTCGCGCCATTCGATGATGGTGGACTGCATCTGCTTTTGCCGTTCTTGCATCTCTTGCAATTTGCGCAATATCCACGCGCCCTTTTCATGCAATGCTTGTTCAACCGCTCCGATGCTGACCCAGCGCGGCGCACGCACATCCAAACCTTCTGGCCCGACCGACATGCCAATGGTTTTGCGGCGACTGCGGGTGAGACGGTAGTCGGCACTGCCCACCCCTAGACGAATAAACCGGTTGGCGTGCGGATGCTGAAAATGCGCCGTCTCTGTGGCCAAATGCATTTGATCGTTCAGCGTCAGTGTGTGGGTCGCGAAAGGCGCCGCGACAGTCGGCGTCTGGCGGGCGGGCTCCCACCAATCGAGCGCGAGTTGCACAAAGGACTTCATGCCACTTCGGTGCTTGGCGGATAAGCCAATGGATCCAACTGGCGCATTTCAGCCTCGATCCATTGCGATACCTCGGCCATCAAATGGTCGGCTTGGCGACCCTCGCTGGCAATAGCGGGACCGATCGACACCGTGACCACGCCAGGGTGTTTGACAAAGGCTTTGCGCGGCCAGCACACCGCCGAATTGACCGCCACAGGGATGACGGGAACACCCGTCTCGATCGCCAGTCGGGCGCCGCCCGATTTGTAGTTGCCCGCTTGACCACGGGCGATGCGCGTGCCTTCGGGAAACATGATCACCCAAATGCCTTTGCGCAGCAAATCTTTGCCTTGTTGAACCACTTTTTGAAAGGACTGCGATTTTTGTTGTCGGTCGATATGAATCATGTCCAATTGCCCGATCGCCCAACCAAAAAAAGGCACATACAACAATTCGCGCTTGAACACATAGGCCAAATCTTTGGGCATGATGACAGGCATCAAGAATGTTTCATAGGTGGATTGGTGTTTAACCAGCAAGATACAGGGCTGACCAAGCGCTGGCAAATTGTCTTGGCCTTTGATTTGATAGCGGATGCCGAGTATGTAACGCGCCCCGTGCACAGCAAGACGCAACCAGAAAACAGCTATCCGGTAAAGACGATACCCATTGAACTGCAAGGCTGCGGCACTCAGTAATACCAGCGCCACGGGCACCACCGTGACCAGCATCCACAACATATGCAGCACGGATCGCAGAAACGCCATCAACGCACCGAAGCTCTGGAAGGCGGGCGGTTGGCCGTTTCGCCCTGCGCCAACACCCAATCGGCAAACGCAGACAGGTTGTCGTGCACCATGGTCTGGGGCGGAAAATTCTCGGGTGGGGTGCTGCCGCTGTAACCCTCACTCTTGCCGGTGCACACCAAATGGGTTTGGCAACCCGCCAAGGCTGCCGCTTGGGCGTCGCGCAAAGTATCCCCGACTGCATGCACCTGGTCCAATGCCACGCCAAAGCGTTCACCGATTTTCTCGAACAAGCCAGGCAAAGGTTTTCTGCACTGGCAATGGTCCTGCGGTAAATGCGGACAAAAGAAAATAGCGTCTACCCGACCACCGGCTGCAGCCAGCAGTTTGTTCATCTTGTCATGCATCAGGTTGAGCGTGGCCAAATCGAACAAGCCACGGCCCAAGCCAGATTGGTTGCTGGCGATGGCAATGTGCCAACCCCCTTGACACAATCGGGCGATGGCTTCGATTGCACCCGGCAGTGGCAACCATTCATCGGGCGATTTGATGTAGTCATCACTGTCGCGGTTGATGGTGCCATCGCGGTCCAGAATGATGAGCTTGGTGTGCATGGCGGCTTACTGCACCAGACGCGATATGTCCGCGACCTGGTTCATGTGTGTTTGCAGTTGCTTGAGCAATGCCCAGCGGTTTTGCCGAATCAAAACATCGTCAGCATTGACCATGACATCGTTGAAAAAATGGTCCACCGCTTCACGCAAACCCGCCAATGTTTTCAGGTGCGCGGTGTAATCGCCTGCAGCGAAATAAGCGTTGGCCACGGGTACCAAGTGAAGCAATTGTGCGTGCAGTTGCTGTTCAGCGGGTTCGGTCAATTTGGCCGTGTCAATTTGCGCAGCGATTGGCTGATCGACTTTTTTCAAAATATTGGAAATGCGCTTGTTGGCAGCGGCAAGTGCTTGGCTTTGCGGCAAATTGGCAAACTCAGCCACAGCATCCAAACGCGATTTGATCTGACTCCATCCTTCAGCAGTGTCCACAGCAAGCACCGCCATGATGTGGGTCAAAGGTTTGGCTTCTGCTTCCAGCAAGCTGATAAGACGCTCTTGGAAAAAAGTTTCCAATTTTTCGATGTCCAAATCTGCTGCTACTTTGGCAGGAAACACAGCCGCCGTGCTCTGGATCAAACTGCGAACACGAACCGCCAAGCCTTTGTCAAGCAACATGCGTGTCACGCCCAAGGCATGGCGACGCAACGCAAACGGGTCGCGGTCGCCAGTGGGCAAATGGCCGGTGCCAAACATACCAACCAATGTCTCCAACTTGTCGGCCATGGCAACGATCAAACCCACATCGTTGCTGGGCAATTCATCCCCAGCAAATCGGGGGCGGTAATGGTCAGCAATGGCTTGGGCAACCAGCGGGTCTTCTCCGTCATTCAAGGCGTAATAACGTCCCATCACGCCTTGTAACTCAGGGAACTCGCCCACCATGTCTGTGAGCAAATCGGTTTTGGCCAGCCGCGCTGCCCTGACCACGTGATGTTCCAAGGTTTCGTTGTCTTTCAGCGCAGTTGTCCAACCCGATTGCACCAACAACTTGACCAAGGCTTGCGCGATCGCGCAAACGCGCAACATGCGCTCGCCTTGCGTGCCCAATTGGTTGTGGTAGATGACTTTGTCCAAACCCGACACTTTGGACTCGAGCGATTTTTTTCGGTCTTGGTCAAAAAAGAATTGGGCATCGGCCAAACGTGGACGCACCACCCGCTCGTTGCCACCGATAACGGCTGAAGCATCTTTGGGGCGGATATTGCTGACGATCAAAAAACGGTGGCTGAGTTGCCCATCGGAATGGAGCAGAGGAAAGTATTTTTGGTTGGCCTTCATGGTGAGCGTCAGGCATTCCATGGGCACTTGCAAAAACGCTTCTTCAAATTGACACACCATGACGGTGGGTCGTTCGACCAAAGCGGTGACCTCTTGCACCAACTCGTGATGGCGCAACACCTCTTCGGCTTGGGCATCGGTCAATCCGGCGGGCTCGACTTCTAAACGGCAACCCCATTGCTTGGCTTGCTCACGCAGTGCACGCACCATGTCTTGGCTTCTGGCGTCAAAACTGGCGATGACAGCGCCATGGCTGGCCAGGGTTTCCTCATAAGCATCTGCGTGCGAAATGTGCACCGGATGATGGCTGGCCTCGAATCGATGACCTTGGGTGGCGTTGCCAGCGGTCAACCCCAAGGCGGTCACGGGCACCACTTGGTTGCCATGCAATGCAATCAATCCATGGGCGGGTCGCACAAAACTGACGGTGCTCCACCCTGGCAGTTCGCACTGTTGGTGCAATTGGTATTGCATGACTTTGGGAATGGGCAGCTTGGCCAAAGCCTGCTCTAGCACTGATTGCAATCCTTGTTGCAAACTGACGCCTTGGGCCAAGCTGTTGTAGTAGAGCACTTGGGCTTTGCCATCTGATATGCGCTGGAGTTGCTTGACCATGGTGGCAGGGTCAGACATGTCAATGCCCAAGGCTTGCATTTTTTTCAACAGTGCCGGTGTGGCTTCACCTTCAGCGGTTAAACCGACACTGACGGGCATCAGCTTTTGCTCCAATGGTTTGTCAGCAGCCTGCGATTTGACATCTTTGATCCAGACCGCGAGTCGTCTGGGTGTGGCGAATCGTTTGGTATTTTCATCATTAATAAAGTCATACGTAATTAAATTACGATCTCTCAGACCTAACCAAATTTCAGTAGCAAAAGCATCACCCAATTTTTTTAAGGCTTTCGGCGGCAGCTCTTCCACCTGCAATTCAACCAACAGATTTTGCGTGGTCATGCCGTGGTTTCCTTGGCCATGAATTCATCGACCCATGCCTTGGGCGCCATGGGGAAACCCAATGTGGCCCGACTCTGCAAATAACTCTGCGCCACGTTTCTGGCCAAATTTCGAATACGCCCAATATAGGCGGCCCGCTCTGTGACACTGATGGCGCCTCTGGCGTCGAGCAAATTGAAGGAATGCGCCGCTTTGAGAACTTGCTCATACGCTGGCAATGCCAAAGACTGCGTCATCAGGTATTGGGCTTGTTTTTCATGGGCGCTGAATGCTGTGAATAAAAATGTGACGTCGCTGTGTTCAAAGTTGTAGGCGGACTGCTCTTTTTCATTTTGCAAATAGACGTCGCCATAACTCAATGTGGAAGTCCACTGCAGATCGTAGACGTTGTCAACGCCTTGCAAATACATGGCCAAGCGCTCAAGCCCGTATGTGATTTCTCCCGTGATCGGTTTGCAGTTGATGCCGCCGACTTGCTGGAAATAGGTGAATTGCGTGACTTCCATGCCATTGAGCCAGACTTCCCAACCCAAACCCCATGCACCTAAGGTGGGATTTTCCCAATCGTCTTCCACAAAGCGGATGTCGTTTTGGTTCAGATCAAACCCCAAAGCTTTTAACGAACCCAAATATTTGTCCAGTATGTCTGCGGGCGCGGGCTTCAACACCACTTGGTATTGGTAATAGTGTTGAAGCCGGTTGGGGTTCTCGCCATAACGACCATCTTTGGGCCGACGTGAAGGCTGAACATAGGCGGCCTTCCAAGGCTCTGGGCCGATGGCTCTTAAAAAGGTGGCGGTATGCGATGTGCCTGCGCCCACTTCCATGTCATAAGGCTGCAATAGCGCACAACCTTGTGCATCCCAGTAGTTTTGCAATTGCAAAATGATTTGTTGAAACGTCAGCATATTTTCATTTTACAGACTCGCTGTTTTCTGAACGATTTCTTCCTCTCATCACAGCCAACAACATCCATCCACCACACAACAACCAGATCGGTTTCAAGCCCCATCGTCCCGCCCATTGGGCAAAAAAGGTGATGTCTTGATAGGGGGAGTGCACCACACCATACAACATGCCTCGGGTAAATGGTTTGAGTTGCTGTTGCAGTCGACCCTGCGCATCGATGATCGCGGTTCCTCCCGAGTTGGTGGCACGAACAGTCGGGCGCTTGAATTCCAAACTTCGCATCCGTGCGATATCCAGATGTTGCTTGACCACGGTGGTATCGCCAAACCAGGCGATATTGCTTAAATTCACAAACAGAGTGGGAGCGGTCTGGGCATCATTGAACCGCACTGCCAATTCTTCGCCAAACAAATCTTCATAGCAAATCGTGACTGCTAAGCGGTGCTCTTTCCAAGAAAACGGTGTTTGATCGACAGCACCGCGGTTGAAATCGCCAAAGTCGATGGACATCATGCGGGTGAACCAGCGCAATACCTCTGGTGTGAATTCGCCAAACGGTACCAAATGGTGCTTGTCGTATTGGATTTCTTGCGGACCACCTAAGCCGATCGCAGAATTGCCATAGCCCCTTTCTCTGTCTTGGGTCGGTAATCCCACGATGGCAAATTTTTGATCTGCCACAGTTTTTTCAACCAACGAATGCCAATACCCTTCAGGCAATTCGTCCTTGAAATACGGCAACGCTGTTTCAGGCATCACTGTCAGTTCGGCTGTGCTGTCAAACAATGCTGTTTGGTACCACTGCAAGGCAGGCAGTCGGGCTTCTCTGAATTTGGTATCTTGGCTGATATTGGCTTGGAGTAAGTTGACCGACAGCGAAGGCCCGGCCGTATGTGTTTCTCTCACAGCTGGTAAACATGCGATGACCACGGCTGCCCATATGGACCAATGTTTCAGGGTTTTTTGTCTGAAGGACAATGACTGAGCCAGTGCGGATGACAACAGCGCGGATAAAAAGCACAAACCGTAAATCCCGGTCCAAGGGGCCGCATAGGACAACACACCATCTACATGTGCATAACCGATAGCCGCCCAAGGAAATCCGGTCCACCACTGCGCTCGGGCCAACTCTGCCAGCGTCCAGCAAGCTGCAAATACCATGGCTTTTTGTACTTTTGAAAATGGGTGCGTGCAGTAGACATACACCCACAAAGCTGCTGCATAGTACAGCGCCAATCCGCCACACAACAAGAACAGTGCCAACACCGTGATTGCCACCGGCAGCCCACCGTAGTGGTGCAACGCGATATATAGCCACCACACACAAGCTGCTAGCCACAAAGTCGAAAACAGCCATGCGATCGTTATTTTTGGAAGTCTGCTTCGGCTATCAAGCACCGTGCACAAAGCAGTCAAGCCCATGATTTGCAACACACCGCGTATGTAAGGACTTGCCAAGCCATTGCCTGCCAAAGCCATGCAAACCACACCCACGGCAATGATCAAGCAGCTTCTTTGAAGGGTCAAGCTGCCAACGGTATTCAATTGCCTATTTTCTTCACGCGGTACCACTTGACCACACCACTTTTGGAGTGCATGACCTCGAATCTGAGCCCATGTATGTCGTGGTGTTCTCCCTTGCTGGGCACATGCCCCATCAAATGCGCAATCAAGCCACCGATGGTTTCGAATTCCTCTTCATCGTTTGACAATAATTGAACTTGAAAAAAATGGTTGATTTTTTCGACGGTGGTGTGACCTGCGACACGAAAAGATTTGTCAACCAAGCTGTAAATTTCACCTTGGTCGTCATCTTCGTCAAATTCGTCCTCAATTTCACCCACAATTTCTTCCAACACATCTTCAAATGTGACCAGACCTGAAATGCGTCCAAACTCATCAACCACCATGGCCATGTGGTTTCGATTCTTTTTGAAGTCTCGCAATAAATCGATCAAGTTTTTGGTTTCTGGCACAAACACAGCAGTTCGCAGGAAGACTTTCAAATTGATTTCGGGCGCTCGCTGCCATTTGAGCAAGTCCTTGGTCATCAATATGCCGATGATGTTTTCTTTTTCGTTTTCATAAACAGGGTAACGCGAGTGACCGATATCGATGATTTTTTCCAACATTTCCTCGATCGGCATATCGACATCGAGCAAATCCATTTTGGGGGTGGGAATCATGATTTCAGCCACATGCATTTGGCTGATTTTCATCACGCCTTCCAGCATGATTTGGCTTTCTGCACCTATGAGTTGCTTGGCACCGGCCAGAGATATGAGCTTTTGAAACTGCTCACGGCTTTTGATTGGAGACAGCCATTTTTCATACAACTGCATGACCCAGTTTTTGGAAACAGCCTTGGGACGGGATGAAGGTCGTATATCGTTCACATTGCGATTCTATTTAAACTCTAGCATCACAGTTTATGGAGATTTCAGACCGATCATGCTTCCCTCTGGTTTTATTTTTTTGCAGCGCGATTGGCTATCTTCTAATAGTTTGTTACTCAAGCAGCCAGAATCTGCATATTTGTTTGATTCTGGCTATGTCACGCATGCCCAGCTGCTGGTTGATTTTTTGAACCACCAATTGGGTGACCAGCCTTTGCAAGTGCTGATCAATACCCATTTGCACAGTGACCACTGCGGTGGTAATGCTTTGATTCAGTCTACTTATGAGAATGTGCAAATTTGGGTGCCTGCCACCCAGTTCAATGCCGTCAATGCTTGGGACGAAGATGCTTTAAGTTATCAAATCACTGGTCAATTGTGTCCGCGTTTTCAGGCCACAGACGCAGTTTCGCCGAATGATTCCTTACAGATTCATGGTTTGTCTTGGAAAGCGTTTTCATCCAAGGGTCATGACAACGATTCTTTGATTTTTTTTCAGCCAGATCACGGCTTGTTGTTGTCAGCTGACGCATTGTGGGAGAACGGCTTGTCTGTAGTCTTTCCTGAGTTTTTGGGTGGCAAAGGATTCGAGCACGTTGCCACTACCTATGATTTGATTGAAACACTGGCGCCCCGTTTGGTTTTGCCTGGTCATGGTCGCATGTTCACAGATACAAGCAAAGCATTGGCTGCTTCTCGACAACGTCTAGACTATTTTGTGAAATTTCCGTCTTCGCATGCGAATTACGCGGCACGTGTATTGATTAAATTCAAATTGATGGAGCTACAACAGACTTCATATGATTTTTTTCTACAGTGGTGCTTGGGTTCCTCTTTGCTCCAAACCATACACGCCCATTATTTTGATACGGTTACGCTTGAGAATTGGGCCAAGGAATTGATTGAATCTTTGGCAACAAAGCATGCACTGAAGATTCATAAAGGTGAGATCCTCAACCATTGAAATTTGCCTTAGTTTGAATACAAAAACAAAAAGCCCAGCTCTTTCGAGATGGGCTTTTTGAGGCTGTAAGAGCCTGACAATGTCCTACTTTCACACGGGGATCCGCA
>Ga0209033_1001363_pt1 | contig 14191 bp, 11 predicted proteins | sample LauGreFa1BDMLBDN_2_FD_188218 | JGI IMG/M metagenome (GOLD analysis project Ga0209033, IMG submission 188218) | Freshwater lake microbial communities from Lake Michigan, USA - Fa13.BD.MLB.DN (SPAdes) (version 2) | ecosystem: Environmental > Aquatic > Freshwater > Lake | place: Lake Michigan, USA...
GGGGTGCGAAGGGCAGGGGTGGGCGGTTATGCGTAGGTCATGCGCACCCCCGCACTCCTGACCGCCTGCCTGTTGGCGGCCGTCGCTTCCGCCGCCCCGCAGAAGGTCGAGATGGCCGGCTACCTCATCGTCCCGACCGAGCGCGTGAACGAGCCCTACGAAGCCGGCTTCTCGATCTACGCCGCCGCCTGGCCGCTCCTGAGCGAATATCCGGGACATCGGTTCCAGACCGGACTCTTCGGCACCTGGATGCATCCGCAGTATCCTAAGGACGAGAAACCCAAGGACCTGTATAACGACATCGAAGGCGGCCTCGGCTGGTGGCGCGACACACATTTCCCGTCGGTGACGCCGAAGTTCATCATGGGAGGCGTCGGCGTGAATTTCTACGACATCGCCAACGGACCGGGTTACGGACGCGGCACATGGGAAGACCCGCGCGGACTCTACGGCGTCGCGCAGCTCACGCCTTGGCTGCTCTTCCCGCTCGATGGCCTCAACCTCAAGCAGGGCGTCAACGGCGAGCTCTTCGGCTACGGCTACCTGCCGATGCCGTTCGCCGAGGCCAAGGCCAAGACCGAAGGCAAGGACGTCCCCACGGGCGCCAACTGCTGGACGCTCTTCCTGAACTCGTCGAACTTCAAGGGGCCGGTCTGTTTCTTCACGCCGAATTTCTGGTCGCGCGCGGCGCTGCGCAATCCGGCCGTCGCCGGGCAGATGCTCGATTCGCGCGGTTCGGATCCGAACAAGCATTTCCAGATGGAGACCCAGTATGTCCCCGCGGCGATGGCCAAGGATGAGAAGGGTGACGCCTACGCGCGCGTGGCCCCGACGTCTTTCCCGGTCGGCGCCGATGGCACGACAGTCGTCCTGCATCGCCTGACCTGCTATGACCGCCGCGCCCTCTATGATGGTGTGAAGGCCTGGTTCGATGGCGGTCCGGTCGCCTCCGGTGCGATCAATCCTGCCGGTGAGCTGGTCCAGAGTTTCCGGACGGGCGGCGGTTCGACCTGGAGCATCTATCCGCAGGGAACTAAGCGTGAGGCGAAGCCCGGCCTGGATTGGAAGGCCTTCGCGACGCCGCATTCGCCCGACCCGCATACCTACGGTTACAAGTGGAACGCTGACCTGGTGTCTCGCTCCCTTCCGGGGCTCGTGACCTTGCCGGAGTATTACCGTCTCGGTTCCTTCGGGAAGAACGGCCGCTGGAGCGCGGTGACGGCGAAGGACGTCCCGCCCGCCACGGGCCTGGCGCAGATGACCTTCGATCCGCCGAAGGAAAAGCCGCAGGCCCCGCGCGAGACCCAGCCCGGGGAAAAGACGACCTGGAAGGTCCCTGGCCCGAAGGCCGGACCATTCCAGGCCTTCCTCGGCGACGGCAGCGTCGTGACCTATTACTGGTACCGCTTCGCCGATCAGCCTGCCATCCTCAACGCCGACCTGACGCCCGCCGAGCGCGAAGCCCTGCAGGTCAAAGTCGAGAAGCTGCACCGCACCTGGACCAAGGATCGCGAGTATCTCGCTCCTCCCACCGTTGGTAAGCTCGCCGCGCTCGATCCCGCGCAGGTCCTCACGCCGCCGAAGGGGCTCGAAATCGGTTACGTGCCCATCGCCACGCGGCAGGAACTCGCCCCGGCGAAGAAGTAAGCCGGCTCAGCGACGGTCGATATCCTTGGCCTCGATCGGCTCGACGTGCGCGAGGTGATCGGGGTTCTTCTTGCCCGTGAGCACCTTGACTAGGCACCACACGAACAGTGTGGTCACCGCGCCCACCGAGATGAGCATGAAGAGAAGGCCGGCGGTTGTCATGGTCGTGTAGTCGGAGGGTTAGCGGGCGTCCCATCGTTTACCGGCGCGATGGATCATCAGCGCCGAGAAGGCCGCGAAGAGCAGCAGGAAGAAGGCCGTCAGGCGGGCGACGCCGCTGGCGGGATGGCCCGGTCCGCCGACCAGGTCGAGGATGGGGTCGGTCGGGGTGAAGGCCGGCGCGTCGAAGGAGAGGTTCCAGCCCGCGACATTCTTCAGCACGAACATCAGGAAGATCGCGGTCAGGAAGGCCGGCGAGACCCAGCGGATGATGAACTTGAAGACTTTCGGGATGCGGAGGTCGGCGCCGTGATGGGCCTCGGTCCAGCCGCGTTCGGTGCCGAAGGCGAAGTTAAAGATATAGATCAGCAGCGTGCCTTGCAGGAAGATACCGATATCGCCGATCCAGAAGTCGACCGTCGAGAGCGCCTTCAGGCCTTCGCTGAAATAGACCACGAGCGTGCAGCCGACCGCCGTGATCAGGCCGAGCAGGGCGACGGAGCCGCGGCGATCCAGGCCGAGGCCTTCTTCGAGGAAGGCGATGCCGGGCTGCAGCATCGACAGCGACGAGGTGATGGCCGCGATGAAGAGCAGGGTGAAGAAGAGTCCGCCGAAGAGATGGCCGTAGGGCATGCCGGCGAAGACCTGCGGTAGGACGTTGAAGCCGAGGGCGAACGTGCCGCCGGCGACGGCCGAGGCGCCGAGGAAGGCGAAGGCCGCCGGTACGGTGATCAGGCCGCCTAGGCCGACTTCGCAGAATTCGTTGGCGGCGGTGGCGGTGAGGCCGCTCAGGACGACGTCATCGTTCTTCTTGAGGTAACTGGCGTAGGTGATGATGACCCCGAAGCCGACGGAGAGGGTGAAGAAGATCTGGGAAGCGGCCTTGAGCCAGACGGCGGGGTTGGAGAGTCCCTTGGTGATGTCATGCGGATTCCACATGTAGCCGAGTCCGTTCCAGACGCTGAGCTCGGGGTTGGCCGGATCAGGCGTGCCGAGCGTCAGTACGCGGACCAGCAGGATGAGGGCGATGGCGATCAGGAGCGGCATGCCCCAGTTGCAGATGAATTCGATGCCCTTGGAGAGGCCGCGGTAGATGATGACGAAGTTCAGGACGAACACGCCGACGAAGAACAGGAAGGGCGCACCGAGTCCGATGATAGCGCCGTCGGCCTTGAGGCCGGTGAAGGTCGAAAAGGCATCAGCGTAGGTCTTGGGGTCCTTGCCGAGGTCGAGGTCACCGCTGAAGCTGTTCCAGGCGTAGCCGAGGCACCACGATTCGATGACGACGTAATAGAAGTAGACGCCGACCGGGATGATGAAACCGAGGAGGCCGACATATTTGCCCCAAGGCTTGCGGATGATCGCGTGGAAGATACCCGGTGAGGAATTGTAGCCCTGCGTACCGCCGAAGCGTCCGAGCGTCCATTCGACCCAGCAGATCGGCAGGCCGACGATCAGCAGTGAGATGAAGTAGGCGATGAGGAAGGCGCCACCGCCGGTTTCCTTGTCGGCCACCAGTCCGGGGAAGCGGAGGAAGTTGCCCAGACCGACGGCGCTGCCGGCGACGGCCATGATCACGCCTAGTTTGGAGCTCCAGCCATCGGGTTGCTTGGTTGTCATCGTCAGGGGTTAGCGAGGTGTCTAGGAAAGGGCAGGGGGAGTGCAATGCTGAGACGCAGTCCCAGCGAAGGTGGAGGCGGTTGGCGGATGGCGGTTAGCGGTTAGATGAGGGACGAAGCCGGGCTTTGACTGAATCGATAGCCTTTTGGCGGGTGGTGTGTGGCCTGACCGCCAACCGCCAACCGCTACCACCTTATGCCCGTTATCCCCCTATTCTTCTCGCCCTTTCCATTTCCTCTACTCACTTTGCCTCAATGTCGTTTGATTCCTTAGGCCTCGATGCCTCCATTCTCAAAGCCGTAGCCGACCAGGGCTACACCGAGCCGACGCCTATCCAGAAGGCTTCCATTCCGGTCATCATCTCGGGCAAGGATGTCATCGGCGTCGCCCAGACGGGCACCGGTAAGACCGCCGCCTTCACCCTCCCGCTGCTCACCAAGCTGGTCCAGAGCAAGAACAGCACCCACCAGGGTCGCGTCCGCTGCCTGATCCTGGCCCCGACCCGTGAGCTGGTCGTTCAGATCGCCGAGAACGTCGCCGCCTATTCCCGTTATTCCGGCGCGACCGTCGCCACCTGTTACGGCGGCGTCTCCGAACGCCCCCAGATCGCCGCCCTCCGCCGCGGCTGCGACTTCCTTATCGCCACCCCGGGCCGTCTCCTCGACCTCGGCGGCCAGGGCCATGGCGACTTCTCCGCCGTCGAGTATCTCGTCCTGGACGAAGCCGACCGCATGCTCGACATGGGCTTCCTCCCCGCGATCAACACCATCGTCCGCGCGCTCCCGAAGGAACGCCAGACCCTGATGTTCTCCGCCACGCTCTCCCGCGAGATCGAGACCCTCACGAAGCAGTATCAGCGCGAACCCCAGCTCATCGAGGTCGGCCGCCGCTCCAATCCCGCCGAGACCGTCACCCAGCTCCTCTACGAGTGCCCAGGCGCCCTCAAGCAGGTCATGCTGCATCACCTCCTCAAGGACGAAGCCCTGAAGATGGTCCTCGTCTTCGCGCGCACCAAGCACGGCGCCGACCGTATCTGCCGCAAGCTCCAGGGCGAAGACATCAGCTGCGCCGCCATCCACGCCAACCGCTCGCAGAGCCAGCGTCAGCGCGCCCTGCAGGCCTTCAAGAACAACGAGATCCGCGTGCTCGTCGCGACCGACATCGCCTCGCGCGGCATCGACGTCGACGGCATCTCCCACGTCTTCAACTTCGACTTCCCTGACCAGCTCGAAGACTACGTACACCGCATCGGCCGTACCGGCCGCGCCCTCGCCACCGGCACCGCCATCACCTTCGTCACGCGCGAAGACCTCGGCGAGCTCCGCCGCCTCGAGCGTATCGTCGGCAAGCACCTCCACTGCGGCAAGCTGCAAGGCTTCGACTACACCCAGCAGGCTCCGCCCCGCACCCCGGAAGATTTCCAGCGCCACCAGGATCCCCGCGCCGGCGCGCACAATAGCGAACGCGAAGGTCGCCCGCAGGGTGGTCGTCACGGCGGCTTCCGTGCCTCCCAGGGTAATTACCGCCCCTTCGGTCGTCCGGGCACCCGTCGTCAGGGCGGGCCTAAGTAAGCTTAAAGAGGCTCGGAGGCCCAGAGGCCCGGAGGCTCAGAAATTCAGCCCGGTGACCCCGGGCTTTTTTGTGCCTTCCCGCGCGGAGTCCCCTTGCGGCAGGCGTCGCTGCAGAAGCGGACCTCTGCCCAGCAGCGCTCCCACTTCTTCCGCCAACTGAACGGCCTTTGGCAGCTCGGGCAGACTTTGGTCGGCAGGTCGGTTTTCTTCACTCCGCGCATAAGGCCAAGGAGTCAGGACCGACCTGAGGCGCAAACCGAACCTCAGGATTCCTTAGCCGACGATTCAGCCGCTTCGGCGCGTTCGCGTTCGCGGCGGCTGATGCCGCGATCCCAGAGGATGTAGGGCACGATGCTGACTGGCACCGAAAGCAGGATCATGGCGACGAACAGGCCGCTCCCGAGCGGGTTGACCCATTCATGGTAAGCGCAGGTCCCGATGATCACCAGGGTGCCGAGGAAAAGAGAGCCGAGCAGGGCCATGGCCCTTTCGCCTTTGGCTTGTTTGTCGCCATGTTCCGTCACCCAGGCGTCGCCCGCGGGACCGAAGAGCGCGGCGATGAGGCCGATGGTGACGGCCAGGATGCGGGCGATTTTCCCCATGGGAAAATTTCTTGGATGTGAAGCGGAGGCTGGGCAAGGAGATATGGGTGCGTCGCTTGCCAACCGGCTTCTTAGTCTTCCCTTGGCCACGTGGCTCACACCGTCCGCCTCATCCTCGGTGACCAGCTGAACCCGGAGCACTCCTGGTTCGGCAAGAAGGATGCGTCCGTGACCTACGTGCTCATGGAAGTCCGTTCCGAGACTGATTACGTGGTTCATCACGCCCAGAAGGTCATCGCGATCTTCGCCGGGATGCGCCGCATGGCGGAGCTTCTGACCAAGGCCGGGCATCAGGTCCGTTACTTCAGGCTGAACGACAAAGACAACCGCCAGAATTTCGCCGCGAACCTGCAACAGGTCTTCGCCGCGACCAAGGCCACCCGCTTCGAGTATCAGGAGCCTGACGAGTTCCGTCTCGATCAGGACCTGCGCGCCTTTGCCAAGGAATGCGGCCTGACGACGGCCTGCGTCAGCTCCGAGCATTTCCTCGACGGCCGTGGCGGCGTGGCGGCCCATTTCCAGAAGGACGCCAAGCGCTGGCTGATGGAGTCCTACTATCGCAAGATGCGCGTGCGCACGCGTCTGCTGATGGACGAAGGCGGCACGCCCGCCGGAGGAGAATGGAATTACGACAAGGAGAACCGGAAGCCTTGGAAGGGAACACCGCCTCCGCCGAAGGCGTGGGACGTCTCACACGACCACTCGGCCATCTGGGCGGAGATCCAAGCCGCCGGGGTGAAGGCGATGGGTTCGCCGTCGGAAAAGGACTTCCCATGGCCGCAGGATCGCAAGGAGGCGCTCAAGCAGCTGGACGCCTTCATCGAACGTGGTCTGCCTGACTTCGGAGATTACGAGGACGCCATGCACACGTCCTCGGATCGCCTCTTCCACTCCCGGCTGTCCTTCGCCTTGAACGTGAAGCTGCTGACGCCGGCGGAAGTCGCCGCCGCCGCGGCCGACGCCCATGCGCGCGATCCGAAGCGGTATCCTTTGGCGGCCACGGAAGGCTTCGTCCGCCAGATCATCGGCTGGCGTGAATATATCCGCGGAGTCTATTGGGCCAAGATGCCTGGTTATGCCGACGCCAATGGGCTAGGGCATACGCTCTCGCTTCCGTCCTGGTTCTGGACCGGCAAGGTGAAGATGAACTGCATGCGCCACTCCGTAGGGCAATCGCTCGAGACGGCTTATGCGCACCATATCCAGCGTCTGATGGTCATCGGGTCGTTCTGCCTTACCGCCGGTGTGGATCCGGCGGAGGTTGAGCGCTGGTATCTCGGGGTCTACATCGACGCCTTCCAGTGGGTCGAGCTCCCGAACGTCATAGGGATGAGCCAGCACGCCGACGGGGGCTTCCTGGCCAGCAAGCCGTATTGTTGCGCCGCGAGCTATGTCTCCAAGATGTCGAACTACTGCGGTGGCTGTCCGTATGATCCCAAGGATCGTACCGGACCGCTAGCCTGTCCGCTCAACGCGCTTTATTGGGACTTCTGGTTGCGCCATCAGGACCGCTTCCTCAACAACCCGCGCATCGGCATGGCCGTTCGTCAGGCCGCGAACATGTCGCCGGCGGAGAAGGCCGCGGTGCGCAAGAAAGCGGCGGAGTTGAGGGAAGGGATCGAGGAACTATGAAGAGCCGCCGCAGGGCGGCTTAAGGTAGGGGCGTGGCTTCGCCGCGCCCTCTTGGTCAGGAGTGCAAGGCGGAGCCTTGCCCCTACCATGGTTCGCCCTGCGGCGAACAAGGACGTGACTGCTTATTTCTTCGCGGCCTTCTTCTTTCCCTTGCCGGCATTGGCGGGCAGCGGGTCGACGCCGGGGAGGGGGAAGTCCGCGTTCGGAACGCGCGCGGCGGTCATCTTGGCTTCTAGTTCCTTCACTACTTCGGGGAATTTCGCGGCGAGGTCCGTCGTCTCGTTCGGGTCGGCGTCTAGGTCGTAGAGCTGGGTCACGATCGGCTTCTTGGCCTGGGCTTTCTTGGCCATGTCGGTGCGGATCGCCTTCCACTTGCCATCCCAGATGGCCTGCTGCGAACCGTAGCCTGGGAACTCGCGATAGAGCGGGGCGGCGCGCACGGCGTCCGTGCCTTTCAGCGCCGGGAGGAGGCTTTCGCTGCTCAGGCCGGCGGTGCGTTCCAACTTCACGCCCGCGAGGTCGGCGAAGGTGGCCAACCAGTCTTCGAAGCCGGAGATCCGCTGTGAGCGCGTGCCGGCCTTGATGCCGGCGGGCCAGCGGACCACGGTCGGTTCGCGGAGGCCACCTTCGTGGAGCGAGCCTTTGGCGCCGCGCAGGCCGCCGGATGAGGCGAAGTATTTCGTATCGGCGCCACCGGCGTCGTGCGTCGCGCCGTTGTCGCCGGAGAAGACGATGATGGTATTGTCCGCCACCCCGGCCTGCTCGAGCGCGGCGAGGATGCGACCGACTTCCTTGTCGAGGCGCGAGATCATCGCGGCGTAGGTCGTGCGAGGGGTGCGGTTGGGGCTGTAGCCGCCTTTCTGCGGTGCATAGGGAGCGGCTTCCTTGATGACGCCCTCATATTGCTTCAGCTCTTCGGCGGGCACCTGGAGGGCCACGTGGGGGAGCGGGGAGGCGTAGTAGAGGAAGAACGGCTTGTCCTTATGGGCGGAGATGAAGGCCTCGGCTCCCTTGATCGTGCGCTCGCTGAGGAAGTCCTTGCCGATGAAAGGCGCGTAGGCCTTGGGATCCTGCGGGTCGGCATCGGCGGGGAACACGCCATGTCCCGGCACGCCGTCGGGTCCGTTATCGAGCGGAATCTTGACGCCATTATCTTGGATGAAGGGAGGGTAGTGGCTGTGGGCGACCCACTGGCTCGTCACCCCGAGGAAGCGGTCGAAGCCCTGCTTGAGAGGACTGCCGGTGGACTCGAAACTACCCATGCCCCATTTGCCGAAGGCCCCGGTCGCGTAGCCAGCCTGCTTGAGCGTCGCGGGCAACGTCATGATGCCGGCAGGCAGCGGGAACTGCTCGCGGTCGCCGACATCGCCGTTATCGCGGGCCGTCGCCTGGCCCGGATTGCGTCCGGTCATCAGCACCGTGCGCGACGGCGCGCATACCGCGTTGCCGCAGTAGTGACGGGTGAGGATCATCCCTTCGCGGGCGAGACGATCCACGTTGGGCGTGCGGATGATCTTCTGGCCGTTGAAGCCGACTTCGCCGTAGCCGAGGTCGTCGGCCAGGATGAAGACGATGTTCGGACGGGACTCCGCGAAGAGGCCGGCGCAAAGCAGGGACAGCAGGAGCAGGGGGGTGCGGCTCATGCGGATTTAATAGGGTTAGGCCTTGGTTATGTCGAGAAACCACGGGGCTGGGTTTGTCGGATTGACATCCCCTCTGGGCTGGGGCTTAACCCAATCTTTCCTCTCTCGGGCTGTAGCGTAGTCTGGTAGCGCGCTTGCATGGGGTGCAAGAGGTCGTGAGTTCGAATCTCACCAGCCCGACCAGAGGAAAATGAAGCCAAAGCCCCCTGGGGGTCTCTCTGGCTATTTCGAGACCTCTTGGGCTGCCGGGGCGCCGCGGACGGTCTGACCAAGCGACCAATCGGCGGGCTGGCCTTTACGTTGACGGGAGAGCCATTCCAGGGCCGCCGAGGGTTCGGAATCATGGCCGCCTTCGAAGACCGTCACGCGGGCGTTGCCGGAGGCGCGGCGGAAGAGCGTGGCCTTCTGGCGCTCGGGGTCGGTCTGGGTCTCGCCGGCGAGGGCGGCGGGGATCTTCTGCTCGCGGACCATGAAGTCGATGTCGGCCGCGGAGACCTGCTTGTCAGGAGTGGCGAGCGCGTTGAAGGCGAGGAGCGAGTGGCTCACCGGCACCGAGCCGGTGTGGCCGTCATGGATGCCCGTATTGATGTCGAGCGGCACGCCCTTGGCGGCGGCAAGATGGAAGAGGGGGGAGCGATGGCGGTATTCGGCCTCGGTCGCCGGTCCGGGTGCGCCGCCGCAGGACTGCTCGATCATCTTTGCGTAATTATTCTTCCGCATCGTGCTCTCGGCGTGCCAGGCGGTGAGATCGGCGATGGGCACCCAGGCGCTGACGCCGGCCCAGAGGTGAGGTGCGCGGGCGGCCATGACGAGCGACATGTGTCCGCCGCCGGAACCGCCGACGAGGTAGATGCGATTGGGGTCAATGCGGGCGTGCGCCTTGGCATATTCCACCGCATCGAGGATATCCTGCGAGGCCAGGTCCGAGGCGCAGGCTTCGGGCCGGTTGTTGGGGCCGCGGAATGCCGGGGCGATCATCACCCAGCCACGATGCTTGGCCAGTCCGACAAGCCCTGGGGCTTGCTCGATGCTTCCGCTCCAGCTGTGCAGGAAGACCAGCAGAGGTACGGCCGGGCCGGCGACGTCCTTCGCGGCGGAGTTGGGTTGGTAGTAGACGACTTTCTGCGACGAACCGTCCTTGGTGCTGGTGACATCAACGGCCATCTTGAACGCCAGCGCCTTCATCTCTTCGGCGGAGGGTCGTTTCGCGGGTTCAGCCGCGATGAGTGTCACGCAGGAAAGCAGGGCGGCGAAGGTTTTCATTTGGAAGAGGGCAGGAGGTAGGCGCGGACGAAGTCGCTGTCGCTCGCATGGACGACGTTCGGGGCGCCCGGGTAGACGAGTTCGCAGGGGACCTGGTTGGCGTCGCAGTGCTCCTTGAGCTTCACGCCGAAATTGGCCGTGTGGGTCGGGTCCTTCTCATCTTGGCCGAGGTTGGGCTTCGCCGAGTAGAACAGGCCGACGGGCGGATCATCGCGGGTGACGAGTTCGTAGGGGGAGTATTGCTTGATCCAGGGGAGGATCTGTTCGCGTGCCGCGTAGTAGGCGTCAAAGGACGAGACCTTCTTTTTCGCGTCCCAGGTGATGCCGAAGGCGTGGGCGCCGTATTTGCTGTTGGGCGTCCAGGCACGCATCTGATGCGGGTCGAGGGTCGTCTGGGCGCCGCCGACCGCGGCGCAGGTGACGCGGGTGGATTCGCGGGCGATAGGGTCGACGCTGTTCGGGTCGGCGAGGTCGTCGTGGAAGGCGATCCATAGGCTCGTGCAGGCGCCGGCCGAACCGCCGGCGAGGGCGACCTTGGTCTTATCGAGGTTCCACTCCTTGGCCTTACTGCGGGTGAACTGGAGGGCGCGGGCGCAATCGAACATCGGCCCTTTCACCGGCGGGACGAGACCGTCGGCGGTGGAATCCTTGATGGTTCGGTATTCCACCGAGACGACCGAGATGCCGGCGTCGAGGGCGGGTTTGAGCATGGTGCGGACGACCGAGCGGTCGCCGCCGGACCAGCCGCCGCCATGGATGTAGAAGAGCAGGGGCGTGGGCTTGTCGGACTTGGCGCGCCAGAAGTAGATGCGCTGCATGCGGTGCGGGCCGTAGGGGACGTTCTCATCGGGCTCGATGGGCAGCGGGTATTTCCGGAACTCCGGATCGCCGGCTTTGACGGGCGCCGTCGCGGGCGCCTTCGCCGGAGTGTCGGCGGCAAGGAGCGATGCCGCTCCCAGGGTCAGGGCAATGACGGAGGCGAGCAGGGGGTTCATGCTGCCTTTGAGACAGTCCAAAACCCCTCTGGTTGCGAGGATAACCTTACTTCGCGGGCATCGCCGGCGGGACTTTGCAGGACTGCCAGGCGAGGAACTTCCATTCGCCCTGCTCAAGCCGCCAGACGGCGAGGAAACTGATGGTGCTTTCGGCGGCATTGCCCTTCACGACCGCCTTCACGTCGAAGCGCCCGGCCATCAAGGCGATGCTTGGAGCGGGGAAGGTGAAGCTGCACTCATGAAAATGGTACTTCGTATACTTGGCGGAGCCGTCGAGCAGGGAGTCGATCAACGTGGCCTTCGAATCGATCTGTCCGTTGGAGTGGGTGTAGCGAAGATCGGGCGAGAGTACGGCTTCGAGTTTCTCGCGGGTCGGCGCCAGCATGGCGGCCACGCGGGCGTCGTTGGCCGCGGTTACGCGGGCGAGTTCAGGGTGCTCGGCGGCCGAACACGTGAGGGCGAAGAGGAAGGCGAGGAGGAGGCGCATGGGTGATGACAGATGACAGATGACAGATGACAGATGGCTGAATGAAATGTGGGATGATAAGTGAGGGATCTTTTTAATCCGTCATCTGTCATCTGTCCTCTGCCATCTTCACCGCCGTGACAATACTCCGATCACACGCGGTGTCCTGATGGCGGATATCGGTGAAGCCGGCTTCGGTCAGGAGCTCGCGCATTTCGCCGGTGCCGTAGCAACGGCCTTCGGTGACGCTCATCAGGAGGGCGGAGTAGGCCGCCACGGGGGCGGGGCCGGTCTTATCGTCGTTGAGGTGGGCGTCGTGAACGATCAGCAGCCCGCCCTTGGGCAGGGCTTTGGCTGAGGCGGCCAGCAGGAAGCGGACCTTGTCGGTATCCCAGTCATGGAGGACGTTGGAGAAAAGGTGGACGTCGTAGCCGGCCGGTAGGGCCTCGGTGAACATGTCACCGGCTTTGACGTCGACGCGGTCTTGGAAGCCGCGCTTGGCGATCATCTTGCGTGTGATGCCGTCGACCGGCGCGCGTTCGAAGACCGTGGCGCTCAGCTTGGGGTGATTGGCGACGAGCGCACAGGCGTAGATGCCCGAGCCGCCGGCGATATCGAGCAGGCGGGTCCGTGCGCCGATCGGGGAGGCCTTGGCCATGGCCGGACCGAGGGTGAAACCGCGCGAATCCATCGCGGCGGTGAAGCTCGTGGCAAACGCATCGGTGAGCATGGCTTCGCTCCAAGGTTTCTCATCCTTGTAGCTGCCCCAGTTGGCGGGCTTATCGGTCTTGAGGATGACGATGAAGTCCTTCACCACCGGGCGGTCCTTCAAGGAAGCGTAGTAGGGGCCGAGGAAGGTGGCGGACGTGCTGACGAGGTGTTCCTGGCCGAGGGGGGTGACGGAGTAGATGCCCTCCTTCAACGCAAGGAAGCCGTTGGCGGTGAAAAGTGTCAGCATCACGTCCGTCGGGCGGCGGTGCGTGCCGAGGTCGCGGCAGACCGTGGCGAGGTCGGAGGGCTTGGCCGCGAGCTTCGTGAAGAGGTCGAATTCCGTGATCGCGGCGGCGATGAGGTCGACCGCGTAGAGACCGTCGCGGAAGCGATAGATCTCGAGAGGGTCATGCGCGGGCGCGCGGGTGAGGTCGAGCGGGGCGGACATAAGCAAGGGTTGCACGATGACAGCCCTTGCGGAGAAAACACCTATTTTCTGAGGCTTACTTGGCCTTCTTCTTGCCGGTCTTCTTCTTGCCGGCCGTTTCGCCGGCAGCCGAGGGCTTGTCGGCGAACTCAGGGATCGCGAAGTCGATGGCCTTGGCCTGTCTCACGTATTCGGCCTCCAGCTTCTGGCGCAGATCGGCGTAGGCCGGGTCGCCGGCGAGGTTCTTCACCTCATAGGGGTCGGCCTTGAGGTCGAAGACTTCGGTCCATTCTTCATGGCCGGGGTATTTGATCAGCTTGGCATCGGCCGTGCGGACGGCGGTCGTGAGCGGGGAACCGAAGCCCTTTTCGTAGAAGTAGCAGTAGAAGAAACTCCCGCGCCAGTCGGCGGACTTTTCTTCCAGCAGGGGCTTCCAGCTGCGGCCGTGCATGGCGGCAGGCACCGGCTGTCCGGCGAGGTCGAGGAAGGTGGCGGCGGGGTCGATATTGAGGACCATGCGGTCGTCGGTACGGCCGGCCTTCACTCCCCGCGGGTAGCGCACCAGCATCGGGATACGGAGGGATTCTTCGTAGGCCGTGCGCTTGTCGCCGAGGTTGTGTTCGCCGAGGTAGTAGCCGTTGTCGCTCGAGAAGACGAAGACCGTATCCTCGGTCAGCCCGAGTTCATCCAGCGTCTTGAGTAACTTGCCCACGTTGTCGTCGACCCCGTTGATGCCGCGGAACATGCCGAGGTTCGTGGGGACTTCCTTGGCGTCGGTTCGTTTGCCCTTCGCGCCGTTCGGGCCGACGGGAGCGTAGATCGCGGGCACGCCGTAATTAGGCACGTTGCGGGCCAGCGCGCCATCGTAAGCCTGAGCGTGGCGGGGCGGAGGGGTGAAGGGGCCGTGGCAGGTCTTCAGTCCGAGGATCATCAGGAACGGCTTGTCCTTGTTGGCCTTGATGAAGTTCGCCGCATACTCGGTGGTCACATCGTCGACGAAGCCTTTGCTCGGGGTCTTGACGCCGTCGACCTCGACGGGGCAGTCGAAGTAGACGCCCTGACCGACGAAGCTGACCGAGGTGTCGAAGCCGGGGCGCTTGCCCGACTGGCTGCCATGATGCCATTTGCCGAAGTAGCCGGATACATAGCCGGCAGGGCGGAGCAGGGTGGCCACGGACAGGTTGCCTTCGGGGTGAGGCGTGTGGTTGTTGGTCACGCCGTTGACGTGGCCGTATTGGCCCGTGACGAGCGAAGCGCGCGATGGGGCGCAGAGCGAATTCACCACGAAGGCGTTGCGGAAACGCAATCCCTCGTTGGCGAGGCGGTCGAGGTGCGGCGTCTTGAGCCAGGGGAAGCGACCCTTCTCGCCTTGTTCCTTCTGCACGACGCCCAGGGCGTCCCAGCGCTGGTCGTCGGTGAAGACATAGACGAAGTTCGGCTTGCGGTCCGCGGCGG
>Ga0209033_1001374_pt1 | contig 14129 bp, 14 predicted proteins | sample LauGreFa1BDMLBDN_2_FD_188218 | JGI IMG/M metagenome (GOLD analysis project Ga0209033, IMG submission 188218) | Freshwater lake microbial communities from Lake Michigan, USA - Fa13.BD.MLB.DN (SPAdes) (version 2) | ecosystem: Environmental > Aquatic > Freshwater > Lake | place: Lake Michigan, USA...
GCGTGCAATCAGTCTCAACTTCGGAGCGACCAAGGCACCATTTCCGTCAAAGCCCGAAAAGCGCCGCCTGAACGATGGCCTGACTTGTCACCGCATCCTGCTTCTGGATTGCCGCCGCCAACCTTGTGTCTCCGCGCAATTTATCGACAATCCGCCGCATCGCATTGACTGTGGAAATATTCGTCGAGCATTCCGCCACCGGATCAAGCCCTGTCGTGTCCGGAAACGTATCGAAATAGATCGCGCCGTCATACCCGATCCGGTCCAGTTCATAGAGCAGTTCAATGGTCTGGATCGGATGCACCGATCCAGCCATCAATCCGTCATCCCGCTTGCCATAGCCGTCATTGAGGTGAATGCCGAGCAGACGCGAATGACGCGCGACAAGGCTCGCCGCATGCGCCGGCATCTCGTCGGCATAGAGCACATGCGCGAAGTCGAGCGTCACACCCAGATTGGGCCGGTCAATCTCCTTGATTGCCAACAACGTCGTCGCCACGTCCGGCATCAGGCTGAACGAACGTGGCTCGTTCGGCTTGTATTCGATGCTGATATCGATCGCAGTATTATGGTCCGCCACCTCACGGATCGCCGCAATCGTCTGGTCCCAGATGCGGCCATAATCAACCTGAAACGAATAATCAAATCCGTCCTGCCCCATCCAGAGCGTCATCAGCGACCCGCCCGCACGCGCCAGTGAATCAAGCCCGCGCTTGGTGATATCAATCGCAGCACGCCTCACCGTCTCGTCCGGATGCGTGAACGCCCCCAGCTTGAAGCCAGGATCGGTGTAATAGCGCATCGCATAGCCATTTAACCTGACATTCAGGCTCGAGAGCTTTTCCATAACCTCCGGCTCGGTCAGTCCCTCGAGATGATCCGGATAATTCAGATCAACGGCATTCAAGCCCGACACGCTCGCGGCCCGATCAAGCACTTCAAGCGTGGTGATTTTGCCGTTATGGCCCTGCCAATACTGCTTTTCATTCACCCGAAACGAATTCAGGCGGGCAGCATATTCATAAGGCTTCATCATCAAAAACTCCAAAACGGCGATACGCGGCCACTGTCTTTAGCGCCGCTAGCTTTATGTACTCCCGCGGATTTGTAAAGTTAACGTGCCTTCTCGGCTTGCCCCGGTAAATCCGGCGCGAAATCATCAAGCATGTGGCTTGCTCAACCGCCCGATTGACCCGCACGCGATCCATAGAGATAGTGTACACGTCAAATTCACCAAAGGAGGGAACTTCCATGCTCAAAAAGATTGACCCATTGCTGAATGCAGATGTTTTATATGCCCTGCGCGCCATGGGACATGGCGACGATCTCGTCATTTGCGATACCAATTTCCCCGCGGACTCCGTTGCCCGCCAGACGGTCCTCGGCAAAGTTCTCCGGATCGACAACACAACAGCAGCCGAGGCCGCCCGCGCGATCCTGTCGGTCATGCCGCTCGATACCTTCGTCGACGAGCCTGCTTTGAGAATGGAGATCGTCGGCAATCCGCATGAAATCCCGAAAGTACAGGCCGAAGTGCAGCGCGAAATCGACCGCGCAGAAAAAACCCCGATGACACTCAGTTCCATTGAACGCTTCGCCTTTTACGAGCGCGCGAAAAAGGCCTATTGCGTGATCCAGACAGGAGAGAGGCGGTTTTACGGCTGCTTCATCTTCAAAAAAGGCGTTGTCCCGCCGAAATAGTAAGCCGCAACATTCGATTTACGTCAGTAAACCGTCCCGGTTTCGGGGCGGTTTTATTTTTTACACCCGTCAAAGAAAAATTTAAACAAATTATATTCGCAATTATAGATATTAATGGTTTATTCATAATATAATTTACTTAATGATTTTCTAATGTATGCATATCTCCTGTATAGATTATGGAGATACTCAATGAGTTTTTCATCTTATTTTAGAAAAAAATTAAGTAACGCTGTTAAAATTCAAGATAATAGCAATTTTATTGAAAAATATCGACAAATTAATCTGCATGGAAAAAGATCAATTCCCCTACGTCAATATCCGCTCACCCGCGATACGCGCCTTTCGGACCTCGCAGGGCGACAGGGAGACGACTATACCACCCCGCGCCGTTATCGTCCCAACAGTGACGAGGTCTATTATGATGTCGACTGGTTCAAACGATGAGTCTTCAATCGAATCTGAGACCTACGACACGAACCTCAGAACTACCCCTGTAGCCGCCGCGATCAACAATGTTTGCCCCACACCCCGTTGCGCATAGAAAAGGCTAAAAGCCGCAAGAGCCGCGATCAGAACCGCCGTCGGATCAAGGCTCGAAAGGACAGGGATCTCAAGCTGATGCGCTCCCACGGCCAGCGTCTGCACATCTTTGAAAAAGACGTGCACAGCAAACCAGAGCGCCAGATTGGTAATCGCGCCGACAATGGATGCCGTGATCGCCGCTAGCGCACTCGAAAACAACCGATGATCGAGTAATTTCTCCGCGAGCGGCGCGCCGAGAAAAACAAACGCGAAACAAGGCGCAAAAGTTACCCAAAGGGTCAGCACAGCTCCGGCCAACCCGCCGGCCATTCCGTTCAACCCCGCCTCGGCACGATACCCCGCGAGAAAGCCTACAAATTGCAACACCAGAATGAGTGGCCCGGGCGTCGTTTCAGCCAGCCCCAGCCCCGTCAGCATGTCACTCGGCGAAAGCCACTGATATCCCTGCACAGCCTCCTGCGCGACATAAGCGAGAACCGCATAGGCCCCGCCAAAGGTGACAACCGCCATTTTCGAAAAGAACCAGACAATATCCGCGTATAATCCGCCAATCGGCAGCAAAACCAACAAGGGTATGGCCCAGACGATCAAGGCCGTTATTCCCGCGCGGCGCGCGCTCAAGGCAAGACGCCCGACGCGGGCAGGATCATTCACCAGCAAATGATCGATCAACGCTTCGGGCGTGTCGCTGTCACCCGTTGGATGGGCCAGTCTGAAATGGTCCGCAAAGATCATTCCGGTGATCCCGGCAAAAACGATCACAAATGGAAAGGGCACCCCGAAGACAGCGAGCGCGACGAAGGATAACCCCGCAAGCGCCCATCCCGACCTCCCCCGCAACGCACGACGGGCAATTCGCAGCAACGCCTCCACAACAAGAACCAGCACGGCGCATTGCAACCCGTAGAAAACGGCAGAGACGAAGGGGACTTCACCAAAAACCGCGAACAGCGCCGACAGGATCAGCATCAAAAAGGCACCCGGCAGAATAAACAGCAGCCCTGCCGCAAATCCACCCTTGGCGCCATACATCAACCAGCCGAGATAGGTTGCCAATTGCTGCGCTTCCGGCCCCGGCAGGAACGAACAGAAATTCAACGCATGCAGAAACCGGCGATTGCTGATCCAGCGCCTCTCATCAACAAATTCACGATGCATCAACGCGATCTGGCCCGCAGGGCCACCAAAGGACAAACATCCGATCCGCGCCCAGATGGTAATTGCATCCCGAAACGGCGGCAAGTTTGTCCCGGCCCGTTCATTCGCCATAATGCCAACTCCCTGTCACACGCAAAATCAACATGCCCGAAATCTGTGACAGTTCAGACATCGTCAGCCAATTCGAATATCCAGATCCCTGAAACCGGAATAAAACAAACACGCGACAAACACATTTGAAAAATGGTTGGAAATACGCAATAAATATGCTCCAGACGCGTATTCCTGTTTTCTACACTATGGCATCATTTTGAGGACGTCCCATGACAGCGACACAACACCCTCGTGATTACAGCCTCACTGGCCCATTGAACGCGCAAGCGGTTGAGGCAGGGCTCGCCAATGCGGAATGGTACAAATCGGACATTTCGCGCGCGCGGATGAAGGAGCTCATGAAACGCAGCGACGGCCCCGCCACGCGCGACACAATCCTCTGGATCGGCCTGATGATCATCACCGCAGCGCTGGGGGCCTATTTCTGGGGCACGCTCTGGTGCATCCCGTTCTTTTTTGTTTACGGCATTCTCTACGGTTCGGGCGGTGACAGCCGTTGGCACGAATGCGGCCACGGCACGGCCTTCAAAACGCAATGGAAGAACGATGTCGTCTACCAGATTGCCTGCTTCATGATGATCCGGAACCCGGTTGTCTGGCGCTGGAGCCATTCACGCCATCACACCGATACCATCATTGTGGGCCGCGATCCGGAAATCATCACGATGCGTCCGCCGGAACTGATCAAGCTTGGCTTGAATTTTTTCGGCATTCTTGATGTTCCGCAATCCCTGCTTGCCATGCTGCGCTATGCCGCAGGTATTTTGAACGACGCCGAGAAAAGTTTCATTCCCGAGGCGGAACAGGCGAAAGCATTCAACGTCGCCAGAATCTGGACATTGATTTACGCGGCAACAATCGTGGCCTGTTTCTGGATGGGGTCGATTCTGCCCCTGATGATCATCGGCCTGCCACGCATGTATGGCGCCTGGCATCATCTGATGACCGGCCTCACGCAGCATATCGGCCTTGCCGAAGATGTGCTCGATCACCGGTTGAACTGTCGCACCGTTTATATGAACCCTTTCAGCCGGTTCGTGTACTGGAACATGAACTACCACGTCGAACATCATATGTTCCCGATGGTGCCGTATCACGCCTTGCCGGAGCTTCACAAAGAGATGCTGACGGATTGCCCGAGACCCTATTCGGGCCTGTGGGAAACCTTCGCCGAAATCCTTCCGACATTGGCGCGCCAGATGCGCGATCCGGAATATTTCGTCCGTCGTCAATTGCCCCCGACGGCACGTCCGACACTCTCGCCAATGGCCGCTGAATAAGGATCGAATGAATGCCACAGTGGATTAAGGCCTGCGCCGCCGATAACATCGATGACGAGGACGTCATGCGTTTCGATCATGATGGCCAAACCTACGCGCTCTACCGGTTCAACGACGAATTCTTCGCCACGGACGGTCTTTGCACCCACGAGAAAGTCCATCTTGCCGATGGACTCGTGATGGATCACATCATCGAATGTCCGAAGCATAATGGCAGGTTTGACTACCGCACGGGTGCCGCCAAAGGTGCGCCCGTCTGCGTCAATCTAAAGACCCACAAGGTGAAGATCGAAGGCGGGGATCTCTATCTCGAAGTGCCGTGAACGGGATAGCAGATCGTGAATAGTCTGATCATCGGCGCCGGCGAAACCGGTGTTCGCGCAGCCCTCAAACTCCGTGAAGACGGCTATGCCGGCACTATCACGCTGGTAAATGGCGAGGCGCACACGCCCTATGAGCGCCCGCCGCTCTCGAAATCGACTGGCGAGCCTATCACGCTGAAACCGGTCTCCGGCGCGGATCAGCTTGCCGCCCACAACATCACCCTGCTCACCGGAGAGCGGGCGTGCCTGATCAACCGGAGCGCGAAACAGGTTGAACTCGAGAGTGGCGCGACCCTTCCCTATGATCGCCTTCTGATTGCAACGGGTGCCACGCCGCGCGCCCTTACCCTGAACGGCTTGGCTATCCCGTCCGCCTTCACGCTCAGAACCTATGACGACGCCATCGCCATCGAAGCCCGGATGCTCCCAGGTGCGCGGTTCGTGATCATTGGCGGCGGCTTTATCGGGCTGGAACTCGCCGCCATGGCACGCGCCAAGGGCGTCGACGTCACCGTCATCGAAACCCAGCCCCGCTTGCTCGCCCGCGCCGTACCGGCAGAGATCGCCACCCGCCTCGAACAGCGCCATCGCGATTCCGGCGTCACCTTCCATCTCGGTGCGGCCATCACATCGATCACGCCCGACCATGTCATCACTCTGGCAAACGGTGAAACCCTTCGCGCCGACACACTCGTCGCTGGAATCGGCTCGATCCCGGCAACATCCCTCGCGGAACAAGCAGGTTTGCTGATTGATAACGGAATTGCAGTCGATGCCACGCTCGCGACAAGTGATCCGGATGTTTTCGCCGCAGGCGATTGCTGTTCCTTCCCGCACCCCGTTTACGGCAACAAGCGCATCCGCATCGAATCCTGGCGCGCCGCCCAACAACAGGGCGATCACGCCGCACGCGCCATGATGGGGTCAAAAGAGCCCTTCTCCGCCGTGCCATGGTTCTGGACGGATCAATACGACCTCTCGGTCCAAATCGCCGGTCTGCCAAGCGAAGGCGTAACCCATGTCAGGCGCGAGACGGAGGACGGCTCGTTACTTCTGTTCCATCTCGCTACCGATAGCCGCCTGATTGCCGCCAGCGGCATCGGACTCGGCAATGCGGTCGCCAGAGACATCCGCCTCTCGGAAATGCTGATCGACCGCCGGGCATTGCTGTCACCCGACGATCTCGCCAATCCTGCAATCCGCCTGAAAGCCCTGCTCGCCGCGCACTAGGCTTTGCCGTCGAACTGCTTAATCGTGCAGGTGCTTCAGGAATGATTTGAATTCCGCATCATCAATCGGCACGAGATGCTTTTCTTCCGGATAGACCCCGCTATCGACATCGGCGGCGAATTCCTTGAACGCCGCAATCCGCTCCTGCTGCAACCGGTCATATTCCGCCCGGAAATTGCGATACACCTTCGCATGGCGCGGCTGATGAACCCGCGTATATCCCAGTACGTCCTCGGAGAAGAGATATTGCGCGTCACCCCCCGTCCCCGCACCCATCGACAGCATGATCAGCGACGTCCGCTTCGAGATTTCCGCCGTCACTCGTGCCGGCACAACCTCAATCTCGGCACCCACCGCGCCCGCCGCTTCCAGCGCCTTCACCTGATGATAGACCATCATCGCGCTCTCGGCCGTCTTGCCGACTGCCTTGAACCCGCCGGTCCACGTCACTTTCGACGGGATCAGTCCAACATGCCCGATCACCGGAATACCTTCCGCCGCAAGCCGCGAGATCGTATCGAGACTCGCCGCGCAATACACCGCATCCCCGCCGATCTTGATCGCGCGATGCGCCGCCCGCAAATAATCCTCATAGGTGCACAGATCGCCATAAAGCAGACCTATCTGCACAAAGCAGCTTCCCGCCGCCTCGCGCATTTCCGGTGTCCAGATCGGATCAATAATCGACAACACATCGATCCCTGCCGCACAGGCCGCCGCCGCCTCGTCCGGTGTTTCGACAAAGAGCATCTTGAGCTGCCGCTTGCCCTTGAGAGCCCGCAAATCCGCTACTGTTGGCCGTTTGCTTTTCATGATCTTCCCCCTTTTGACGTTGTGGCTTGAAACCGCGCTAACCTATCGAAGAGCCTACATGTCCCCTCACTCGATCACAATACGCGGCATGGCGCGTGGCGGTGCGCCACCTTCCAGCCTTGCCTTGATCTGCTCGGCAATGCCACGATAAAGCTTTGCATGCGGGCCATCCGGCTCGGTAGCCACCACCGGCAATCCCGCATCCGATTTCTCGCGGATCTCCATATGCAGCGGAATTTCGCCGAGAAACGGCACGCCGAGCCGCTCCGCCTCATGCCGCGCCCCGCCATGCCCGAAAATATCCGAGCGCGTCCCGCATTCCGGGCACAGAAAATAACTCATATTCTCGATCACACCCAGAATCGGCACTTCCACCCGTTTGAACATCGCCACGCCGCGCCGCGCATCGATCAGCGCCAGATCCTGCGGCGTCGAGACGATAATGGCCCCCGCGAGCGGCACGGATTGCGCCATAGTCAACTGCGCGTCGCCCGTTCCCGGCGGCATATCGACCACCAGCACATCCAGCGTGCCCCAATCCACCTCGCGCATCATTTGCTGCAATGCCGACATCACCATCGGCCCGCGCCAAATCATCGGCGCTTCTTCCTCGATCAAAAACCCGATCGACATCACCTTCACGCCATACCCGTCCAGCGGGATCATGATCTTGCCATCCCGCACCTGCGGCTTGCCCGAAAGCCCGAACAGTTTCGGCAGTGACGGCCCGTAAATATCCGCATCCAGAATACCGACCGTCAGCCCCGTATCCTTCAGCGCCAGCGCGAGATTGGCCGCCGTCGTGGATTTCCCGACGCCACCCTTGCCCGATGCCACGGCGATAATATGCTTGATCCCGGGCACCATTGCGCGCGCCGTTGCAGCGGTCGCTTTCGGCCCCGGCGCAGGTGCCGATCCCTGTGGCCGTTCCGCGGTCAGCGTCACAAGCGCCCCGCTCACCCCCGGCACACCCTTCACCTGATCCTCGACCGCCTGGCGCAAGGGCTCGATTGCCTTGGCGTTTTGCGGTTCGGCAATGAGTGAAACATAGACTTTCTCGCCTTGAATCGCGATCCCGCCCAGCACGCCGGATCTGAGAAAGGGTGTCGTCCCGTCGGGGCCCTTCAGGCTTGCAAGCGCGTTTCTGATGTCGAGTTCGGTGGCCATGTCATTTCTCCTGCCCAAGCACAGGCTCTTATGTCTGCTCCGGCCTGCAAACGTCAATGGCAGTGCTTTCCGGGCAGCTCTGTCCGGGATGCTTCCTCTTGCCCTCGCGCCGCCAACGCGTCATATCACGGGAAGAAAATAACAGGAGTTGAGCATGGCAAAAGTTGCATTTCTGGGTCTGGGTGTCATGGGGTTCCCGATGGCGCGGCATCTCGCCGCCAAGGGACACACCGTCACGGTCTATAACCGCACCACGGCCAAGGCCGAAGCGTGGGTCAAAGCCAATGGCGGCTCCTTCGCCACCACGCCCCGCACTGCCGCTTCCGGCCAGGACGTCGTCTTCGCCTGCGTCGGCAATGATGATGATCTGCGCTCCGTCACACTCGGCACGGACGGCGCCTTTGCCGGCATGGCAAAGGGCACGATCTTTGTCGATCACACCACCGCCTCCGCCGAAGTCGCCCGCGAGCTCTACGAGAAAGCCGCCGCACTCGGCATCGGCTTCATCGATGCGCCGGTCTCAGGCGGACAGGCCGGTGCGGAAAACGGCGTGCTCACCGTCATGTGCGGCGGCGATGCCGACATTTTCGCCAAGGTCGAGCCGCTGATCATGAGCTTCGCCCGCGCCTGCAAATTGCTCGGCCCGGCGGGCTCCGGCCAGCTCACCAAAATGGTCAACCAGATCTGCATTGCAGGCCTCGTTCAGGGCCTTGCCGAAGGCGTCGCTTTCGCCAAAAAGGCCGGCCTTGATGTCGAGGCCGTTATCGAAACCATCTCGAAGGGCGCCGCCCAAAGCTGGCAGATGGAAAACCGCTACAAAACCATGAATGTCAGCAAATTCGATTTCGGCTTCGCTGTCGACTGGATGCGCAAGGATCTCGGCATCTGCATCGCCGAATCCCGCCGCAACGGTGCGCATCTTCCCGTCACAGCCCTTGTCGATCAGTTTTACGGCGAAGTGCAGGGCATGGGCGGCGGCCGGTGGGATACGTCCAGCCTGCTCGCCCGCCTCGAACGGAAATAATCCGCGCCTTACCCCGCAATCGCGGAGAAATCGGCCACAGCCCGCGTCGCCTCGCGGAACGACGCCAAAAGCCGCAAGCGGTTGGCGCGGAGCTCCGCATCGTCTGCATTGACGAGGATTTTGTCGAAGAACGCATCCACCGCCGGGCGGAGTTGCGCCAAGGCCTTCATGGCCCCCGCGAAATCCTCTTTCTCGACGTGCTCCCGCGCATGGCGTGTCGCAACCTCAAGCACCTCCACCAGCACCTTCTCCTCCGCCTCGCCCTTGGCCTTGATCAGATGCAGGTCGATGGCCTCGTTATAGCTCTTGCCGTCCTTCTTCTCTTCCGCCTTCAGGATATTCGCCGCGCGGCGGAACCCTGCGAGCAGGTTTGTGCCGTCATCAGTTGCGAGGAAGGCATCAAGCGCCTCCACGCGTTTGACGATCATCAGAAGATCATCCTGCTGGCCGGAAGCAAGCACGGCATCAATCAGATCATGCCGCTGGCCTTGATCACGGAGATAGACTTTCAGACGGTCATGGAAGAAGGCGAGGAGGCTTTGGTCGATATGATGCCGTGCGAGAGGAAGTCGCAATTCATTGTCCAAAATCAACCGCACCACACCCAGCGCCGCGCGTCTCAGCGCATACGGATCTTTCGACCCCGTCGGCTTCTCGTCAATCGCCCAGAATCCCACCAGCGTATCGAGCTTGTCCGCCAACGCCACCGCGATCGACACCGCATCCTTCGGCACCACATCGCTCGGGCCTTGCGGCTTGTAATGTTCTTCCAACGCCGCCGCCACGCTCGCATCCTCGCCTTGTCGTGTCGCGTAATACCGGCCCATCAGGCCCTGCACTTCGGGGAATTCGCCGACCATTTCCGACACGAGATCAGCCTTGCATAGAAGCGCCGCGCGCGCCGTCTTGGTCACATCCGCCTTCACAACAGGCGCAAGTTCTTTTGCCAAAGCAACAATCCGCTCCACCCGCTCATGCTGCGTGCCGAGTTTCGCATGGAACGTGATGCTCTTGAGTTTTTCCAACCGGTCTTCCAGCTTCACCTTCAAATCGGTTTCCCAGAAGAATTTGGCATCCGACAGCCGCGCCCGCACCACGCGTTCATTGCCGCCGATAATGGTCGCACCATCATCGCTCGCAATCATGTTCGAGGTGAGCAGAAATTTGTTCGCGAGCTTCGTCTCGCCCGCTTTGCGCAACACAAAGCATTTCTGGTTTGCGCGGATCGTGGCGCGGATCACTTCCGGCGGAATATCAAGAAACCGCTCTTCAAACGACCCCATCAACACCACAGGCCATTCGACAAGCCCTGCGACTTCCTCGAGCAAGCCGTCATCTTCCACAAGCTCCAGACCTTGCGCGAAAGCGAGGTGGCGGGCGTCATTGGCGATGATTTCCTTGCGGCGATCAGTCGAAAGCACAACCTTGGCTTTTTCGAGCGCCGCCACATAATCGTCAAACCGCCTGATATGGATCGGCGCCGGTGCCAGGAAGCGGTGGCCATAGGTGATATCGCCCGAATGCAGCCCGTCAACATCGAAATGGATCACTGCCGGTGTCTCCGTCTCCGAGCCGAACGTGCAGAGGATCGAATGCAGCGGACGCACCCAGCGCAGCGCACCCGCTTCTGCCGAAGCCTTGCCCCAGCGCATCGATTTCGGCCATGGGAAGGCGCGGATGATACCGGGCATAATGTCGGCAATCACCGCCGCCGTCTCCCGCCCCTTGCTCTCGACAATGGCGATATAGAAATCGCCCTTTTTCGGATCGGACTGGATCGTGGCTTGCGAAATATCCGTCAGCCCCGCACCCTTCAAAAAGCCGTCAATCGCCTGTTGCGGTGCGCCGACCCGAGGGCCTTTCTTCTCTTCCTTCACATCCGGTTGATGCGCTGGCAAACCGACAATATGCAGCGCCAAACGACGCGGCGTGGCAAAGGATTGCGCGCCCTCATAGAGACACCCGCGCTCGACCAGCGCATTCGTCACCAGCGACTTGAGGTCATCCGCCGCACGACGCTGCATACGGGCGGGAATTTCCTCGGAGAAAAGTTCAAGCAGAAGATCGGGCATTCGATGGTTTTCCAGAAATAAGATCAATGATATCGCGGGCGGCGAACAGGCGGGGGTTCGCCTTGTCCGGTATTTCGTTCAGAATATTTTCGGCAACAAGCGTTTCAACTGTTTTTCTTGCCGCATGATAGGTAACGCCGAGGCGCTCTTTTATCGTTGGAATACTGACAACGGGAAGTTCAAACAGATAGTCGACCACCGCCAAAAGATTATTGGACCGATAGTCACGCTGGAGCCTTTCACGATACCCCGTTTGCAGGGAGAGAATCTGCTCGGTAAGCGTGATCGTATTACGTGCTGAATCGCGCATGACATTCAGGAAAAACACGATCCAGCCTTCCCAGTCACCATTGCGCGACACCGCATACATCCGGTCAATATACTCATCCTTGCGTTCCTCAAACACGGGAGAAAGATAGAGGAGGGGTTGGATCAGCTTTTTTTGCATGAATAGATGCAAAATAATCAGCATGCGGCCAACGCGACCGTTACCGTCTGCGAACGGGTGGATGGTTTCAAACTGGTAATGAATCAACGCAGAATCGATCAATGCGTCGATACCGTGATCCTCCTCATGCAAATAGCGTTCGAGCGCATCGAGGCATTCAACCGTTTGTTGCGGTGGAGGCGGAACGAAGCGCGCGTTTTCAATACCCTTGCCATGGGTGCCGATAAAGTTTTGATGTTGTTTGAATTCCCCCGCACGAATGGCAGATCCTCTTCCGCGCCCGACATCATCAAGCAATGTCCGGTGCGCGTCGCGCAAGGTGCGCAGAGACAACGGAAGCGTCGAGAGGCTCGCAATGGCATCCGCCAACGCACGGCTATAATTCATCACTTCGCGGGTATCGGGCGTTGCTGTCCCTTCGCCACCCGCCTCGGCAAGAAGCAAGGCGTCAACAGTCGTGTAAGTGCCTTCCATGCTTGATGAACTGATCACTTCGCGGCGTTGCAGAGGGCTAATCAGCAGATAGGGATTTCTGACTGTCCGCCCGATGCCGTTCAATTCACCGATTGCCGCCGCGGCTTCACTGAGTGGCCGCGCGAGACGTGCGTAATCGAACCCGTGAGGCGGCAAAGCATTGGGCACAAACGCCCACTGCCCCATCCCGGTCGGGACAAGCGTTCCTGTCGGCGAATCGATGAAATCAGCATGTTGCATGTAAGTACACTCCTCACCTCATCAATTGTACCAAACTGCCAATTTTTACAATCTAAAAGTTCAGAAGTGGAGTTTGGTACACTGAGGTGAAGACGCATCGAAACAAGTCACCCCTCACAGCGCCTTGTGCGATCCGTCGCAGAGCGGGCTGTTCTTTGTGTGCTTGCAGGAGCAGAAAAACGCCCTTTTGTCGGCATCCGCGGTCCAAGCCATCGGCGTGAAATCCGAGCCTTTATGCGATCCGTCACAGAAGGGCTGGTTCTTCGATTGGCCACACGAGCACCAATAATAGGTCTCGCCAGCCTTCACCTCGACGGGAAGCGGTGCCTTGCCTGCAATATGGGGAGCTGTCATCGGTATCTCCTGTTCATCTTGAGCTAAAACCAGATAATTTCTGGCCGTTTCTAAAAATTCCGCCGGGGTTACGCCCCTCCGCCTTCCGTATGAAGCCACGCATCCCCGCACGCCTTGGCGAGCTCGCGCACCCGGAAAATATAGCTCTGGCGTTCCGTCACCGAGATCACGCCGCGGGCATCAAGCAGATTGAACAAATGGCTCGCCTTGATGCACTGGTCATAGGCGGGCAGCGCCATCAAATGCCGCCCCTCGCCGCGATCCCCGAACGCGAGCAACGCCTTGCACTCGGCTTCCGCATCCTTGAAATGCTGCGCCAGCACATCAGTATTCGCCGCCTCGAAATTATGCCGCGAATATTCCTGCTCGGCTTGCAGAAAAACATCGCCATAGCTGATCTTGTCATCGCCTTCGCGGCCGTTGAAATTCAGATCATAGACATTCTCGACGCCCTGCACATACATGGCCAAGCGTTCGAGCCCGTAGGTCAATTCGCCTGCCACCGGCGCGCATTCAAAGCCTGCGACCTGCTGGAAATAGGTGAACTGGCTCACCTCCATTCCGTCGCACCAGCACTCCCAGCCCAGCCCCCACGCGCCCAGCGTCGGGCTTTCCCAGTCATCCTCGACAAACCTGATATCATGCACCTTCGGATCGATCCCGATCGCATAGAGCGACCTGAGATACAGATCCTGCAAATCCGGCGGCGATGGTTTCATGATCACCTGATATTGGTAATAATGCTGCAGCCGGTTCGGGTTTTCGCCATAGCGCCCGTCTTTCGGCCGCCGCGATGGCTGCACATAGGCCGCTTTCCAATGTTTCGGCCCGAGCGCGCGCAGTGTCGTCGCCGGATGAAACGTGCCCGCGCCCACTTCCATGTCGTAAGGCTGCAAAATCACGCATCCCTGCGCCGCCCAGAACTGGTGCAAGGTCAGGATCAGGTCTTGAAATGAACGGGTCGGCGCGAGGCCGTTGGAACCAGTGTTTTGCATCGTCTCGTCTGCTCTTCTGTCGTTTGTTGCGCCGCACCGTAGAAGCGCGCCTTGAACGGGTCAAGGGATCACCCGATCACTGTCGGCTTCACCCACCACTCCGGTTGCGCCGCCCTGATCCGCCGCGCCGCATCCGCCGCCGCCACGCAATCATCGAACACACCGAACACCGTCGCGCCCGAACCCGTCA
>Ga0209033_1001376_pt1 | contig 14106 bp, 23 predicted proteins | sample LauGreFa1BDMLBDN_2_FD_188218 | JGI IMG/M metagenome (GOLD analysis project Ga0209033, IMG submission 188218) | Freshwater lake microbial communities from Lake Michigan, USA - Fa13.BD.MLB.DN (SPAdes) (version 2) | ecosystem: Environmental > Aquatic > Freshwater > Lake | place: Lake Michigan, USA...
TATATATATATATAGATACATATAGGGATAAGTACATTTAAATATAGGATATTTAAACATATCCTTTTTTTACGACCAAAATCTTTGCTTTTTGTATATTAAGGGTTAATGACTTAATGACCCTAAAACACGCCGAAAGCCGCGCGAATAAAAGCCAAAGTGTTTAAAGCGCCTTTCTGTAACGACCCCGGCATGAAATACATGTATGACATTGAATTTACTAGCCAATAGTTGTTACGATGGTTTGATGGATTTGAGATTAATGACTGTTTTTGTAAAATTTAATTGCGCGTATCGATAATTGTGGTATTATGTATTTTTATTTTTGCGATATTGAGCTATCAAATGACTAGACGCTACAAGATGCCGCGCGCGCATTATGGATTCGATGAGATATTCCCAATGGTTGGAGCTCAGGCAAGAATGGCATTCCATGACCGTTACGGTGCGATCTGCGCCAGATCGGCGGCGCATGTGTATGCTCACGTCAATGGCTTGACGTTTAGGACAAAGCTGCGCGAGACTGATGCAGGTTTGTTCGAGTTAACGATCACAAGGGTGGAGTAATGCCTGGGCATAACTACACGACGCGCTTGCACACAAAAGCATTCAGGCCGCCACAGGCAAGTATCGATAATTTTAACCTGGTGTGGGAGTATGCTGAATGCACAAAAGAGGAAGCGCAATTCGAGAAGCGGCGAATCCTGCAAAACTTTGATGAGGCTGATTTGTGCTATAGGCTGATGGCGGAGAGGATTAGAGAAGAGAATAAATCATGACGATTGAATTTAGAGTTTCATTTTACAACGAATTTATAAATATTTATAAAGGCAATGATATTGTGGGGTTCATTAAAAGAGTTCATAGGCGCGGCTTGTGTGTTGATTGGATTATGACACCGGTTCTTGATTACGAAGAACTTAAAACCATTTATGATAAAGTGACGGAATTAATTGAATTAGATTCTCGACCCTCCGCTGTTGAGAGCTTACCGCGGCAGCCAGCGCCATGATTGGCGTAGTCGGATGGCTGTATTAATTAAAATTGGAGAACAAAATGGAAGCAAAAGATTGGCCGGGTAAGCGCGCGCTAGTGACTTTTGACAAGCGCACGTCAGTGTACGAGGTTCGGTTTTTGGAAATGTCACCGAGCAACAAATACATTAAATTACACTATATCGATGAAGATATGAACTGGCTATGTGTCGATACTGTACATATCGTTGAATTTTTGCCTGACGTTGAGGGTTGATATGGCTGAAATAAAAGATAAGGTTTTGGTTCCGGTGGAAAGCGCTATGCACCTGGCGTTGAGAGAGATTGCTGAGAAAGTATATGCTGATTGCGGGGTCAAGATCAATTATGTGAACATCGAATGGCGTGACGCCGCAATAGGTAAATCAGAAATAATGTCGGTTAGCGTTAACACCGAACGCAAGGAAGTGAGCAATCATGAGCTATAATGAAAAGTAAAAAGCATGGATGGTCTACTGTATCGCGTCATGCGCGCGGGTATGGGACTGCATGGACAAAGACACGCGAGCGGATATTGCAAAGGGATTTTGGGATATGCCAGCCGTGTTTGCGGCGTGGCAAGATGCACTTAGGCAATGAAGTGGATCACATAGTCAGCCGGGCAGAAGCACGTAAGCGCGGACTGTCTAAGGTTTGGACGGAAAGCGATGATAACCTCGAAACGACTTGCAGAGAGGCTCATAAGATCAAAACCGCAGAAGAAATTGGTCGATGCTTTAAGGTGAAGCAGGTCATTGGGCTAGATGGGTTTGCTGTGTCATGCGATAAAGTGGTGGATTAATAGCGGGATTAGGCCGTTTTCTGCGTGCAAGTGGGATGGGGGCGGCTAAAATCCTTTGGAAATTAGCTTAAAGTACCGGCCCCAGCCCAAATTTTCACATCCGCAAAATTATAATATGGGGTCGTTGTCAAAATGATTGATACGAAAGTGGTTTTAGTTAAAATTTGTGATTTAATCCCATATGCGCGCAACAGCCGCACACACTCAGATGCTCAGGTGGCGCAAATAGCCGCCAGCATCAAAGAATTTGGGTTTACTAATCCGATCCTGGTTGACGGCGAAAGGGGCATTCATGAGTGGTTTAGGTTGGGTGATTTTTCTGGCTGGATTATTGAGGGATGATAGTAATCTTAAAATGCCAATAACCCCTAAACAAGAAAATTCAGCAAATGACCATATGGATCAAAAATGACAGCAGGAAGAAAACCAAGACCGACGGCGCTTAAAATCATATCAGGGAATCCTGGCAAAAGGAAGCTGCCGGATAATGAGCTTGTGTTTAAATGCGCCAAACCGATCCCACCGGCATTTCTTAGCGGCGAAGCGCTCCAAGAATGGCATGAAAAGGTGGATATTTTGCTTGCCTCTGGCGTACTAACCGAAGTGGATAATGCTCTGTTCGCGGCGTATTGCGATTCTTTCGGGATATGGGCGCAGGCTACAATACAACTAGAAAAACTAAAAGAAAAAAACAAACTAAACGGCTTGTTGCTAAAAACAAAGGACGGCAATTTAATACAACAGCCGCTATTGGGCATCGCCAATAAAGCAAAGGCGGACATGGTAAAGTACGCGGCTGAGTTCGGGATGGGCGCATCTGCTCGAGCTAGAATATCTACGGCGCCGCAAGGCAAAAAAGATAATCCGTTTGCTCAATTTGATGACTAAAAGCGAGCGCGATTATATAAAAATAGCCATCGGCTATGCAAAAAAAGCGGTAGCGGATAAGGATCGCAAGCATTTTGGTAAGTGGGTTAGGTTGGCCGCGCAAAGATTCCTTGACGATTTGGATCGAGCGAAGGACAAGGATAATCTATTTTATTTTGATAATCGCGAGGCCACAAAAGCTTGCGGATTTATCGAGCAATTACCACACGTTGAAGGTGTTTGGGAAACTGAAAATGTTGTGCTGCATCCGGCGCATGTTTTGTTTGTTGTGCAACTTTTTGGCTTCCGGAATCGAGATGGGACGCGGCGATTTACGACGGCGTTATTTGCTGTGGGCAGGAAAAATGCAAAAAGTTTTTTATGCTCATCGGTGCTGCTGTATTGTTTTTGCTGCGAAAACGAAAACGGCCCTCAGGTGGTGAGCGCGGCAACGACAGGGCAGCAAGCAAGGATTATTTTTAACGTTGCGAAGCGCATCGTTGAGAGACTCAAGCACCTTAGGGATCATTACACACTTGAGCCATTCGCAAATGCAATCGCTCGGTATGAGGTTGGCGGCACATTTAAGCCGATCAATGCAAAGGCCAGCACTCAAGATGGTCTGAATCCATCTCATGTCGGTATCGATGAAATCCACGCGCACAAAAATCACGATCTGCTTAACGTACTAAAATCAGCGGCAGGTGCACGCAGGAACCCGCTTTTTTTATATACGACAACAGAAGGATACGAGTCTCCAGGCCCATGGGGGGAAATCAGACATTTTTCCAAGCAGTTGCTTGAAGGATCGGTGGAGGCCGACCATTTTTTAGTGCTGTATTATGCGCTTGACGATGAGAATGTGAGCGAGGGCATTAAAGCGGATGATGATTTTGATGAATCTAAATGGATAAAAGCTAATCCGCTGATGGAAGTTAACCCTTTATTGCTTAAAGAAATCCGCAAAGAAGCGATAGAAGCGAAGCAAATGCCGGGTAGGCACGCTGAATTTAAGATCAAGCGTCTGAATAGACCGTCGTCCGCTTCGGGCGGGTGGATCAATCTAGTTAAATGGAAGGCCTGCAACGGCGATGTTGATCTTGATTGGCTTAAACAGTACCCGTGTTACGGGGGGCTTGATCTTGCTAGCACGCAGGATTTAACATCTTTCAGGCTTGTTTGGGATGTTGACGGCGTATACTATACGCACGGCTGGCGCTTTGTGCCCGATGTGGCCGTAGGCTATCGAACGACGCGCGGGTTGGTACCTTATCAAGCTTGGGTGCAATCCGGGCGTTTAATCGTTGCCGGAGATGAGATTGTGGATTATGATATAGTTGAACAATGTGTGCGCGACGCTTGCAAGAACTTTGATGTACAATCAATTAATTATGACCGATGGAATGCGGCGCAGCTTGCGAACAAATTGCTAGAGGATGATATACCGATGCGCGAATTTATCCAGGGCACAAAAAGTTATCATCCTGCTATGAAAGCTCTTGAAGAGCATTATATCAGCGGCAAAGTTGCGCACGGAAATGATCCGGTATTGAATTGGTGCGCGTCTAATATTGTTGCAAAAACGGATCAAAATATGAATACCGCGCCGGATAAAAAGAAATCATCTGATAAAATAGATGATATGGTGGCGTTATTGATGGCGATTGGCGGTATTATTAGCGATGAGGAATCAGGCGCAATCTTTAGCGGAGACGTTACATTCGTATGAGTTTCAATGATTTGCAGAATATTTTTGTATTGTGTGCTATAGTCATGCTTATGTGCGTGATTACATACGTTAAAAACCCAATAATCACGCTATCTATTGATTTTAGGGATATAATCGTATTTTCTGGTATCGCCCTTATCGGGATCGGGACTTATATGATACATCAACCGGCTGCTTTTATTGTGTGCGGATCAATGCTTTTTTGGCTCGGGAGACCCCGCTAGGTGGGATTTATCTCTAATATTGAAGCAGAAAAGCGCGCATCCTATCAACAGGCAGGACCGCCGCGCGATCCTGTTGTAGCCGAATGGCTGGGAGGTGGAGCTAATTCAGCGACCGGCCTATCAGTAACGCCAGACGGAGCGATGCGCGTCACTGTTGTTTATCGAGCCGTATCAATCTTAGCGCAGACATACGCCAGCCTACCTTTGAGTGTAGACAAATTCCAGCCGGACGGCGGAATCCTTGCTGACAAAACCCATCCGCTTTACGACACAATCGTTTACCAGCCAAATAAATTTCAAACCTCGTTTGAGTGGCGCGAAATGATGGCCGGGCACTTTGCGTTGCGCGGGCGATGCTACTCTGAGATCGTCAGCTCTGGCGGGCGCGCTATCGATCAATTAATTCCGTTGCATCCTGACCGGGTGACGCCATTTCGCGCGCCGGATGGTAGACTCGCGTTTAACTATCAACCGATAGACGGCCCTTCGCGGGTTATTTTGCAGAGCGAAATGCACTGGATGCACTTGATGAGCACGAATGGCATTGATTGGATTAGTCCGATCGGACTATGCCGGGAAGCGGTTGGCCTTGCGCTAGCTACAGAAGAGCACGCGGCCAGACTGTTTTCTAACGGAGCCAAGCCCGGCGGGATTCTAAAAATGCCCGGGCACTTTAAAGACGCTGAGACCAAGAAAAAATTCGCTCTATCTTGGCAGGAAGCGCAGGGCGGTTTGCGTAACACAGCCAGAACGGCAATTTTGGAAAATGGCATGGAGTGGCAACAGGTCGGCATGACATCCGAAGACGCTCAATTTTTAGAGATGCGGAATTTCCAGCTTGCCGAAATCGGCCCGCGTATATTTGGCGTTCCGGCGCATAAACTCGGGGATTTGAGTCGGTGTATGCCTTCCGATACGCTTGTGTTTACTTCAACAGGGCCGAAGCGTATTGCGGAAGTGTCTGTAGGCGATGAGGTGTGGAGTCCTACCGACGCAGGCATGGTGTTGCGCCCAGTGGTGAATGTGTGGAACAACGGCATCCGCGATTTAATCGAAATACGCACTACAAACCGCATCGTACGTTGCACTGAAAATCACAGGCTGCTGGTACGCCGTGAGACACATCGTGATTTACTTCCTGGCGAAATTGGCGGAAAAAACATTGATGGTAAAAAAGTTCGCGTCGAGTGGGTCAACCAATACATCGTTGCGGGGGAGTTGCGCGAAGGTGACACGCTCGTTACGTTGAAATCGCTGCCGGACTCCGGCAACACAGTCGCGCCAAATGGTCGGAAACTTACGGTTGGGTTCATGGAGTTCGCGGGGCTGCTGATGGCGGACGGGAATATCATTAAGGAAAACGACCGCCCTGTTGGAATACAAATTGCTCGCGGTGAAAACACGTCATACATGGGCGCGTATCGTAAAACCATGCTACGCGAGTTCAAAAAAACAGACGGTGTTTCAGATATTCGTTTCACAGAGAGTGTGCGGCAAACTAAATTCAAATCGGTGTTGGCGGCGCATGAATTACATGCGTTGGGGTTGTCTGGCACAGCGTTTACAAAACGCGTCCCATCTTGGGTATTCGGAGCATCTCGCGACTTGCAACTAGCGTTTTTGCGTGGGTTTCTGGACGGAGACGGTACAGTCGATGCGAAAGGTCGGATCACGTTTTATTCCGCCAACAAGTCGCTTTTGGACGATGTACGTCACCTTTGTATGTCGTGTGGTGTGCCTGTAACAAATGCTCGGTCAGATCGTAACAGCGGAAAGGCTTTTTGCCCCAAAAATGGTGGATTCACTCTGATGCATCGTTTCACTTGCAGTGATCCCGGCGCGAATTCGAGTATTGGATCGCACGATGCCAGGTATATCGCACGCTTTGCTTCTGGTAAATCTTTCGGTAGGAAAGACCGCGCATATCCTAGATTTGGCGGAAATACCCTCAACATGCCCGGAGTATCGCTTGCGCGTATTGCGGCTATTACCAAAATTGCTGCGGAAGAAACGTTTGACATTGAGGTTGACGAGTCGCATTGCTTCGTTGCAGACGGCGTGGTTTCTCACAACTCGACAAATAATAACATTGAACATCAAGGGATTGAGTTTGTCACAGATACCATCCGCCCCGGTGTTGTCCGCTGGGAGCAGGCGATGCAGCGGGATTTGTTTTACGGTAGACGCACTCATTGCGTGAATTTTGACATGGATGGACTGATGCGTGGCGATTCGGCTGCCACGGCCGCGAAAAATTCATCTGATTTGCAGAACGGCGTAAAAAATCGCAATGAAATCAGGCGGAAAGATGGACTGAATCCTGTTGACGATGAGAGCATGGACATGTACACTGTGCAAAGTAATATGATTAATATCAATGACATGGGCAAATTTATGAATCAAAAACAGACGGAACTGCAAAAATGAACGATAAAGAGCTAAGGTCATTCGTGCTTAACGAGTTTCGGGTTGATTCAGCCGAAGGAAGCGCGCCAAAAATATACGGGCATGCCGCTATATTTAATTCATTGTCCGAGGATTTGGGCGGATTTCGGGAGCAAATAGCACCCGGTGCCTTTGCGAAAACCCTTGATTCTGCGGATATTCGCGCATTATTTAATCACGATTCGAACATTGTGTTAGGGCGCAATAAATCCGGAACGCTACGACTAAAAGAAGATGAAACAGGCTTGGCTATCGAGATCGATCCGCCAGACACTCAGGCGGCACGGGACTTAATTGTCAGTATGAAGCGCGGTGATATTAGCCAAATGAGTTTTGGATTTCGCACTATCGCCGACAACTGGGCAAAAGTAAATGACACTTGGGTGCGGACATTGTTAGAAATTGATCTTTTTGATGTGTCGCCAGTGACCTATCCTGCATATATTTCTACGGACGTTGCGGTCAGATCGATGCAGTCAGCCACAAAACAGGATGATTTTTACAGCACCAACTTGATGAAAATGAAGCTTAAATTGATTTAAACTTTTGGGCACTCCGCATTTTGGGGCAGCGGATGCCGTCATAGCATAGCCTGCCCCGTAACCTAACGCCGTGACGGCGCTGGAGAATTAAATGACTCAGAAACTCAATGAGCTGCGAGACTCTCGCGGCAAGCTGGTACACGAAGCTCGTGCAATCATAGATAAAGCCGAAGCGGAAAAACGTAATCTTACCGCCGAAGAGCAAGTGAAGTGCGACGAATTAATCACCAAACAGGAAGAAATTCGTTCGCAAATCGAGCGCGAACAGAAGCTTGCGGAAGCAGAAAGACAGGCGGCTGAAGAAACGCTGCGAACCAAGGACGAATCGCGCGGCAAGCCAGCATCTGGCGGACAAACCGCGCAGCATGGCGCAGCTTCCGAGGAATATCGCGCGGCATTTTATAAAATGGTTGCGTCCGGCCAATCCGGCTATTCCGGCCTGAATTCTGACGAAATCCGTGCTTTACAATCCGACTCAAATCCGTCCGGTGGTTTTTTGGTTGCGCCACAGCAAATGGTCGATGGCCTGATTAAATCAATCGACAATATGCTATTTATTCGTCAGCTTGCCACCAAGTTCCGCGTTCCGACCGCAGTATCGCTTGGGGCGGCGTCTCTTGATAATGATCCTGCCGATGCTGATTGGACTGCCGAATTGTTGACCGGCAGCGAAGATAGCACGATGTCATTTGGTAAGCGCGAATTATTCCCGCGCCCAGTTGCAAAGCGCATCAAAATAAGCAATCAGTTGTTGCGTCAAGCGCCAGCCGTTGAGGCGTTAGTTCAAGCGCGCCTTGGTTATAAATTCGCAGTAACACAAGAAAAAGCGTTTTTAACCGGATCCGGCGCGAATCAACCGCTTGGCCTGTTTACCGCAAGCAGCGAAGGCATCCCTACAACGCGCGACGTATCGACCGGCAACACCACCACGGCATTTACGGTGGACGGCCTGATCGAGGCGAAATACTCGCTGAAAGGGCAGTACCACGGCACCGCGCAATGGCTGTTTCATCGAGACGCAGTAAAAATGCTGGCCAAACTGAAGGACGGCGATGGCCAATACATTTGGCAGCCGACGAAAACGCTTGCCGATCCTGACATGCTGCTAGGCCGTCCGGTCAATATGTCTGAGTATGCGCCTAATACATTTACGACCGGCCTCTATGTTGGAATGTTTGCGGATTTTAGCCAGTATTGGATCGCCGATGCCCTGGATATGCGGGTGCAGCGATTGGTTGAATTGTACGCAGAAACCAACCAAACCGGCTTGATTGGACGCATGGAAACCGACGGAATGCCGGTTTTGAGCGAGGCTTTCGCGCGCGTTAAACTTGCTTAATCGCAACATATAAAAGGATACTGAAATCATGGACTTACACAATAGCATAAAAGTCAGCCGGGGATTATCTCCCGTGGCTGCTGGTACTGACAACACCGCGTACGTTTCGCAAATCATCGATACCGCAAATTTTGCGGCTACCGAGTTTTTGATTCTTATCGGCGCAAACACTGACGCCGACGCGACTTTCACTGTGCTGGTCGAGGATGGCGATAACGCATCCCTGACTGATAACGCTGCGGTTGCTGATGCCTATTTGCTGGGTACTGAGGCGCTGGCAAGCTTTGATTATTCCGATGATAACGAAACTCGCAAAATCGGTTACATCGGCGCAAAACGATATGTTCGCGTAACGATCACACCGGCAAACAACGGCGCAGGCAATATTTATATCGCTGGCTGCTGGCTGCAATCCGGCGCGCGCGTTTCTCCGCAATCGTAGAAATCCAATAGGCCGGGCAAAACCGGCCTTAACAAACAGGAGATATAAGCATGGCTGATGCTACTTATAATTCAAAGGTTTATCACAAACATGGCGGGGATGAGTTGGTCGTTGCTTCTGGCGGCACTATCCGCAATCAGGGATCTGCGTACAATGTGCAATCAACGCCAAACGCCAGAACTGTGGCTGTTACACTGACGATTGCAAACCTGCTGACGAAAATTATCACAGGAACGCATACAGCAGGCGCAACAGCGGCATATACACTGCCGACCGGAACGAACGTTGAGAATGGCGTCACGATGGAAGTTAACGACAGTTTTGATTGGTGCCTGATTAATTTATCTGCGGCGGCTGTGGATACAATTACCGTTACGGCTGGGACTGGTCATACAATTGTTGGTAATCCTATTGTGCAATCAGCGCATTCTACGACCGGCGAACTTTATGGCAGTTCGTCTTTATGGCGAACGCGAAAAACCGCAACGAATACATTTGTATCGTATCGCATAGCATAGGTGTTGACCATGATTGTAAAAATGATTACTACCATGTCAGGCCCGGATATATCAGCGCAAGCTGGGCAGGAAATCGAAGTCAGCGCAGATCGTGCAGATCAATTGATTGCTGGTGGTTTTGCTGTGCCGGTAAAATCGACAAAAATCGAAACAGCAACAGCGATTGAAATCGAGACTAACAGCTCGGTCGAAATCGAGACCGCCGCAATAGACTCAGATCGCAGCAACAAACGGCGCGGCAAAAAATAAATGGGCGTATTGTCGGTCTATGCGCAACCAGCAACGGAGCCGGTAACGGTGTCCGAAGTTGCTGCATATTGTCAGATTGATGCAGAAAACCAAGAACCCGCACCAGGCGCATTGACATGCGCACTTGCTGGCGGCGGCGCTGGCAATGTGGACAATGGCGCGCATCGCTATGCTGTAACGTTTGTGACCGCCGACGGGGAAACTCAAGCAGGCGATATTTCTGCGGCCGTGACTGTTGCAAACAAAACAGCGGACGGCAAAGTTGCGCTTGCCGCAATACCGATCGGCGGATCGCTTGTGACGGCGCGCAAAATTTATCGCACTGTTGCCGCTGGATCATCGTATTTGCTGCTTGCAACGATTGCAGATAACACAACCACGACGTACACCGACAATATAGCTGACTCATCGCTTGGCGCAGCGGCCCCGAGCGTAAACACAACAGCCGATCCGCTTATCAATATCCTGATTACATCTGCGCGGTTATCAGCAGAGGCGCAGTTGAAACGGTATCTGATAACGCAAACTGTTGATTTGTATATTGATTCGTTTAGTGATTGGGAAATAAAATTGCCGCCGATGCAATCAGTCAGCGCTATTACGTACATCGATAATGATGGCGCGGAACAAACGCTATCGGCGAGCAATTATCTGGTAGACGCAGTGAGCGCGCCAGCGAGGATCACCCCGGCATACGGGCAGGTTTGGCCGGTAACGCGCGCGCAGAATAATGCGGTAAAAATCAGATTTGTAGCAGGGTATGGTGCTGCCTCTGCGGTTCCAAAATGTATAAAAAATTGGATGCTTATGCGGATAAAACAGGCGTATGATGAGCGGGGCGCGGTGAATGTTGGTAACAGCGTTACCGAATTCCCGCGATCTTATGTTGATGGGATGCTTGATTCTGAACGGGTTTGGGGATAGCGATGACAAAAACACTTGATGTTAAAGGGATTTGGGCGGGCGAGACGGTTGTAATATTGGGCGCTGGCCCGGATATGACCGAAGAATTGGCAATGACGGCAAAAGGACACAAGACCATCGCTGTTAATCGCGCGGTGAAATTTGCGCCTTGGGCTGATATGTTTGTCGCTCTTGACCCGCACCATCCATTCTGGGAAGAGGCTGACAGTCTTGGATTTGATGGCATCCGCATTCTTGGCGTTGAGCATGACGATTATGATGCGAGCTATTGCGGCATGATGTATGAGCGCGTGCAAATGCCGGATGGTGAGACGATAGAAATCCGAAATAACGCACTTGCTGCGATCCGGATTGCTTTTCGTGCTGGCGCTAAAAAAATTATATTGCTTGGCTTTGATCCTGAGCGCTACGAAGAGATTCACGCGCACACCGGGTTCAGGGGGCTTACGCAGGGATTAGATCAAATAACCGCAGAAATTCGCGCGGCTGGCGTTGAGGTTGAGCGCATTGATTCAGAGACGCAAAACCCCGGCACGAGACCGGCGCGGCGCGGTGAACAGGTAGATACTGTAGAATTTCCGCAGCAAAAACGCGGCAAAAAATGAATGTGAATTTGAATCAGCGTTGCAGGATCGAGCAAAAATCAGTATCGACAGATGCAACGTACGGAACAGAAACGATAACGTGGACTCTGCTTGCTGTGGTCTGGTGCGAGATTTGGGACATTATGCCTAGCCGCGCAGAATCGACAGAGATGAATTTGAATATGGCAAAAAATCCGGCGCGGTGGAGAGCTAGACACAGATCGGATATTGATTCTTCAATGCGCATCGTGATTGACGGCAGTATTTATCAGATCATTTCCGGCCCGGCATCGATCGGTGATAAAAAATATATTGAATGTATGATTGAAAAATACAGCTCATGAGCACAATACAAGTCAAAGGGCTGGCCGATCTGCAAAAATTCCTGGATCAACTGCCAGCAAAATTAGAGCAAAATGTTTTGCGCGGTGCATTGCGTGCGGCAGCAAAGCCGGTCATGGCAACAGCAAAACAGAATGCCCCCGTTGGCGAGCCGTCCGATACTAACAAAAAATTGTACAAATTATATGCGGGCGCATTGCGCGATAGCATTAGATTATCAGCTAGGATTGACAGAAAAAGACGAATGGTTGTTGCGTCCGTAAAGGCTGGCGGAAAATCGGCCAAAACCGGAGCAGATGTTTTTTATGCGCACATGGTGGAGTTCGGCACGCGCCCGCACAGCGTTGTTAAAGGATCGTCATTGCGATCATATCGCGCGCAAACGGCGCAGCATCCAGGCATGAAAGCGCGCCCGTTTATGCGCCCGGCTTTGGACTCACAGGCGCAATCGGCTGTTATTGCTGCCGCCGAATACATGAAAAAACGCTTGTCGACCAAACATGGCCTTGATACATCAGAATTATCTTTCGAGGCGGATGACAAATGAGTGGCGTTGCAATAGCTAGATATTTACTGGCAAATAGTGCCGGGCTGATTGCCGTCGTTGCGGCTGACAAAATCAAGGCTGGCGTTGTGCCATTGAATACAGTGCTGCCAGCCATATCGATTAGACAAATTAGCGGCGTTGAGCATGAGATTATCCGGCGCGACGCAAATCAGCTTGTTACGGATCGGGTGCAAATAACCGCGCTTGCTCTCACATATCCGCAGCAGAAATCGATATTAGCATTGATACGCGCCGCCATGCCTGGCACGCGCGGGACTGTGAACGGATTTGCTGTCGACAGCATAACGCCGGATATCGATGGCCCGGATTTATATAATGATGATCCAGTTATTTATGAACAATCAATTGATTACATGATAAAATTCATCAGATGATCTTTTGAAGTGAGTTTCCGGCATCGTCGGGAGACGCCCCGGAATTTTTAAACCTTAACGCCGCGATGGCGCAGGAGAAATAGAGATGGCCGCACATACAGGCGCAGCAAGTTTTACAGACACAACCTATGCAATATCAGCCAGCCTCCCGTCTACATACGACGCGGCAGGATACGGCGCAACAACAATCACATACACCACAATCGGCAAAGTCGAGCAATTCCCTGAGTTTGGGGCTACGCGCGAGGTAAATAAATTTGTTCCGGTTGCCGGGGATGTCGAATATGCTAAAGGCACGCCGGAATACGGCAGCGGCCAAATGATCATGGCGGACGTTCCGGCAAATGCCGGGCAGGTTATTTTAAAAGCCGCTGATGCATCATCCAATCATTACTCAATGAAAATCACGTATCCGGACGGCGAAATCCATTATCTGGATGTTTTGGTATCCGCTTGGCAATTAGCACAAGCGCAATCAGGGCAATTTATGAAGCGAACGGCGACTATCAACGTTTGCCGCGCGCCAGTTATTGTTGCCGCTGTTTAAGGTTTGGTCATGACCTCCCCCGCACCGGCTGGTCAGTCTACCCCTCTTGCGTGGGGTGACTGGCTGGCGCGGGCTTTTTTTAACCACGCAAAAGGAAATATGAAATGGATATTAAAAAATACGCTGTAACGCCTACGTCAAAACTGCATCTGCGCGATGCTAATGATGAATTGATGTATGCGGACGATGACAAGACTTTGCCGATCTGCGTTAATTTGTATGGTCCTGGCTCGAAACAGTACGCACGGGCACAGGCCGCGCAAAATAATCGGATGCTTGACAAATTAAAACGCAAAGGCAAATCCGATCAGACGGCAGAACAGCGCGCGGCTGAATCGGCTGAGTTTTTGAGCGATTGTACAGAATCGTTTGAAAATCTCGAATATGATGCGTTAACGGATCGCGCTTTGTGCATGGCCGTGTATGCAGATGTTTCTATCGGATTTATTGCCGATCAGGTAGCGAAACATATTAATGATTGGGCAAATTTTACCAGGCCGTCAGCGACGAACTAATTATTTATGTCAGCCATTTGGCATGGCTCAACGCTGTGCCTGATGGCGGCGAAATATCGCGGCGGGATGAATTTGAACGAGA
>Ga0209033_1001379_pt1 | contig 14085 bp, 15 predicted proteins | sample LauGreFa1BDMLBDN_2_FD_188218 | JGI IMG/M metagenome (GOLD analysis project Ga0209033, IMG submission 188218) | Freshwater lake microbial communities from Lake Michigan, USA - Fa13.BD.MLB.DN (SPAdes) (version 2) | ecosystem: Environmental > Aquatic > Freshwater > Lake | place: Lake Michigan, USA...
CCTCTGGCGCTGCTGGCTTCTTGGCAGAGGCAGCGGCTTTAGCCGCCTTCACATCTGCTGCTACATCATCGATTGCCATATTTACCCCTGGAATCCAAAGTCACGGAGAACTGTATTCACGATTGTTGATACTTCATCACGGGCATTGTTGGTGTATTGCCAACGTGGGTCTTTGCGAAGACTTCTTTGATAATCATAGATAGTCTTTTCTCCCTCTGCTCCAATAGCAGAACGAAGTGTTGGGTCATCTAAAGTGATGGTGTCTTCGTTAATTTCTAAAGTGTTTGCCATTGTCTTCTTGTATGGAGAGTAGATTGTCTCTAAGTCCACACCCTTGTCCATAAGGGCGCCAATGTTTTCTGGCAATCCACGCTTGGCTACCTCTCGGATAGTCTGTTTAAAGGTATCAATTTTCTCGCCACTGTCTAACTTCTGCGCCCAGTCAGTGAGCACTAATCCAAACTGCTTATCTAGGTCTATGCCATTTGCTGCTGCTGTGGCACGCAAGTCAGCAAGGCTTGCGCCAGTCTGTCCCGTAGATTTTGCCCCAGGAGTGACCTCAATCTTTTCGTTGACCTTCTGCTGAATGTAGCCTTGGTTGGTCTCATTAGCGGTGTCATAGATTTCACGGGCAAGCATAGCCTTAGTGGCATCATCGATGTTGCCAACCTTAGTTGCGTAATCGCTAACAATCTTAAACGTTTCACTAAATCCTCGACCGTATGGATTTGTCTTGTTAATTGCCGAGACCTGTTCCATTGTTTTACCGCTGATAAGTTTTTCGTACTCTTGCTTCTCAAGGTCACGCTTTAGTAGGTCAGGCGCTTTGCCAAGATTTTTCTTGTACTCTTTGCTCTTGGCAATCTGGTCAATGAGGAATTGATTTTTGCTAAGTCCAGGAGTAGTGAAGGTCTGAGTCTTGCCACCGACTTTTCTTGTTACGGTTGTTGTTGGTTGAGTCTTTTCAGCAGAGTTAAGTTTATTGGTAAGGCTTGTAATCTCTTTTTCAGTGGGGTCACGATAAAGCATCTTCTGGTAGTACTCACGGATAGATGATGCTGCCTCATCCGGAAGAGTTACTCGGAAAGACTCGCTTACTCTAGGTCCACCACCGGCACCACTAACTGGGAATGTAGAAAGATATTCTTCTACAGTGGCTACTCGCTCATTGTCTGCAACGTTTTTGTTCTTGATGATTAGGTCAAAATATGACTTGATATATTGGTCACGAAGCCGCGCTGTTGGTGAAGAGGTTACAGATACGGAGTATCCAGCGTTCTTGAGGGAATTAGATAGCGCTTTGAGTTCTGCTGGGGTCTTTTGGTAAAACTTAGCAAGGATACTAGAGGTGTCAACAGTGTTCATTGGGGAAGAGGCTGTGGAATTTTGGGTAGGGTCGCCCGTCATCCAGGCATTAGCCTGTTCGTTACTTACCTCTGGTGCTGTCTCTGACACTTATACTCCTAGTCAAGCAATCTTGAGAACAGAACATCAAACGCCGACTTAGCATTTGAGTTGCCTTCTGCTATCTTCTTCATCTTTGCTACAGTTTCTAACTTCAACTCATCACTGAGAGCATTACCAATACTTCCCAAAAGGTCCAACTGGGAAGATTCAGTTTTATAGTTGTTGTATAGGTCAACCATTTTGCCTAATGCAGCCCTGGTCTTGGGCTGTACAGTGACACTCTTGTCATTAAGCATAAGGACTAAATCATCTAGTGCCTTAGTGCGTTGAATTGCGCGTTGTCCACCTTCAGCAAGTTCATCCTGGATAAGCGGATGAGTCTTCTTCCAGTAATCAGACCAACTAGCCCACTTGTCTCGTAACTCTTTTTTGCTGTATGGGTCTACTGCATTATCCAACTGAGCGTAGAAATTCTCCCGGTTGTCGTAGTAGAGACGAAGAGCGTTTGCTGACTGGACCTCTCGAAGAAAATCATCTACCCTCTTGTTGGTACGCAGTCCCATACCAGTCATTAAGCGGTATGAATCCCAAGAGAATTCTCCAGAGTTCGGGATAAGGAAAGCCGCACCTTGTGGGTACTTCTTAAATAAGTCTTTGTTCTGCTCTACAAAAGCGCCAGAATCTTCTGCATATCGAATGACTGCTACTGTAGAGCGGTCAGATTCTGTAATGGTGTATGGCAACTTGTCTGGGAATAGTTCAATCCATCGTGCAGTGGTCTTGTCGATGTCGCCATCGTTTGCTGCAAGCATCTCATTAAAGACCTGCTTGAAGTTCTGGCTACCATTATCTCGCACCCACTCAGCCATATCAGTCTTGAGTGCTACCTGTGGTGAAGCAGGGAATACGAGGCCAGCAAAAGCACGTAGTGCCAATACTGTAATAGTGCTTGCCTTAACCTTTTGTTGATAGTCAACAAGTTCTGCTTGTGTTGGAGGGATAATCGCTCCGTTAGCATCACGCTTTTCTTTAAGCCCATACCCTGCAGCCTCTAAATATGTAACGCTCTTTCTAAAAGCGGAAGCATACTGAGACTTTCTCTCGTCTCTGTCAAGTGCTGCATAGACTTTATTGACGTGTGCGGGCAATATGGAGGAAAGCATAGGTTGGTCAACAGCGTATTTTCCTAACAAAGAACCAACTGCTGTGTCAACCCAAGCGGGATTATCAAAGGACACGTTAAGGATATTCTCTATAACCTTAATTCCTGCAGCCGATACTGGTCCAGCAAATGTTGGGAAGATGCTATCTGGATTAAGAGATGGTGTAACCATATTTAACTTGGCACCAAACTCCACTGGCATTGGAGCCTTAAACGCTGGCTCAATACCAAATCCAATCATTACACCCTGCATAGCCTTGTACATTGCAGCAGTTCCCGGGTAAATAAAGTAAGATTCCCCTTGGTCGTCTTGTTGTATCCAGCCAGAATGGGATATTCCATCATAGGTAAGTGCTGCACGTGCTATTGATTCTGGGTTGTAGCGAACTGTTCGTGAGATACGTCGAGCAAAATCCTCTGTTGCTCGATAGAAACGAGCAAAGTTACGTATGTTAAAAGCAAGTTGCGTCTGGACAAGAGGGTTATCAACAAAGGAAAGAACTCTAGCCTTAGCGCGGTCTTCGGTGATTTCCGCTAATTTTCTTTTGGCGCCTTCTTCTGCTTTCTTAAGGGCCTTTGCATCTCCAGGCTTAACACCTTTTATGTGTGCCTTGATGTAGGCATCCTCAAATCCGCTCTCGCGCATTTGCTTGCGGATAGTAACCATCTCTTGATAGACCATTGGCTCTCTGGAGAAACGGGCATTAGCCTCACCCATCCAGTCCCAACCTCTTGTCATAAGAGATGCGGTGTAGTTGTCAGAATCTGAAACAGGAACTAACACTGGTCCAGTTACAGACTCAGGAGCATCGTCTGCCATCTTTGGCAAATCGTCTAGTCCTATAGACCCTTCAATCTTATATTCCCCAGTAACAGGGTCTTTTACTCGCACCTTGTTGAGAAGGTCATCATTGATGGTATTGCCATCACGCTTGACAAATAACGACTTAGCGCCTTCGTAAATGCGTTCAGCGTGTGTATCTACTGTCTCTCCATAGCCAGGAGTATATAAACGGAATCTATCCTTTTGACTAGGATTGTCGATAAGCCACTGTTTAATTTTTTCTACTGCTACTTTTCTTTCTTTTAAGTTGGCTACAGCAAGACGACCCACTTCATCGTTTGCCCAGAAGTTGATTTGCATTAACCAGGCATAACTGGATGCCTCATCTTGTAAAGGTCCAACATCTGTATACCCACGTCCACGGACACGACGCATATTTTTAGGTACATCAATTTTAAGTGCGCTCATTCTGCCATAGCGCTTTTGGTCGCGCAAAGAACGTGTTGCAAAGTCTGTTCCGGTAAAGGCGTTCTTTCCGCCCTGGACTACATCAGCAAGAGCGTTATCCAAATCACCATAACGTATCTGCTCGGCAAGAAGTTCTGCATCTTCTTTGGTAAGCCTTGCGCCAATACGACCCAGTTTGGAAGAGGTAACAGCCTCAGCCAATACCTCTCTTGCCTTATTTACATTGTTTCCCGCCGCTGCCATTTTGACTGCGTAGTACTCTCTATCACTTTTACGAACAATTCGGTTAACGACACCAAGCGGGTCTGCTGCTACACGCGATATAATATTTCCAGAAGCATCGTACTTTGCTACAGTGCGAAGTTTAGTTGAGAGCATACGGCCTTTTACTAAACCCCAAGGATTAGTACCGATAGCAAGGTGGACCATTAAGTCTTCTGTTGCGTTACGTAGAGCATAACGTGGACCAGCAAGGGTGAGGAACGACCAGTAAGAGGTCATTCTTTCCGCCCATTCACTGTGCGCTATATTGCCAAATACCTTAAATAGACCATCGCGTGAAGCGTATCGGTCAATATCCTTGATGCTTGGAGCGCTAACAAATGAAGTCAACTGTGATGGAATAAGAGCCATAGACTCTCCATCTGGACCAATTACCGATGGGTTGAAGATTTCCTTTTGACCATTAGGTAGGGTTCGTACAGCATTGGAAGCATATTTGCTTCCGCCTTTGCCAGTAATAAGTCGTGTAACTTCTGAACCTTTTGTAGATAGATTAAGACCCCGGAAGTCTGCGGTTGTCTTCCAGATACCGTAGAAGATTTCCTTACGAGTACCTTCATCTGCCGCTGCAAAGGCTTCACGAATAGTCTTGGAGTAATACTGTGGCATAGTAAGACGTGCTAAACGATATATCTTCTCGTCAGCGTCTTTGCCCATTACATCAAATGCGTCATCCTGGAAGAACGGAACATAAGAGAATCGTTGCTTAAATCTATCCATACGTCGCTGGATTTGAGCGGTAGAGTACTTAGCAATTCCTTTAGGATTTGCTTTAGTTAGTTCCTCAACGATTTGTTTCTGTCCGGCTTCTTGAGTAAGTTTCTCTACAATGCCATCATTAGTTACTGTGCCAAAGTAAAGAGCCTGTACTAACTTAGAACCCATTTTGTCTACATCAAAGACTTTATTTGCTCCAGTAAGGACAGCAATTCTTGTCTTACGAGCAGCATCTAGGCGTGGAACCAAAGGACGTACTCGTCCTGGTTGACCTTTAAGAATCTCTACTACTTCAGTAGCGTTAGAGAAGTATGCCTTAGCCGTTGCTGCGTCCTTAATAGGAACAGAAATTTTGTTGAACTCATCGATAACTGAAGGTCCAAACTCAGGAGCAATAGTCTTAAGACGGTCACGTGCAGTAACTGCTGCTGCATTATCTCCAGCCTTTTGAGCGGTACGGAGATTATCTAGTTCTTTACCGTATACATTCCAGAAGTTTTGTACTTTAGGCTCAGCAAATACTTCGTCTACACCACGTGGATTGAGTGGGCCAACCTGCCACCACTTAGTTTTATTACCGCCACCCATCATAATGTCGATGGAGTAACGAAGGACCTTAACCGTTTTTGCTACCTTACCAACAAGGATAAGTGGGTCCATAAATACGCGGTAAGCAGCGTCAACCGTTCCTGAAATTGGACGGTAGAACAATCCGGAACCTTCTAACTGTCCAGGAAGAACCGCGTTGGCTAGTTGGCGACCAGGAGAATACTTGGCTGCCTGGATAGCGTCTATTGTATTTTGGAACTTCTTTGCCTCTTGTGGATTGTTGCCAATCTTGGCTGCAATGTTTCGCTGTTCTGGAGTTAAGGCGGGGTTTTCAACAATTTTTGCCAAGGACTTGCCAGAAGCAACTTCGATACCAACTGCTACCGCATCATCGCCATACTCTTTTCTGGCGTTCTTGATGCGCTCTTCGTTAAATAACTTTTCGCCGGTATCTTGTGCATCTTTCCAGGTGTCAACGATGTCAAATCTCTGGAGTAGTGGTTTTTCTTTAGTAAGTTTGTAGGTTCTGTACCCACGTGTAGTGAGGTCAGACAACTCATTTGCTAACTTGAATGGAGCAAGAACTGTCTGTATGGCATAGTGTTTGGCTGTGCCAATAAAACTACGCTTTGGCTCAATAGCCTCATCTTCTTCGCCAAACATAGTGACAAGTGCTGTTTGTTGAACAGTAGGAAGTTTGGCAAACTCTGCCTGAGCAATCTCAACTGGGAGGTCACGTAACTTCTTGTGAGTTTGATATGCTTTATCTACTGCTGCAACTGCTGCCTTGTCATCATCGGATAACCCGGCTGCCATTGCTGCTGCCTGGAGACGCGATACCACTATAGACCTCTTGCGGCAAGTTGCTCGTATAGCGCAGCCGTATCGCCAGTTGGGTCATACGGAATCATCTTTGCTAAGGTGTCGGAAATCTTTGCTTGTCCACTAGGAACACCAAGGATGTTTGAACCTGGACCAGGACCCATATCAATGCCTGCAGTAATTGGTTCTTCTGGACGCTGTGTTGGCGCAGAAAGTGGTGTAACGGGAGTCAAAGGATTCTCTGGGCGACCACCAACGTTATCTGCAACGCCGCGAGTCTTTGCTTTTGCAGCGCCACCTGAGATAGCAGCAGTCTCTACGCCTTCGCCATAGTATGCAGAAGGAAGTGTATCTGTTCTCTTTGAGAACTTTCCTGGACCTGCGACTCCAGCGGCTGGATTCATAGGCTGGCTCATAAGTCCTCCTCTAATAATTTCTCTAAGTCTTCGTGTAATTCATCTATACGGGAATGTAAATCAAATTCATAATTAGCGTGGTTAGTCAGCAGGTATGCAATCTCTTTGAAGAATACCGCGACAGACATAATTAAGTTATATAAGAAAATAACAAACGTTAGTGCTACGTGAATAGGGCGTACAGGTTGACTCATTAGTGCCTTCCTGTACGCTCTAGTCGGGTAATCATTTAAGCCTTCTTGCCTTTACGGCCTGCTGGAGTGTAACCAAATTCAACCTTCCCGCCTTGTGGCATTGGGGCGTTCTTTGGTCCTTCTACAGGCTTGGATACCATCGCTGCTGCGCGTCCACCTTTGTTCATTTTTACACCTCCTACGCTGCTCCGCCAATGGCGGCTAGTAACTGTGCTATGTCGGGACGTTGTTCAGCAGCAGGGGCCGCACCTTCTTGTGGAGTTGGAGGAACCTGCGAGGCAGTCGCGGGGGCCGCGCCTGCTGCTGAAACTTCTGGAGCCATCGGCTGTGCTGGTTGAGGTGCAGGCGCAAACGCCTTCTCAACGATTGTTTCTAATTGTTGACCCTTCTGGCGGCCTGCAATCACGGATGCAATTCGATTGATAACCTCAGATGGGTCTTGACCATTTGCCGCCAGTGAAGGGATTGCTTGGGCATATTGTGCCACTGCGACTCGTAAAGAGTCACGCATTTCCTCGATGTCAATTCGTTGCTCCTCTTGGGTAACGTTGATGTCGATAGGAAGTTCCCGACGAGCATAGTCACGGGAAACTAATTTATCGCTACGCATTTGTAGCAAGGCAATCACTGCACGATTGGGGTCCATTCCGGACATAATGCCATAACGTACATCAATGGCGTAATCACCTTTAATGTCGCGTGATGGGACATACTTCAAGATATAGGGCGTACCATCATCAATGCCGCGAATAGTCTTTTGCATATCGCCAAAGATTTTCTCGTCTGCTTCAAAGCAGATACCGAGAAGTTCAGTAAAGAGACGGGCAAACTGTGCTTGTGCAGATTTAATCTGCGTATCAAATCCTGCTTGTAGCGCTTGTACGCCACGTCCGGTCACGACAGATGCGTCGATGTTACCGCTACGTACTTCTGGGTAACGAGCACCCATACGAAGTTCACGCTCAAGAACACCAGACTCTGCAAAAACATTGTTTGGTAATTCTAGCGGTACACGACGAATCGCTTGGGGATTAGCAGAACGCAAGATAGCGTCGGGACCGAGTGCTAACTCTTGTACATCCTGTGGAATGGCAATAGGAGCCTGGATGCTTTTCTCTGCGGCTTGGATTTGGAGGATAGCGAAACGTGCGCGAGCAAGTTGTACCGCTAGAACATCATCAAATTGACCACGTGCCTCACCGTCAATAGAGTAACGAGTGGCAACACGTGCCATACATTTACCTACTGGGTTGGCAGTGCGAGAAAGAACGAGGTTATTACGAGCAGGTATGAAGAGAACATCCTGATACTTGTCGTGGTAACGAACCATATCGATATATGGTGAGCCAGATGTGTATTGATTCTTGCCGACAATCTCGTTGTAGAACTCAGGATACTGTGAGGCAAGGGATTCTGCATCGGTAGTAATGACTTGAGTTAAGGAGATGCAACGACCGAATCGGTCAATCTCTGGGTAGGTACCAAAAGGATTAAGGAGACGAATCTTTGGTGTGTTGGTCTCGAAGTCCATCTCAACGATACCTGGCAACATACCGTAGGTATTAAACCAGTCTGCTCCTGAGTACATCTGGATTTGCAACTCAGATGAGGTGGAGTAGTAGTTAGCAATACGGGTACGGGTATCAGCCTGCTTACGTGCTGAGTCAGATACCATATTGGTAGCCGAGCAGTTAAAGGATGGCAGTGGTGCCATTGCTTCTGCAAGGTCACGTGCGGCAACATCAATGAAGTTAGCGACGAGAGGCTTTGGATAATCCTCGCTGAACATCGTAGGATAAACCTTGCCAATATCACCTTGACGGACGGATAGGACATCGCGCATCCGTTGGTCGCGGGCAGAATAGCGCGTCTGTAGACGTGCTACCTTAGCCGCTAACTCTTTGATTGTTAACAATGAAGTTCCTTACTTACCGGTAATTTTCTTTGTTGGTTTTTTGGTGGCCTTACCCATACGTTCTTTAACATCTTCTGCTTTGATGCGTGCCGCTCTACCAGACTTCGCGTCTTTTGCCATCGTGTCGCTTACTTTATTAAAAGTGTCACGCGAAAATTTAGATGTACCACCTCTACGAACGCTAACGTTGGAACCAACACGAGCGCCAACGCTTACTGATGATTCTCCACGACCCATAATTTTTTTCTTTGGTGTTGGCATAATACTTCCTTACTTATTCTTAATCTTTGTTGGTAATGGTTTTTTCTTGGTGGTCTTCTTATATCCCATACTCTTGTCGACTACATCGTAATCTGGTGGAGCCTTCTTACCTTTGGTAGGAGGCGTCTTACCCTTTTTAAGAAAATCGTTTAAGTCTTTTTTCTTTGGCGCTACCATAATGTCTCCTAGATAAATGTTCTCTGTTGTTCTTCGAGTAATTGGTCGATATTGATTACCGTTCTCTTGCCACGTTCGGCGCGAGAAAGGAAGGGGTTTTTCAGATGGTGCGCTTGATATTGACCACGGTTGAGAATCTCGCGTGCTCTAATCTCGCAGAACCAGAGCGCCATCACCATATCGGTCTTACCCTTAGTGGTTGGAGACCAAGTCACCAGTTGCTCTATCAGCGATTTGATGTTCTCTGTCTGGTCAGATGGCAGATGTATTAAGTTATCCCGATGGTGTTTACCGTCAGCCTGTTTTGTACCGAATAGGGTGGAAAGCGAAGCCACACCGAATCCGGAGTCCCATTTGTTAGCGCCCGTATGGTGCTCACGTAAAATAACGCCACGATTTGCTAGGTGATGTCTAATGCCTTCATCCTGTGTAAGGAAGGATTGAAAGGCGTTCTTCTCGACTATCCACTCGCTAGGCTGGTAGAGACTGGTCCAGTCAAATATCAACTGGCGAATCATCGCCGGAGTCGGACGAGTGACCTTATAGGCATCGACGATGTACCGTTTATGTGAGGTAGGGTCTACTGCATAACAAACCACCGCAGTATCACCAACCATAGCCGGGTCGAGACCACAGACAGTAATAAATCCATTCAAGTTTGCTGGATGTTGCGGAGAGCCGGGGGTTAATCTGCCGGACTTACGCATCCCATCTACTGAACCACGGACACATACCGGGTCAAAGATGGCATCATCAGAAACATCTTGTTGTTGATAGACCAAAGCCCAAGTGGAGGTATCCATCTGCTGGCGTTCGTTGTATAAGTACTTGCCAGACCAGCGGGGGTATAAACCTTCTTCGTTCTTTTCTTCTTCTGGCTGTCCATCAAAGGCCTGGTCGGACCACGGCCAGAGCGTTACCCACTCATCGGGCTTGTCTGCTGTGTCCAGAAGCGCTGGCATTGCCAGATAGGTCCACGGAACAATACCGCCTGGGTATCTATCCGGGTTACGTAGTTCTCGATAGAGGTCTACCGGGGCTACACGAGTACCAATAATAATCAACTTGCCCGTTGGATTCAGACGGGAGCGCACATCCTGATTTAACCACTTGATTTGCCGCTCGAAGTCGTTGGCATTAGCCAAAGTCACCGCGTCATCAATAATAATCATATCGGCACGCTTACCGTAAATCTGGCCACCGATACCGACCGCCTCAATGTTGGGGTCTTTCTCGGAAGAGTCGCGCAGTTCGTCACCAAAGGTGACGCGGGTAGCCTGCCAGGAGGCGGTCTTGCTATTAAAACCAACCCCTGCCGCATAAGCGCTCTGTAAGTCTTCGTAATTTGGGTGAGTCAGACGTTGCTTAATTGCGTAGAGGAAGTCACCAGCCAGACGTTGAGTCTGGGAGACAATGAGAATCCGGAAGTTGGGGTCCATACAGAGACGATAGGTAGCATAGTCCACCGTAATCGTCATCGACTTGGCGTGGTTGGGTGGGATATTGATAAGAAGCCGGTTTGCTTGTCCGGGTTCGTACTTCATATTGGGATGGAGCCATCCTGGCTCGCGTCCTTCGATAACATCTACCAAGTTCTGTTGGTGCGGAAAGGTCTGGGAGTGGAGGAAGCGTTTTCTAAACTCCACGAAATCGATGTCGGAGACATCATTGGAGGTAAAGTTCTTCTTCTGGAGTCCTAACCTGGTGCGGTCCATCTTATCCGCGAATACCTTATCGGTCCGACGGTAGTACTCGTAGGACTTAATGGACTTCCCGGCAGACTTACAGGCTGCCTCAATCGTCATTCCTTCTGCTACGCAGGTGAGGATGACACGTTTTGCTATATCGGCTGTATTCTCAGCCATTAGTCTCCAATGTAAAAATAGATTTATCGATAAAGGCGCGGATAGGATATTTCATCCGGAGTGGAAAATTTATCCGGAGAGAAGGTCTTTTGCAAAAAGACAGAATACACCGTCATCGAAGCGGCCAACGGTTCCGCTTAGGGGGCGTTAGCCTCCTCCGCCTAGGTGGCTCCGGAGGCTTCGCCGTAGGAGCCTTACGACCCCCAATCCCCTCCGCACAGAGTGCTCCGGGGATTTTATCCCCCTACTATATATAAGGCGGGAAAAATACCGTATTTTCTGTTTTGCGGAAAAAAACTTTTACAATGTGACGAACCTCACATAGGCATATCTCTACAACCCTTGAATTTAGCGGAGATTTTTATTTGGGGAGTTGCGCCACCCCCACCCGCGCATTTAATCACCTGGGGTCTGGTTTCCTCGCTGGCGCGAGGAGGGGGGAGGGGGGGCAACGGCGAGCGCAAGCGCCCCCAATTCTTTTCCCTGTGGATAACCTTGCGTAGTTATCCCCATCTTTTCCACACCCTGTGGATAACTTTTATTATTTGGGATGGAGGGGCGGGCTACCCATTCGGCAGGGGTCTGCCCTATGTTACCCGTCAGTAAGTTACCCGCTAGTAAGTTACTCGCCTCCCCTTCCCGGTAACTTAGCAACCGATAGCGCCTCCTAATTGTCGACATATCGACACACTCTCCCGATTCGGTCAATTCAGTCAGAAAAAAGATTTTTTCAGAAAATGCCCCTTTTCCCCTTGCGCCTATAGGCGCTAGGCATTACCTTTAGATAGTGGCCAGAAAGGCCACAGAAAGAAAGGGAAAAGAAATGGCAAAGATTATCCTCCGCGGGAATCAAGAGAACACCCTCATCTGGGCGCTTGAACTAGCCCGCGCAACATTCGACGGGATGGAGGCAGAAATGCCAGAACACAAGGACATTGACCGCCTCCTCGAATCATTGAACAAGCAACTAGACAACTAGGCCGAAACGCCCCGCAAGGGGCGTCTACCCGTAGGGCGGGTACTGACGAGGCCGTCAGATAAACGAAAGGGAAACGAAATGAAGAAATGGAAAGTGGAAATCAAGGGAAAGGGCGTAATTCCTCACCTCTTTGACACGGAGGAGGAGGCGCGAGATTTCGGCCTCGCCTCTTTCTCTCCTTATCGCTTGCTATGGGTGAGAGTTCCGGCGGTATCATCACACCCGGAAGGCGTACGCGGTGGCACTCTTTACTACGAGGCGCCTACGGCCTAGCGGTTGCCTATCCTTGCCCTGCGATAGCAGGGCAGGGGTAGGGGGCAACTAGTCCCACTAATGAAAGGGTACGAAATGGAAACGACAACTACACCTCAATACATCATCAAACTATCGAAAGATGATTGTACGAAGGTCGCGCACATCATCGGCCAATGGCTAAAAGATATGCCGAATATGCCGAAGGTAGAGCGGGAGAGATACGAAACTCTGGGGCTTATTTTCGCTTTCACCCCATTGAACAAGGACAACGAGGTGAGCGCGTGAACGAGCAACTGAAAGAGCAACTAGCGACGATTTACTTCCACGCGACTACTCTCCCGCTAGTATCGGAGGAGCCACAGGTGCGAAAGATATACGAGAGAATTACGCAAACGCTAAGCGAGATATATCGGCAACTAGAAGAGGAGGAGGTCAAGGCGTGAAGGTATCAGACCTAGCGGTACGAATCGGACAAGTCGGATATTTACGAAGTGAGGCGTTTCGGGTACCGGTGAGGGTACTTGATGGGAAGATGTCCTACGGGGAGCCTCGCTACCTCGTCACTCCGGAAGGGGGAGAGGGGCAGGCGTGGGTCAATGCGACCCGATTAAAATTTCCTGGCGCGTAGTGCTTGACTATCGGGGAGGGGCGAGAGTACCCTCTCCGGTAGCCGGATACTAGGCGAACGTCTAGAGCGGGAAAGGGTAAACAATGGCAACACTTACGAAGAAAGAGAAACAGCAGGAGAAAGAATACGCGAAGGAGAGATTACTCTCCTATTATCTGAAGGAGGGGCAGACTGTCTACGTGTTGCAACGTAGCGTGTCCTCCTCCGGTATGTCGCGTAACCTCAACCTCTTCACCGTCAATAATGGCAGAATAGAAGAGATTACCTACTACACGGCGCACGCTCTAGGCTGGCGCCTAGTGGAGAAAGACGGCCACCGCTCGTTACGGGTGCAGGGTATGGGTATGGATATGGGTTTCCACACCGTCGAGAGTCTATCCTTTGCTCTCTTTGGACTAGAGGGGCGTAATGCTCTCCGATATGAGAGGCTCTAATATGGATTGGGTACTGGCGATATGGGGAGCGATTACGTTACTCTCCATACTGGGGGCGCTATCGCTCCTGGATATGGCGGGAGAGTTTCACCAAAGAGGACTAGAGCGAGTACGAAAGGGGAGCAAGTAATGAAAGTAACACTACTGGAAAAAGAAATTAACCAATACTCATTAGACATTTGTGTAGAGAGAGACGGCGAAGAACATCTAGTGTGTATCTCGTATAACGAGTATGACGGCTATGACGTAACTTTTCTCGATAAGGAAAGGAAAATAATAGGGTATCCAGAGTGGGCGAAAGACTACGTGGAGGATAACCCAATCGGAGATAGCCTCGGCTATTGGTTAGAGAGTGAGATAGGTGGCTGGTTTCAATGGGAGCCAAGTAAAGAGGAGGCGAGCGCCTAATGAGTAAGTGTATGAAATGCGGGTGCGCTGTGGACTACACCTCCAGCGCTGACGGCGAGCGTTGGAGTTGTCAGCGCTGTGGACAACCAACCTTAGAAAGGATGGAGTAATGAAAGAGCACGCATTAGTAATGTCGCTAAAGAGCGATGAGTTTGGCTGGCTGGTAGATTTCTATGACCTGACAGACCCCGACCCAAACCGGCTACCAGTAGCGGAAGGATACGCCAGAGACTGGCGCAAGGCAGTCGAGAAGGCGATAAAGAAGATTGACCTACCGGAAGGAGAGGGAGAGAATGAGTAAATATGTGGTAACTCTAGAAATAGATACCCCACTTAACCCGAACAAATGGAATTGGTGGGAG
>Ga0209033_1001380_pt1 | contig 14073 bp, 12 predicted proteins | sample LauGreFa1BDMLBDN_2_FD_188218 | JGI IMG/M metagenome (GOLD analysis project Ga0209033, IMG submission 188218) | Freshwater lake microbial communities from Lake Michigan, USA - Fa13.BD.MLB.DN (SPAdes) (version 2) | ecosystem: Environmental > Aquatic > Freshwater > Lake | place: Lake Michigan, USA...
GGCTTTTGCCCATCAGCCACTTCTGGCAATGCTCTGCCCTTCACTACGCTAATGGCGTAATCAAGGTAGGCGCGTTCAGCGTAGACCCCTAATGAAAGTGCTTCATCTACTTGAGTCCGTTTTTTAGGGGGGCGCTCATCAACCATTGCGAAGAGGTCTCCCTGATCGGAAGCTCTCTTGGTCTTACTAGTTTTAGTGGTGGTATTTGGTTTTTTGCTGGGCATGCTTTGTCCTAAATATCGGCCTCGACCTCATTACCGCGCTCTTCTAGCCAATCGCGTCGGGCACCTGATTCAGATTTACCCATCAACATATCCATCGTTTTAATCGTTTCGCTCTCGCTCATCTCCCCTAAGCTCATGGGTAGGAGTCTGCGCGTATCCGGATTTAAGGTGGTATCCCACAACTGCTCGGCGCTCATCTCGCCCAAGCCCTTAAAGCGTGAGATCTGCCAGGCACCATCGCGCACACCGTCTTTACGTAACTTATCTTCGATTGCGGTTAGCTCACTCTCATCGAGCGCATAAATCTTTTGTGCGGGCTTCTTACCCCGCGCAGGCGCATCCACCCTAAACAATGGAGGTCTTGCAATATAAACATTTCCGTTCTCAATCAGCCTTGGAAAATGTTTATAAAAGAGTGTGAGTAAGAGAACTTGAATATGCGAGCCATCCACATCCGCATCCGATAGGATGCAGATCTTGCCGTAGCGCAAATTACTGAGATTGGGTTCATCGGTCGGTCCATGCGGATCCACCCCAATCGCCACTGCAATATCGTGAACCTCATTATTGGCAAAGAGCCGATCACGCTCGGTCTCCCAAGTGTTAAGCACCTTGCCGCGTAGAGGCAGGATAGCTTGATATTCTTTATTGCGGCCCATCTTAGCCGAGCCGCCTGCTGAATCGCCCTCCACTAGGAAGAGTTCGTTCATGGCAATGTCTTGGCTCTCACAATCGGTGAGCTTGCCGGGTAATACTGCAACCCCAGAGGATTTTTTCTTTTCCACCTTTTGGCCTGCTCGGGTCCGTGCTTGCGCTTGCTTAATCACAAGTTCGGCCAGAGTGCGGCCATAATCAACGTGTTGATTAAGCCACAGCTCTAGAGCAGACTTCACAAAGCCGGAGACCAAGCGCACCGCATCTCTTGAGTTAAGACGTTCTTTAATCTGTCCCTGAAACTGAGGATCCAATACTTTGGCCGATAAGATGAATGAGGCTCTCGCAAACACATCCTCAGGCATTAGCTTTACACCTTTGGGTTGTAATGCATGGATCTCCACAAAACTCTTCACAGCATTAAAGAGTCCTTCACGCAAACCACTCTCATGCGTGCCGCCCGCCGGAGTTGGAATCAAATTGACGTAACTCTCGCGCACTGGGGCACCATCTTCGGTCCAACAAACCACCCATGCAGCGCCCTCACCTTCAGCAAAGGACTCTTCCTCGCCAGCGCCTGAGGCGTAATGCTCACCCTCAAATGCAGGGATTACCGGGGCGGTATGCCCACCTTGTGCCAATGCTTCATCCAGATAGCCTTTGAGGCCTTGGGTATAGAGCCACGATTGACTGTCGCCATTTTTCTCTTGAATGAGGGTGACCTTGACCCCTGGCAGCAACACTGCTTTAGAACGTAAGAGGCGTTGCAAATCTTGTAAGGGGATCTGCGCACTATCAAAATATTTGGGATTAGGCCAAGCGCGCACTTTGGTGCCATGGGCTTTATCCCCCTTGGTCGCAGCTTTGGATTTCAGTTTCTCGATCACATCACCATCGGCAAAGGTGATGGTTGATACCTGTTGCTCGCGCCAAACACTTACCTCAAGACGTTTAGAGAGTGCATTGGTCACCGAGACCCCAACACCATGCAAACCGCCTGAGAATGCATAGGCACCGCCAGCACCCTTTTCAAATTTGCCACCGGCATGCAGTTGAGTAAACACAATCTCGACCACCGGTTTTTTCTCTTGCGGATGAATGCCAACTGGAATACCCCGGCCATCATCTTCCACGCTCACGCTGCCATCGGTATGCAGGGTAACGACCACTTCCTTGCCATAGCCACCTAAAGCTTCATCCGAGGCGTTATCCAAGACCTCCTGAATGATATGTAAGGGATTATCGGTCCGGGTATACATCCCAGGACGCTGTCGAACGGGCTCCAAGCCCTTCAAGACTTTGATGGAGGATTCGCTGTATTGCGCGGTTTTACGAGTAGCCATGCGCAGAAATTGTATCCATAAGCGAGAGCCTGGGGAATAAAGCGTGCAAAAATGGGGGTATGGGAGCCTTAAGTCATATTCGAGTTCTAGATCTAAGCCGAGTTTTAGCGGGTCCGTGGTGCGCTCAGAACTTAGCCGATTTGGGGGCTGAGGTGATTAAAGTGGAGCGCCCTAAGAGCGGGGACGACACTCGCCACTGGGGTCCCCCTTTTGCTAAAGATCCATCGGGTAACGATACAACCGAGTCAGCCTATTACATTTCCATTAATCGTAATAAGAAATCCATCACGCTCGATATCAGCACACCCGAGGGTCAAGAAATTGTGCGCGGTCTGGTTGCACAGTCCGATGTGGTGATTGAGAACTATAAAGTTGGGCAACTCGCTAAGTATGGTTTGGATTACGAGAGCCTTTTGAAGATCAAACCCAATTTAATTTATTGCTCCATCACCGGATTTGGTCAAACGGGTCCTTATCAACATCGCGCAGGATACGATTTCATATTGCAAGGCATGGGCGGGTTCATGAGTATTACAGGTGAAGCTGATCATCTACCTGGCGGCGGTCCTCAAAAGGCAGGCGTTGCCATTGTCGATCTCTTTACTGGCATGTATGCCAGTTCTGCCATCCTCGCAGCGGTGATCCATCGCGATCGCAGTGGTGAAGGTCAATACATCGATATGGCTCTACTCGATACTCAAGTGGCCATGCTTGCCAATATCTCCAGTAATTATTTATGTAGCGGCGTATCACCCCATCGTTGGGGAAATGCCCACCCGAATGTGGTGCCCTACCAAACCTTCCAAACCTCCGATAGCTGGATCATTGTTGCGGTTGGAAATGACGGTCAATTTAGACACTTTGTGCAAGTGGGTGGACGCGAGCACTTAGCCGATGATCCACGCTTTGCTAATAATCCCGCTCGCATTGAAAACCGCGCTGCGCTGATCCCTCTATTGGCCGAGATGGTGAAAGAAAAGACCAAAGCGCAGTGGATCTCCCTTCTAGAATCAGCGGGCGTGCCTTGCGGCCCCATTAATAATCTCCAAGAGGTTTTTGAGAACGAACAGGTGATTGCCAGAGGGATTGAGTTACATGTTCCACACCCCCGCGCGGGCACCATGAAACTCGTGGCAAGCCCAATGCGTTTATCTAAAACTCCGGTCGAGGTACGCATGCCACCGCCCTTACTCGGTGAGCATACCGATGAAGTGTTGCGCTCCGATCTAAACCTCACCATTCAAGAAATCGCGCACTTACGCTCCAAAGGAGTCATTGATTGAACACAGCACGCACCCCTTCTTTATCTCTCGTGCAGGTCTTAGTTTTTGGTAGCCTGATGGTGACCCTCTCGATGGGCATTCGGCATGGCTTTGGTTTATTTAATTTACCCATCACTTCTGCCAATGGCTGGGGTCGCGAGACCTATGCCTTAGCAATTGCCCTGCAAAACTTAGTGTGGGGCTTTGCACAACCGGTGGCTGGGGCATTGGCTGATCGGTATGGTCCATTTAAGATCATGGTGATCGGTGGGCTCTTGTACGGGCTTGGCTTAATTGGGATGGCACTCACTAGTGATCCATTCCTGTTTAATCTTGCAGGCGGCCTATCGATCGGAATTGGTTTAGCAGCAACCACCTATAGCGTGGTGTACGGTATCTTGGGGCGCAATGTATCAGCCGAGAAGCGCGTTTGGGCTATGGGTATCACTGCAGCAGCAGGATCTTTTGGACAGTTCTTAATGATGCCGCTAGAGCAAGGGCTCATTAGTAGTTTTGGTGCCAATGAAGCGCTGATTTATTTAGGCTTACTTGCCTCGCTCATGATCCCCCTCGCATTTTTTCTGCGCGAGAGTAACTTTAGTACTAATCAAGGAGGCAATCAAACCATCAGCGAGGCCCTGCGTGAGGCGATGGGGAATCGTAATTTTCGGTTTTTGATGATGGGCTATTTTGTATGCGGTTTTCAGGTGGTCTTTATTACTTTGCATCTTGCGCCCTACCTCAAGGATATGTCCCTCAAATATCCTGAGATCAATGGTGCAACGGTTGCTACCACCGCACTAGCTTTGATTGGCCTATTTAACGTGATTGGCACCTACTATGCAGGGGTCTTGGGTCAACGCTTTCCCAAGCGCTTTTTACTATCGGGCATTTACATCACGCGCTCAGTCGCGATTAGCCTATTTTTACTGATACCACTGAGTGCAACGAGTACCTACGTCTTTGCAGCAGTAATGGGTGTCCTGTGGCTCTCCACCATTCCGCTCACCAATGCCATCGTCGCCCAAATTTTTGGGGTGAAATACCTCACGATGCTCTCTGGCCTGGTGTTCTTCTCGCATCAGCTCGGTAGTTTTTGTGGGGCCTATTTTGGGGGCTATTTATACGACCTCACAGGCTCTTACCAAATCGTTTGGGGCATTGCTATTGCCTTGGGTGTCTTTGCATGCCTTATTAATCTACCCATTCGCGAAGAGCCCTTGGTGCGCCCTGCGATGGCCTAAGGCACCTATTTGCTTTCGGTAGAATAAGACTATGGGCAAGTATTTATTCCTAAGCGATACCAGTGCTTCTTGGAAGAAGCGCTTGGGCTATCTGATTGCAGCATTGGTGCTTGCTTTGGTGTTCGCGCTCTACTCCATCCCCGAGGTGGTCATTGGTCTAGCCAATCAAGCTTGGGCCATGTGTGGATGGTGATTCTGTTTTAACCCGCTGTAGCACAATGGATAGTGCAATCGCCTCCTAAGCGATAGATCCAGGTTCGACTCCTGGCAGGGGGACCATTAAAGCCATATAAAGATTCTATTGGGATTAATCCTAATCTCTGCAAATGAATCGATGTCAAGCAGTATTTATTTATTTTTCTGTGATGCCATTGAAGTTATCCACAGCGAATGTGGATAAATACATGAATTGTTTTCTAAGTACTGATTTTGTATAGAGTGAACTAGGATGCACAATTATTAAGCAGTCATGAACGTACTTTTCGTGCACCCACATCACTGTATTTATTTATAGACACTTCGAATAAAAATAAAATTGCTAGGTCTTGCCTTTTTAGAAAAGTCGTATTAAGCATGCACTCATTCTTATCGCCCAAGTTCCGATAAGCGCTTACTTGGACTAATTGCTTCCGGATCAATCACGATCTCGATGATCGCTCCCTCTGGGCTCTTCAGAGCAGCTTGGATTGCAGGTGCGAACGCTTCGGTCTTCTCGATTCGATAAGCTGGCATGGAGAAGCTCTTGGCAAAGTCGATAAAGTTGGGGTTGGTGAGTTCGGTGCCTGAGACCCGCGCCTTGTACTCCCGCTCTTGATGCATACGGATCGTGCCGTACATACCATTGTTCACAATAATCACGATCGGTTTAGCCTGATAGCGCATGGCCGTAGCGAGCTCTTGGCAGTTCATCATAAAGTCGCCATCACCGCAGAATGCGACAGCAACGCGTTTGGGATCAACGATCTTGGCAGCAATCGCAGCAGGCAGTCCGTAGCCCATCGAGCCGTTGGCGGGTGCTAATTGGGATTTAAATCCCCCGTAGGGATAAAAGCGATGTAAGAAGGCGGCAAAGTTACCAGCCCCATTCGTGAGGATTGCATTGCGAGGCAGGTGAGATTGAAGGGCAGACACAATCTCGCTTAATTGCACGGGGCCTGGGATGGTGGTGGGTTTACTAAATGCGAGATACGCATCGTGTGCTGCTTGCATCGATCCGCGCTCATACTGTGAACCCATTGTGATGCTACTAAGTGCCTCACAAAATGCCTGTGGTGATGCACTGATTGGATAGTCGGCGTAGTACACCCTACCTAGTTCATCTGGGCTGGGTAGCACATGAATGAGTGGCATTTGTGTCTTGGGGACTGTGAGCACGGTGTATCCAGCCATGGTCATCTCACCTAAGCGCTCGCCGATCACCAACAAAATGTCGGCCTCTTGTACACGCTTGACTAATGCGGGGTTGGCTGCAATGCCTAGGTCACCTGCAAAGCAAGGGTCTAAGTTATCGAGCAGGTCTTGAGACCGAAAGCTCGTTGCCACAGGTACCTGCTCACGATTTGCCCAGGCCGAAAGTGCATGACACGCTGCTTTGGTCCACGAGCCACCGCCTGCGATCACCATCGGTCGTTTGGCTTTAGCAAACTGTTGCATCGCATTGGCAAAGAGTGTTTGATCAAGGCCCGTTGTAATAATCTGTGCCGCTGGGGTAATGCGTTCTTGTGCGTCTTTAAATAGAACATCTTCCGGAAGAGCTAAAACTACGGGCCCCTTTCGGCCAGACTGCGCTAGATGAAAAGCATGCGATACGAACTCGTCAATCCGATCGGTGCGATCAATACTCCCCACCCATTTGGCGCACTCGGAGTAGACCTTGCGGTAATCCATCTCTTGGAAAGCCTCGCGCTCCACCATATCGGTTCCTACTTGACCAATCAGGACAACCATCGGGGTGGAGTCTTGATAGGCGGTATGAACTCCAATGAGTGCATTGGCTGCGCCTGGCCCGCGCGTCACCATGACCACCCCGGGTTTACCGGTCAACTTGGCATAGGCTTCTGCCATATAGGCAGCCCCACCCTCTTGCCGGCAGGTAATAAATTTTAGGCGGTCTTGATGATCCACCAAGCCATCCAATAGGGGCAAGAAGCTCTCACCGGGCACCCCAAACGCAAGCTCTACGCCTTGACGGACTAAGGCATTGGCTAATATCTGGCCGCCATGCATCGTGTTGGGGTGGGTTTGACTCATGGTGCTCTTTCCTTGTTTTGCTAATACACTATTTAGATGAATAGTTTAACGACAAGTACCTTGGCCGCCCTGGAAGAAATGCTCCAGAACGCCAAACGCAATGCAAGTCAAGATTGTTTGCCGGTGTACTTTGAAAAAACATACATTGGCAATATCGGTCGTCCATTGATTGGGGCGGTTGAAGAGCTCCTAAAAAATGGTTCGTATCCACATATTCAGATGGACATTACACGAATTATTTTAAAGAGTGCACCACCCGCGCAACTCAGTGATGATCTGCGTGCTCTAGCAAATGGGCTTCATCAGGCTGGCTTCATCCCTGCTTGGCGTAATGAAGAGTTTGCTTGGTATGGGCCCGATGGGCATGAGTACTTTCGGGTTGAGCGGGCAGCCTTTCGTACCTTTGGATTTCGGAGTCAAGCGGCACATATCAATGGGTATACCTCGGCAGGAACGCTTTGGTTAGGTCGACGCAGTGAGAGTAAACAGATTGATCCCGGTAAATTAGACAACCTCAGTGCTGGTGGCATTAATGCGAATGAGACCGTGGTGCAGTGTGCCATTCGCGAACTCTGGGAAGAGGCTGGTGTTCCCGAATCAATTGCACAGCAAATTAATCCTACTGGGAAATTACTGATCCACACTCCTCATCCACCACATGGTATTCATCATGAGTCTTTATTTATGTTTGATCTTGAGTTGCCACGTAATCTTGTGCCGGTCAATCACGATGGCGAGGTAAGTCGTTTTATTGAGGTCGATCTTGCCGAAGCGGCTGCCCGTATTTTGGCTGATGAGTTCACCAGCGATGCTGCGCTGGTGACCGCAGACTTTATCTTGCGGCGCAATAGATAATCCGAGCTCAGGTCTAGAGCCCTTAATCCATATGACTCCATGATCAGGATGGGGAATTCATGGTTAAATACTCCCAAGGATGAAACAGGGGTGCCCCCACATGGTTGTGGTGCTGAGAAAGACCCTTTAACCCGATCCAGATAATGCTGGCGTGGGGAGTTCCATCAGACCGACACCCGGTTTCGTCCACTCTATATCAATGCATTTTGCGAGGAGATGGACATGAGTGTGAGCACCGATACAAAAGATCAAAAAAGAAGTAAGCCTGAAATCCCCAGCTTAAAGAGTTTGGAGCGAGATTTTGGGCAGAAGTTTGCCTACCCTGCTTCCACTAAAACTTATTTAGAAGGCTCGCGTCCCGATATCAAAGCACCGATTCGGATGATTGAGCAATTGCCCACCAAAACAGGTGAGACCGAAACGTCTAACCCACCGATCCCGGTGTATGACACCTCGGGCCCATACAGCGATCCAGATATCGTTATTAATTTAGAGAAGGGTCTTCCAAAACTACGCAGCGGTTGGATTGGAGAGCGCAAGGATACCGAACAACTTACCGGCCCATCCTCAGAATATGGTGTTGCGCGTGCTCACGATGCAGCAACCTCGCATTTGCGCTTTGCGCATATCGCCGCTCCACGAGTTGCTAAATCAGGTGCGAATGTTAGTCAGATGCACTATGCCCGCAAAGGCATCATCACCCCAGAGATGGAATACGTTGCCCTACGCGAGTCCTTAGGTCTTGAGAAACTCCGTCAAGATCCTCGCTATACCCAAATCCTCAAGCAGCATCCTGGTAAATCCTTTGGTGCCAATATTCCGGATGTGATTACTCCAGAGTTTGTGCGCTCTGAGATTGCTGCAGGGCGTGCCATTATTCCTGCCAATATCAATCACCCTGAGTTAGAGCCGATGATTATTGGTCGTAACTTCCGTGTGAAGATCAATGGCAATTTAGGCAACTCCGCAGTGACCTCATCAATCAATGAAGAGGTCGAGAAAATGGTCTGGGCGATTCGTTGGGGTGCCGACACCATCATGGATCTTTCCACCGGTAAGCATATTCATGAGACACGTGAGTGGATTATTCGTAACTCTCCTGTACCAATTGGTACAGTTCCTATTTATCAGGCTCTCGATAAGACCGGTGGTATTGCCGAAGACCTTACCTGGGAAATGTTCCGCGATACGCTCGTTGAACAAGCCGAGCAAGGAGTGGATTACTTCACCATCCATGCAGGTGTCTTACTCCGTTACGTACCATTGACCGCTGATCGCATTACCGGCATCGTCTCACGCGGTGGCTCGATCATGGCGAAATGGTGTCTTGCCCACCATAAGGAGAACTTCCTTTACACCCGCTTTGATGAGATCTGCGAGATCATGAAGGCGTACGACGTCTCCTTTAGCTTAGGTGATGGTCTACGCCCTGGTTGTATTGCCGACTCCAATGATGCTGCGCAGTTTGGTGAACTCCATACCTTAGGTGAGCTCACTGCCAAAGCCTGGGAGCACGATGTGCAAGTGATGATTGAAGGCCCTGGTCATGTACCAATGCAGCGCATTGAAGAGAACATGACCGAAGAGCTCAAGCATTGCTTAGAGGCACCTTTTTATACCCTTGGACCCTTGATCACAGATATTGCTCCCGGTTACGATCACATCACCAGTGGTGTGGGAGCCGCCCAAATTGGTTGGTATGGCACCGCAATGCTTTGCTATGTCACACCGAAAGAGCATTTAGGTTTGCCTGATAAGGAAGATGTGCGCGAAGGCATCATTACTTACAAGATTGCTGCCCACGGTGCTGATTTAGCCAAAGGCTTTCCAGGCACTCAGTTACGCGATAACGCACTCTCTAAAGCGCGCTTTGAGTTCCGCTGGGAAGATCAGTTCAATCTGGGTCTCGATCCAGAGCGTGCTCGCGAGTATCACGACGCTACCCTGCCCGCTGAAGGTGCGAAGATCGCCCACTTCTGCTCGATGTGTGGTCCCAAGTTCTGCTCGATGAAGATCACCCAAGATGTCCGTGATTACGCTGCTAGTCTCAAAGAAGGTGTGGATCCTAGCAAGGCGATGGAAGAGAAATCGATCGAGTTCCGCAAACGCGGTAGCGAGATCTATCAGTAAGGATCTTTGCATGTCTCGGTCCTACGCCATCCTCGGTGCCGGCCTGATGGGTCGGATGATGGCGTATGCCCTTGCGCAAGGTGGTGCACGCGTTGAGATGTTCGAGCGCAGTGGCCCTGATGCAGAGCAATCGGCTGCACGGGTTGCTGCCTCGATGCTTGCTCCTCTAGCAGAGTCTGCAATTACCGAACCATCCGTAGTGCGCATGGGTCTGTATGGGCTTGATCGCTGGAAGAGTTTGATTGAGCAACTCAATAACAAGGTTGAACAACAGACCTTTTTTCAGCAAGACGGCACCCTAGTCTTGTGGCATCGTCTTGATGCTGCCGAGGCGCAACGCTTTGCTGAGCATCTTGAGCGTAATGTCCGCATGAACCCGGCACTCTCTTCCCCATGGCATCTCGATAGCAAGGCCTTAGCCGAGCTTGAGCCCAGTGTGGCGGAGCGCTTTTCACAAGGTTTGTTCTTGCCCCGTGAAGGGCAGTTGGATAATCGCCAGTTATTAACGGCCCTCTTAGAAGCACTCCAGCAGTTACATGTGAAGTTGCATTGGCATACCGCTTGCGAACCCGATGATCTTGCAGATCACGGTTTTGATTGGGTGATTGATTGTCGTGGCTTGGGTGCAAAATCGTCTTGGTCTAATACACATAATCCATTACGCGGTGTGCGGGGTGAGGTCATTCGTGTGCATGCGCCTGAAGTGAAATTGCAACGCCCTACTCGTTTGATCCACCCACGTTATCCGATTTACATTGCTCCCAAAGAAAATGATCTCTATGTCATTGGTGCTACTGAGATTGAGTCCGAGGATCTCTCACCGGTCAGCGTTCGATCTTCAATGGAACTCTTATCAGCTGCGTATTCGGTTCACTCTGGCTTTGCAGAAGCCCGTATTTTGGAATCTGCAACGCAATGTCGCCCTACGCTCAAGAACAATTTGCCCGAGATCTGTGTACCACGTGCCGGCATAATGCAAATCAACGGCTTGTATCGCCATGGTTATTTAATTGCTCCTGCGGTGATGGACGCCGCACAAGAACTTCTTCACGAAACCGGTAGTGCCTTAGCGAAGCGCTTTGAGATTGCTATCCAGCATCATGATCTAACCAGTTCTTTTGCATGATGCGCGTACTCGTTAACCAAAATCCCCATGAGCTTGCGCCTGCTTCGAAGGTGAGTGATCTCTTGGCTCTCATCGATGCCAAACCGCCGTATGCGGTTGCCGTCAACTTGCAGTTCTTGCCAAAGTCGCAACATGCGGACTATGTACTGCAAGAGAACGATGCGGTTGAGATCATCTCCCCAGTAACCGGTGGTTAAGCTTTTTATTCTGATTATTCTTTTATGACCGCCCCTCTTCCTTCCCATCTCAACGATCCATTAATACTGTATGGTGAGTCTTTTGCGAGTCGCTTATTACTAGGTACTTCTCGCTATCCATCGCCTCAGGTTCTCGAGACCGCGGTGCAACGCGCGCGCCCTGCCATGATTACAGCGAGTCTGCGCCGTCAGGGCTCTGCTGCAACCGAAGCGCACAGCGGCTTTTGGGAACTCCTCAAGAAAATGGCAGTCCCGGTTTTGCCCAATACTGCTGGCTGTCATAGTCCTCAAGAGGTCATTACCACCGCCCAAATGGCGCGTGAGGTTTTTGAGACCCACTGGATCAAGCTCGAGTTAATTGGTGATGACTACACTTTGCAACCCGATACCTTGCGTCTTGTTCAAACCGCTGAGCATCTCATTAAAGATGGTTTTAAGGTTTTGCCCTATTGCACCGAAGATTTAATTTTGTGTCAGCGTTTGGTCGATGTGGGTTGCCAAGCGGTGATGCCTTGGGCTGCTCCGATTGGCACGGGTCAAGGCCCCCTCAATCCCTATGCTCTCAAATTATTACGCGAGCGCCTATCGGTCCCCCTGCTTGTGGATGCGGGTCTTGGCCTTCCCTCGCATGCGTGCACGGTAATGGAATGGGGCTTTGATGGGGTGTTACTCAATACTGCTGTTGCTCTAGCCCACGACCCAGTATCAATGGCTAATGCCTTTGCACAAGCAGTTGATGCAGGACGCCAAGCCTATTTATCCGGTGCGATGCAAGCGCAAGACTCTGCGCAAGCCAGCACTCCATTAGTCGGGACTCCGTTCTGGCATCAAGATCAAGGAGCTAACTCGTGAGCCATATCCGCGAGTTAGCAAAACACATTGTGGCGGCGCATCGCAACGATGATCTTTGTTTGCCATTGCCTGCTTTTAGTCCCAGTAATCCTCCACCGGTGATAAAGACCGAGAGCGGGCAAGATCAATATGAATTAGCCAGCACGATTGCTGCCATTGAGATGGGATTTATTGAGAGTGATGCTCGGGTCTTGGGAAAAGCCTGGTCGCGCATGATCAAGCATGAGGGTGACTTTAATCCAAAGGCTTGGCCCACTCGACCTGAGTACTTCGACATGCCACCTTACTCTCGTGAAATGAACCCCAAAGCCTTCAAGGCTTGTCCTAAGCATTTGGGTTTGTATGGAGTTTTTCCGGATGCGGATTGGATTGCGCGCATGGTCGATGCAGAATTACCCACAGCACAATTACGCTTTAAGTCGGAGGATCCTAAAGAGATTAGTAAACAGATTAAGGCCGCCGTTGCAGCTGTAGAGGGTAGCAAGACCCTGCTCTTTATTAATGACCATTGGCAAGAGGCTATTGCAGCAGGTGCCTATGGTGTGCATTTGGGGCAAGAAGATCTAGCAGATGCTAATTTAGATGCGATTCGGGATGCGGGTCTTCGTTTAGGCTTAAGTACCCATGGTTATGCCGAGCTCGTTATTGCAGATCGATTTTGTCCTAGCTATATTGCAATGGGCGCTGTGTTCCCCACCAATCTCAAGAGGATGCCTACAGCGCCACAAGGACTGGGGCGCTTATATGCCTATGCCAAACTGATGCAGCACTACCCCTTGGTGGCCATTGGTGGCATTGATGAGACCAGTATCCATGCGGTGGCACAAAGTGGTGTTGGCTCTGTTGCTGTGGTTAGAGCAATTGTGGCTGCTGCGGATCCCAAGGCGGCGGTCAAGCGCTTACAAGAACTCATGAAGACCAACTAGACGTAAAACAAGGTTTTAATCGGCTTCGGGTAGCTTGGTGGGATAGAAGTCATGCATATGCCACAAAGGTCCAGGACCCTTACCGATATCCAATCTCTGCCCCGCTTCAATGGCTGCGGTTACAAATGAGATTGCCTTTGCGACTGAATGTTTTAGATCGTGCTTATCAGCTAAATAGGTAGCGATCGCAGAGGATAAAGAGCAACCCGTTCCGTGGGTGTTTAGAGTCGGAATACGGGGATGCAAAAACTCTTGATGCAAAACGACTGGCTCGCCATCCTTCATGTCATGCCAGATTAAATAGTCCAGCAGATCTTTAGGCTCACCCTCAAGATGACCACCTTTAATTAATACGGCCTTGGGTCCCATTGCTAAGAGCTCTTGTGCGGCTTCTTTAAAGTGAGATGTTTTCTGGATAGGTCTGCCTAGCAAGATCGATGCTTCGTGTAGATTAGGCGTAATAATGGTGGTGAGTGGAAAAAGTTCTGCAACCATCGCTTTTGCCGTATCATCGCCACCCAAACTAGCACCTGAGGTTGCCATTAAGACCGGGTCTAGAACAATCTGTTTGATTTGGTGTTTCTTGAGACAACGAGCAACGGTTGTAACAATTGCAGGGCTTGCCAGCATACCGATCTTCACGATGTCAACACCGATATCGGTAACCACAGCATCAATTTGGGCCTCTACGACATCTAAATCAATATCTTGAATTCGGGTCACACCCATCGTGTTTTGTGCCGTGATCGCTGTAATTGCGGTCATGCCAAAGCCACCCAATGCAGTGATCACCTTCAGATCCGCCTGAATACCAGCTCCACCACCACTATCAGAGCCAGCAATACTAAGTACTTTGGGGATAAAGATGGGGCTTGGTGTGGAAGGTTTCATCAAATGGGAAGGGTCTTAATCTATTCGCTATAATAGCGTCTATTCCCTGATAGCTCAGTCGGTAGAGCGACGGACTGTTAATCCGCAGGTCCCTGGTTCGAGTCCAGGTCGGGGAGCCA
>Ga0209033_1001381_pt1 | contig 14069 bp, 18 predicted proteins | sample LauGreFa1BDMLBDN_2_FD_188218 | JGI IMG/M metagenome (GOLD analysis project Ga0209033, IMG submission 188218) | Freshwater lake microbial communities from Lake Michigan, USA - Fa13.BD.MLB.DN (SPAdes) (version 2) | ecosystem: Environmental > Aquatic > Freshwater > Lake | place: Lake Michigan, USA...
CAAGCGCTCTGCATTAGGGGTGGGAAATTCTACTAAGTAGAATTTGTAGCAATTCGCGAACGTCTAAGACTGTATGAAATCCGGACTGCTGAGTTAAATTCGACTCGGCAAATCCGAGTCGGTACCCAAGGCACTGCGAGCAATGTAGTGCTATGCTTTTGCCTAGATCTAATTCGTCAGTTTGTTCGACGTTGCGAAATGGGTAAATCGTGCGACCTTCTAATGATGCTCAGAGTAACCTTTCCGTGGTTAGACTCAAGCGAGAGTAACTATGATCTCGCGCCCTGACGTACAAGGTAGTGTTCAAAAACATTCACGCCGCTTTCTGCTGGTCGATGTTTTCAGTCCACTACCAACGCGGGGTAACGGACTTGCTGTCGTCCTTGATGCCGAGGGGTTAAGCACCGATGAGATGCAACACTTTGCAGCATGGACGAATCTTGCAGAGACAACGTTCCTACTACCGCCTACTGACCTTATTGCCGACTACAGGGTTCGAATCTTCACGCCTTCGCGGGAGATGCCTTTCGCTGGCCATCCTACTCTGGGCAGTTGCGCAGCCTGGCTCCACGTAGGTGGTAAGCCACGTACACCTGGTTTGGTGCGGCAACAATGCGGTGTGGGAATCGTCCCAGTCCTAGTCAAAGGTGGTGGGCATTTCGCATTCGATGCACCTCCGACTGAGGTAAGACCAATTCGTACTGAAATGTATAATGAGATTTTAAATGCATTGGCCTTGACACCCTCTGCAATCGTTCAAACCGCTGAACTTGAAAATGGCCCGGTCTGGCAAGCTTTTGAGCTTTCCTCTGCAGACGTTGTGCTTGGTCTTGATGCTGCAAAGGTGCGTTGGCCAGCGTTTCGGGCAATAGGCGTATTTGGGCCTCATCACGTCGATGCCGAAGTACATTGGGAAGTTAGGATGCTTGCGCCATCAAGCGGGATGAGCGAGGATCCTATTACTGGATCACTGAGCGCAGCCATAGCACGATGGCTGCGTGCCCAAGGACGGCTTGAGAGCGCTATACAAGTCGCTCAAGGTACGTCGATTGGTCGAATAGGCCGGGTCAGCATCACGCCAGATAGCGATGCAATTTGGATTGGTGGGCGGGTGCACGTCTTAGTAGAAGGGACCGTTGCGTTATAGAGCGCAACTCATAGAGGCCAGATCAGGAGAGTGGCACTTGTTGCATTGAATGTTGACCAATCGATAATGCAACCCATCGGCTTTCAGATCTTCCGCCCAAACTGGACGTGCGCTGAAGAGATCAAGTAAAAAACTGGCTAAGCTAATCCCGAGAAAACTTAAAACCCGTAAATCAACTGAGCAATTGAAAAATTCTACTAAGTAGAATTTGCAGCCATTTTCGAAAGTCAAAGAATCCAGGGAAAGGGTAAACCTACCCGCATGGCATAGAGGCTATGTTGAGATGTCGTGTGATTTAGTACGCCTCGTAACCCAAACGTAATTGAACGTGAGAATTGCTTGATTGCGCCTCGCGCTCAAGTCACACTGACCCACGCTTACAAAGCCTTTAACGGGTGGTAAGCAATCAACGAGGGGCAATGAAGCAACGTACTAAGGGATTTTCTATGACTTATGAACTGCGTTCAACACTCAACGCGCAAGGATGTATGTGCTGTCTCGAATCATTCGGGAGAATGGCACTTAGTCGCCGGAAATTTTTGACGATGTCAACGATGGTGGGATTTGCAGGACTGCTTCCAAAGTATTCCGCTGCTGCATCCGGTAACTATGATGCGATGCTACTTGCCTGTATTGATCCACGGTTTCCTAAGCTCACGTTAGAGCACATGACTCAACGGTCAATGGTTGGAAAGTACAGCCAGTTCAACATTGCCGGCGCTGCCATTGGAGCGGTTGCACCTAAGTTTGCCGAGTGGCACAAGACCTTTTGGGATAACCTCGGCGCATCGATTCAATTGCATAACATACCTGCGGTGATTGCTATCAATCATCGTGATTGCGGAGCTGCAAAGATTGCCTATGGCGATGCGGCGGTTGCGTCCCGTGAGGTTGAGACAGAAACACATCGAAACGCGCTGATGACGTTTCGAAATGATGTGGCCACGCGGTTTCCGAAGCTCAAGGTCGAGCTAGGTCTTATGGATTTGAATGGACAGGTTGAGTTCTTTAGTTGATAGCAATGCCGAGCTAAAAGTGAGCACGGCATTGAACTAAGTGATGCTTGCGGAAAACCGTGTTAAGTCTGTCGCGTCGCCGCGCAATTGGTGGACTTGTGGGGCTGGGGTATGGCTGTAGGCTTGCAGCGCAACAATTACTGCGCTACAAAATTGATACAAGTCGGAGTAAATTGCGGCTCATTACCCGTGCGATCGGGGTGGGAGACGTGGTTTGCGAGATGAACGCGATCTACGGGGAAGTTCACTACGACCCTGTGGGTTTGAGTGGTTCGAGTCAAGTCCAAATCGACACATCGTCGCTTAGGGTCATTGACTTTCCACTTACATGGTTAGCACGCAGTCGGGAGTTTCTTGATACGAGCCGCTTTCCGATCGCTAGTTTTGTTTCAAGTGATCTTCAATTCGATGGCGGAGTCCCAACGACCATTACGGGCGCATTAACGATAAAAGGCATAACAAGACGCAAGCGTTTCGAAGTCAAAAAGATCGAGTTGGAGCAGACGACCAGCGAGACAAAGGCAAGGTTGAGCGTTGAAGCGAGTCGCCGTCTGTCAAGAAGCCATTTTGACATCCGTGGGCTTCCTGGCTTAGTTGACGATCTCGTTCAAGTTGAGCTTTTGTTATCGGCGCAGGCCGTTAGTTAACCTTCTAGCTAACGGGTCAGCTGACCAACCCACTTTAATGAGGCGTGAAGACTGAGCTCCGTTGCATGCGATGCTTGCCGTTGAATTTGACCCATTGGTTGAGAAATCTGAGGCATTACGTACCACATCCAATGGGAGCCTATCCATTGCCGAAAGGTTGCCGCAACCACGATATGTCCAACGCCTGATGTCCAGTTCGCTTCACCCATGGACGATCGATTTGCGTAAAGTGACTCCCAATGTGAAGCGTTAGCCCATGTGCTACCGATACTTATAAAGACTTTTTCTTGTTCACCTAGGGATATCGCTCTAACTAATCCAGCGCTCAGCGTTGTCCCATCTCCACGCCCTTGAAGATCTTGGGTGAGTTCGCCACCTATAAATAGGTTAGGTGAGAGCGTTCGTGAACCAAATATGCGTCCACGTACCGTATGGCGACCTCCAGCAAACCCATCCCAACTCTGCTGCTTGTCAATATTATGAACCCTAAGAGAAACGCCCAACTGATACTTGTCTCCTTGTAGTGCATCAAAGCTGATGGTTGGCTCTTTAAAGATCGCCCCGTACTGGAGCCATCGATCATCTGGAACGGAACCAAGCTTCCATCGACCGTAGGCTAGACCAACCGATGGCCTTAAATTAAAACCCTCCTGAAGTCCGCCAGTTGAGGCGTCAGCTTTTAGTCCGACTGCATACCGGAAAGGCGCTTCTGTGCGGTTATCGTCAGCTGCTTTTGCGCAGGGAAGGCCAATCAAGGTCAGGCTTAAAATGACAATAAAGTGTAGAAGCATAACCATTTAATCGCTCTTTTATCCATAGCTATATAGTCTTTGGTCTGATCACGTCTTGTGACCCAGTAGGCTGGCGTTTTGAAGGCGTTGTGCTGATCGTAATGTTTAATGCGGTACGCATCGTAGCTCGATTATGGGTTGCAAAAATCACAACGTGCTGGATCTGTAAAGGTAGGGGTATGGATCGAATTTGTTACTTCATGGTGGCAGCTGGTGACTGGAGCTCAAGTCAACAATGCGATAAATCAACGGGACAAGTAGGCCGTATAGCCAGCGACTATTCTGAGTGTCCGACAACGTAGGGTAGTTCATCAACGGGTCTAGGCGTGTCGGTTGTGTTCAAAAGGGGATTCAAAGCCATGCCTAACGAGTTCAATTTAAGCAGAAAGTGAATCGGTTCGTGGGCTGGCGCACATAAAAGACTGTCAAGGTAACTTAACATGGCTGTGCGTCAGATTATCGACGTGTATCTTGGAAGGTCTCCTTTTAAGTCCCAGCCCGTGCGCTGGGATTTTTTTTGAAATGCCTTTCGGAGAAGTTAAGGTATCCGCAAAGCACGGGTTTTAGATTCACGGTACGTTTGCGTGTCATCGCCGCTATCGCCTCGACTGCCGATCCGAAATCCAGAGGCTGGCTTTGAGCGCATAAAGAAAGAGCAGGGCGCCCAGTAAGTCGCCCGCCAGCATGGATTCAAAGATGTCGGCGTGGGGGTCCGGTGTACCCGATCCGATGCGCAGCAGGGTGTGCCCTGCAGCATTGATCAGTGCTGACAGCGTCCCAAGTGCGGTGAGATTTGAAGGCGTAAGACCGACCAGACGGCTTTGAGCATGATCCGACTTACCTAAGATGTAGCGCTCAAACAGTAGTTATAGTACGACGCGCAGTCCATGGGGCCAATAGATGAGATTGACACCTTGCGCCACCTCGTAGGTTGAAAAGATGAAGCCATTGACCCACCAGGCAGCGATACCTACAAAGGCACAAAAGTAGACGAAACCACTACGCAGTAACAAAAGTTGCATCGATCTATGTTACAGATGTTTTGATCTAAAGGTTCCGCTAACGAGGCGTTGATGCTCCTTAGATCCCTATCGTTAGGATCAGATTAGTCGGCAACATGCTGAGCCATGTACGTGGTTTTCCATAGTGTTGTGTCCGAATTTTCAAGCTGTAAAAACAAAAGTAATCTCGGATCCTTAAAAAACAATCTCAGTTAATAGCTATGAAAAACGATACAGACACTCCCAACGCCTTACGCCGTGTCTTTGGTGGTGCATTCATGCTTGCAGGTGCTGCAACCCTCATGATGTCACCCTTCATCGTCGGCAGTAACCCTATCCCCGAAGGTGTACTGATTTTCGGTCTTGCGTCCATGCTGGGTGGCTGGGTGATGATGCTCACTGGGGAGAAGACCTCGAACGGTCAAGTCCAACCATCGATGGGTGACTGAACTCAACGAGAAATTGTCCTACTACAACAAGTTCACCGTCAGTGAAGCTTTATAAAATACCAACAAATAACGGCGCTTATCGGTCTTACCTCTACCACTACATAGGGAGTCGCTATAAAACCCGTACTGATTCAGACGCTCCATCGACATAATCAAAAGAGACGTAAAACAACAAGCTTAGCTCCATCAGCCCTAGTTACCGACGCGCTTTACAAGGGGCGCAGGGATCGCTCCGGGTTTATCGTGGGTCTTTGCCTCTTTATCACGATTGCCGTTGCGCTCGCCCTGAGTTAGGAAGGCTTGCGGAAACACTCCGCTTGTCTACGAGTCCCATTGAGCGTTTCTTTGACGAGTTCGAATCTTACGGATGTCATAGACCTTTGGTTTCACATGTCTTTACAAGCGACGGCGCGCTAGCCCGTACGCTCAGGGCGCCTCCATAAAGCCCAACAAGGTTAAAGACATGAAAAGATATCTCGCCGCTGCAGTCTTCGCAGCATCCATCGTCACAGCTCAAGCACAGGACATTGTCGATGTTGCAGTTGGAGCAGGTGGTTTTACACGCTCGTGACTGCCGTAAAGGCCGCAGGACTTGTTGACACCCTCAAGGGGGCAGGTCCATTTACGGTGTTTGCGCCAACGGATGAAGCCTTTGCAAAGGTACCCAAGGAAACCTTGGATGCTTTGCTAGCTGATAAGGAGAAGCTAACGGCAGCGCTGACCTATCACGTCGTCCCAGGCTTAGTGATGTCAAAGGACGTGTCTGCGGGAAAGGTGAAGACGGTTCAAGGTTCTGAATTAACCATCACCACCGACGGCGGAGTGAAGGTTGACGATGCGAACGTCATCAGGGCGGACATTGTGACCACGAACGGCGTGATTCACGTCATTGACGCGGTTGTGCTGCCTAAGTAAGCGCATCGATGATGGCCAGCCGGTGAGCTGTGTTTCTTAGCCCAGTGATTTAGCCATTTGCTGGCCAAGCAAAGTTCAGCGCACCGCAGACTATGCCTCCAATTGCGCCGCCTGATACGGTTGTAGAGATGCTTGCTGGCGCGCTGTCGTACTGGTCGGCATTAATCATCTCAATCGCGCTACCTATTGAGGCCCAAACCTCACCATCAGAGTGAGGGTTTTGGTGATTGGCTTAAGAGGCGAGATCCGTCGCTTTACAATCTTGTTGATTTCAAGATTTCGATCCCGTAATACGTAGCTACTTTGTTCATGGGTACTTGGCAGCACCGATGTGGCCGCGGACTTGAGGTGTTAGGCCTTTGGTTATCTCTCTGCGCCAACGTAATGGCCGGGGGCGATTTCTCAGACCATCAAAAGCCCTCATGGGTCTTCGTAAGCCGGGGTGTAGAAGGCACACAGGCATTTGTGAACCCTGACTCGGTTCATCACATGCGCGGTAGTCGGTTGGCTTGGATCGGTTTTCGATTTCGCGAGCCGCGATTGATTAGGCTTGCCAATTCGTCATTTGACTCAATCAGCATATGGTCCGAATGGGATTGCGCGGGCGAGCGCTATCGGTACCTGCGCTTAAACGGGTATGTCGCCAACCAGATTGCCTATAAAAATTTAACGCCAGATGAACGGTTTACAGTGTGGCGCCCAGTAAACCAGGGTATGGGATCAACACATGAAGCGCTATTTAAGGTGATTTGCTCATCTCAGCGTCCGTAGACTAATGCTAGCTGACGGCTTTCTGGTTTTGATTGGGGTCAACGGGTTTTGACTGAGCTGCTTATGCCCGCTCTACTTTTTCAACTCAATGCCTGATTTCCGTGAAAGACGATCGTTCCGGAAATTCTGGGATCGTGAGAGCTCAGTGCTGGGATTAGGAGTCCATGGTCACGGCTAGCGCTATAACAAGGTTCACAGGGATATTTGATACCTTGCGCATCAAAGGTAACCTAATAATCCTCATAAAGAGCACAGGGGGACTGACTGTCGTTGTAAAAGGTATCAATTAGCCTAATGGGCTTCGATGCATTTAAGTAGCGGCTAGCATGAGGCGAGATGATCCAGCTAATCTAAATCCGTCTGATCTTTCGTTGAAATAGCGTTGGTTCAGTTCGGTTGGTAATAATGGACTGAGTGTCTTAAAGCCGATTTTTCGCATCTCAGAGGTTAGTTCTTCTGTGCTGAAATGACTAATCCAGGGTTCATTAACTTGTTCTACCTGCTTTGCAAGCTGATCCCGGGTAACCCGTTGGGTCACTGTCAGTTCAGTGTAGGGCAATGAGTAATCAAATACGATTTCGCTTCCCGCTGAAAATTGTTGGGCAACAACAGCAAGCGTCTGAAAAACGGCAGCCTTGGAGAGGTACATTGTTACGCCAAGCCAGGATAAAAAAGCTGGCTGATTGAAATCGAATTTGGCCTGCGCTAACACCTCTGTCAAGGATTGCTGCTCAAAGTCAATAGCAACAAAATTTAGGGATTGCGGTACAGCGATCGCTGCATCCACTAATTGTTGCCTTTTCCAAGCTTGTGTGGCGGGATGGTCGATTTCAAAGACCCGTAGGTCTTCAAAAGGGTTCCTGTACGCGAAGCTGTCCAAACCAGCCCCAAGTAGAAGGTATTGTCGTATCCCCTTGTCGTAGGCCCTCGCCAGTTCATCTTCCGCGAAACGACTCCTTGTGACTAAGGCGGCTCGCAAGAATCGGGAGAGGGGTGATCGGTACTGTTCTAAGTTGAGTCGAAGGCTATTAAGTAGATCGTCTCCCAAAATCGTCAATGCGAGCGGGTCGTCGAAAACGCGTGGTTGCTCAAGGAGTTGATGAGCAGCGCGTTGCATAGCTGCACCGATCGCCGTCCGACTAGGCGCTTTTGGTGGAAGTGCATGGGTGCTAAATGCGCAGCACGGTAGGCATGCCAGCTGGGCTAATCTAATGAATCCTCGTCTACTGCGATTTATAACAGTCGAGTCTGTTGGGGATTCCAAGTCTCTCATGTGCTAGGTAACATAATTTGTATTTGTTTAATCGATCACCGCCAGCGTCTGCCGTAGCCTCGGTGCCCATACCAACCACCCATGTAGACCCTTGGGTAGTAGTTGTAGGCATAGGGGTAGCCATAACCAGGTGCCAAGGTGACTGCTGGCGCTAGATAACCATAAGGGTAGGCTGTCACATAGCTTATGGAAGGCGCTTGCACAGTTGTTATAACGGGTGGATCGGTGTATTGAGGGGCGTTTGTCGTGATGGGTTGAGGCTGCAAGACTGCGACAACAAGATTGCTATCGGAATGGGTGCCTTGTACCTGCACTGCGATGGTCTGGTCGGGTTGCTGGGCGAGCATCACTTCGTAGTCCTTGGATTCCCAATCGAAGCGGACTTTAAACATCGGTACGCTTTGCGTTGTGGCTTGAACGACGCATTGTTCAAGCGGGGTGGCAATCACTCGAGTGGGTTGAGCCTGCTGAATAAGTGATGCGCCAGCGACAGCACCAAGAACAGTTGCTGCGGCCTGACCTGGTCCATGAGCAAGCGCGCCACCGATGGCGCCGCCAATCACGGCTCCCGCGACGGTCTCAGAAGCGCTCGGTGGTGTATGTGCTAATGAAACCGCTGCGTTGCAAACTCGTTGATGAATGACTTGTTGCACGGTCACCGCTTCAACCGACTTAACGGGAACCTGATAAAGCGACTGAGCCTGCGCTTCAATGGATGCGAACAGTAGGAGCGAACCCAATGCGTGGATACACCATGGGCGATTCGTAGGCATTTCGGTTTACCTCAAGCCGTTGTTATTGAAATGGTCACCAACTGTATTGTTCTGAGCATGCGAGGAAGTTCCAGCGCGATAGTCAATATGTGAGCCTGACAGATCCGGTTGTCGGAGGCAAGAGGATCTATCGTGGACTCATGATTCGCGTTACTGCACGGGTGAGGTTTGGATAGGAATCCGGGTTTCGAACCACGTCATTCACCCAAAGGCCGAGCGAATGCGCCACCGCTAGCCCTTGCGATGCGAGTTACATTTGCTCAGCATGGAAAAGGGTGCGCATCGTCATTTCTCGGTCAGCATCCAAGCATGCTAAGCCACAACAAGCATCCAGCACCGTACTTGGCAAGTGCCACCATCGTGCCCAGCCAACTACGCGCGCTAAGACATGCCGGCCTGGGCCGTGTGATGAGTTATTTGCGCGATAGTAAAGCGTTGTTCTCACTTGTGGACGATGGCGCAGGAGGGCGCTTGCAAACGGTCAAGCGCTTGATGAAGTTTCAGCTACGGTGTCTATGGTACCGCTCGCACCTTCAAAAGCTGCTGACCCAATTGACCGCTCTAGGGCTTGATGCATTGATCGATCAGCATCCACGCAGCATCACACGAACGCTGCGCAGCTACTTGGATAGCCGCTTGTCGATGGCCAGACGGGTCAATGCACAGCTTGGCTACTTTGAGTGGGCAAAGGAAACACTGCGCTCGGAGCATCTACAAGCGTTGTATCGAGGTGATGGTTATGAGCTGTGGTATCACGACTTTGACCCACAAGGGTGCAAGATCCTTTTGTCGAGCGCTGCGAAAATGGGGCGCGAGGGGGAGCTCGAGTTAACGCTTGTGTTCGATGGATCGGTGCTTGAGAGGCTTGCCTTCACCATGATCCCCGATGGGTATCGTAACGGGGAGCCTTGCTTGTGGGTAGGGGGCATTCAGGGGATGCAGCATCAGCGTGAGGCGGCTCGATCACTACAGCACAAACTCTCAAGACTGCGGCCCTCAGCCGTTCTAATTACTGCACTGAAGGCGCTTGCTAGCGCATGGGGTGTTGAGCGGCTTTATGCGGTTGATGATGAGACACATGTGTTTTCGGCTTATCGCTGGACGTTGAGAAAGCGTCGACACCGTCACTACGATCATCTGTGGCGGGAGCACGATGCCCAACGTGTCGATGACGGAGCGTGGGCGCTTAGCCCAAGTCTTGAGAGTCACTCCACATCAGCATGCCTGTAAGACCAAGAGCGCTGGCCCACTCGAGCGCCAATTGGTTCGAGCGCGAGAATACACCTTGGTCTCCCCGCGTAAGCATGTGATCAAGCGGTGCAGCATTAGCGTTGATCGCTGTGCCGATTACGCATGCAGCCGCAAGAAACATTTTAATTGTCTTCGACATAAACTTTGACTCGAATACTTTTGGGTATTTGACGATATCACAGCGATTAAAAGTCTATTGTTTAGATCGATCAATGAAAGCTTTTGTCGCTGTTATAGAGTCCACCGGTGATGCAAACAGACACGCGACTTGTCTCGTTTGAAGCTTGCGCTACATCTCAAGAGAACAGACCACTCGCGTGATCATTGTTGGCATATTAGAGCCTGAGCGGCGCCTGGAGCACGAGGGAGGTAAGAGCATCGTCAGTTGATCACGCTGGCGCTGACCATAGTGACTCAGACTAAGTGATCAAATTACACGAGTAGTCAACTCAGGGACATATTGGTCCAAGTCAAAGGGTTCGAAATTCTGGCCTTTGTGTCCCGAGTTGCTGCTGATTATCTTGAGTTGGAATGCCATGTTCCGTGGGTAAGTCCAATCTGCAACCAAAGCATTGAGGAGTGGGTTCTCTACTAAGTAGAATTTGCTGTGCTGATGGGCTTTAAAGACGAGTGAAGGTGTTGAGTCCTAAGATTAAGTATCAGCGCCCAGCAAATCTGGCGTGATTAGGTCAACGACCATGCCACTTAGGCCATGAAATTCTACTTAGTAGAGTGGGCTGTGCAATTGAGATTACCTTTGATTTTTGAGAGTACTGCGACGCAATCTGTACCCGTCAACACGAGCGTGTTTAGTTTTACGATCAGGCCAATGTAGGCAAGAAATTCTACTTAGTAGAATTTGCAAGGATTTTGGGTTAGTAGCCTAGATGTGAAGACTCGCAGTCGCATGGATCGGCAAAGGCGCCAGTTCGATGGCTAGTATTCCTGGATATCCCTCTTTTGTAGCACGCCGTCATAGGCGTCCTCGACTTCGCAATCGTCGCCTGTAGCATGAGGTGATGCCACGGTCACTCTTAGGCGATGTCCAATACCACCACTGAATTCCCAGTAGTCCCAAACAAAATCTGGATCATCGGGATCTGGGCTTTGCTCGTAGCCCACATAACCTTGACCTTTGACAGTGACATGAGCGCCATGCTTTATGGCTAACCAGGTGTCAGCGTCTAAGTCTAGGCACAAGCCCATGTATCCGTATCCCGTATCAGGTTCAATGTGGGCTCGTCGAGGCGTTGGATCACTGCCCTTTAATGCGCGAACTTCTTGCCTTAGCGCTTGGATCTCCTTGCCCTGCGCTTCCACCATGCTGAGCAATCGCCGCAATAGAACTTGAGTCGATTCAGCCACTGCCTACCTCCTTGATCAGGACGCATTAGTAACAAGTCTTATCGTGGGCGATGCCAAATTGAATGGACGGATTTGCGCTGAACACTGACTACAGCGTTACCGCAAATGCCAAGCGGAATCGTTTACGCTATGGCGCATGATCACCATCGACCACTTAGTTAACCCAGCCGATCGAATCCCGTTTCGCGAGCCGGTGGTTGAGAACATGGCAAGTTTTGGATCCATTCTATATACGATTTGGAACAAAGGTGGTGACTTTGTATATGTGAGTATCGGAGGCATTCGGGGTCAAGCCGCAAAAGACCGTAAGCTCCGTAGCCGCATCATGCAGCACTGGCAGGGCATGCGAAGTGGGGATCAGTTTTGTATCTATGTTCAGGAATACTTTGTACTGCCGCAGATGATCGGTCAGCCCTATGAGGCCCAAAACGGAAAGATTGATAGGATGGTTCGCAAGTACATCCATGAGCACCTGTCATATGCGTATGTGATTGATCAGTCGGACGAAGGCAATAAGCGAGTGAGGGACTATGAGCGAAGCATCCAGCAAGGCGCATGGCAAGGCATGAAGCCGCTGCTAAACCCTCGGGAACTCGATCAGTTCATTGGCACTAATTGCTATCACCGTGTGTCTCGAACGGCAGTGTTAACTGATGGTGCGCGATATCTAGCAGAACGTGCGCACTGCTACTGGCTGATGGACGTGATCGTTAGCTACCTCGTGGAGTTGGATATCCAAGACTGGTTTGTTCTTGCGACGCTGGATGTGTCCGACACGAAGGGTGTCGTTTCACTAGAAGACGGCAGCGGGCACGTGCACGCCCCGCAAGAGATTCCTTTCACCGACTTTCCACTACCTGTTGCAAGGCTGTTTGCGAACTGGAATGGTGATGATTGGGTACTCATGTTGCCTTCGGAATACTAATTAGATTTTATAACTAGGAGTAGATCTCATGTGGTACGGCGTTCAGGTTAAACGGCAAGCGTTCTCTGCTTGGGAGGACATACACGTCGGTATGGATCTTGACTGGGCCATTGCAGTTGCATCAAGCGTGAAGTGAGATGGGGTGCTTGCTGCTCGCGTGATTAACGATGCAGCACGCTCAGTTTATTCTTGTTGATTTGAACCGCTATCAAAACCACTAAGCACTAAGATACGACGAGTTCGAATCCCCGACTCCACCAAAAAAACGGTAGGTCAAAAATGAGTGAGCTAGTTAAAGAATCGCTTCTGGCCCGCCAAAGCAAGTCCTGATAACTCGCTCAGTCGAGTTATCAGGCGCTCAGAGCTCGGCACTGTGCGGCGCTGTTTGCTATGGGCTCCTGCCTTACCCCATGGCTACCTACCCCAAAAATTCGTTTCAAACCCCGTTTCTTCAAAGAAATTCCTGACTTTGCGGGTGCTGCAGTAATAGGGCGAGCTTGTACAGATCGCTGGGTAGTTGGAGTTCAACAAGGCCAAGGCCGGGAGCCAGAACCTGATAATCTTCGAGGCATCGAAACAGCAAGCTGATCGCAGGAGGGCGTTGCATGAACGGTTTGCAGTCGAATGTGGGCGTTCCATTCAATCACCATCGCCGCTCGCTGAGGCCAACGGGAGCTTATACTCATGTCCGAAGCCAAGACCAAACCCACCTCGGCAAGTGTCGAGGAGTACCTCACCTCTAAGGCTAGTCCCGAGCAACTCTCAGACTGTAAGGCCTTAATGGCCTCTTTCAAGAAGGTCACGAAGCATTCGCCCAAGATGTGGGGGCCGAGCATTGTGGGCTATGGCAGCTATAGCTATAAGTACGAGAGTGGTCGCACCGGCGAGTCGTGTCTCACAGGGTTCGCAGTACGGGGCAAGGAACTGGTCGTTTACATAGTCGCAGAGAGCCAAGAACAACAGGCGCTACTGGCCAAGCTCGGAAAGCACAAGATGGGCAAGGCATGCCTGTACTTCAAACGTCTCGCACACCTGGACATAAACGTCCTGGAGAAACTAGTCTCGGGGTCGGTCGCAGAAATCAAGCGCCGTCACGCGGTAACGGGCGGCGCCTAACATACGGCAGGGTTTTACCAGAGCAAGCTATGTCCGCTTTATGAATCGGCAGGAGTTGGTACTTCGCTTTTACCTGTGCGCTTTGGGGCAAGACCGGAAATTGCCGTGTTCGATTTTGTGCTCAAGCGTCAAGCTTTTTAGACCTTGCAACGGGTGGTAAGTCTTATGCGAATGTGGATCTTTTTTTTGTTCGGTTTGATCTGGACGACCACGGCATTTGCTCAGCAAAGCCAATGTAGCTTTATCAGAGATCCCGATCAACAGGCTCGATGTCGTGCCTCAACAGGAGGTGGCGCTTCACAATGCGGATTCATCCGCGATTCAGATTTGAAGGCTTATTGCCGAGCAGGCACGGGGTCGGGGCAAAGCGCTTGCGGCTTTATTCGTAACGCTGACCTGCAATCGATGTGCCGAGCGCAGTATGGGGGTGGTGCCAGTCAGTGCGGTTTCATCGGAGACGCTGACCAGCAGGCCTTTTGCCGGGCAATCACGGCATCTGGTGCGTCGGCTTGCGGTTTTATCCGACATGCTGACCAACAGTCACTTTGCCGAGCACTCACGGGAAGTGGGTCGAGCTACTGTGGGTTTATCAGAGACCAGGACTTGCAGGCGCACTGCAGAGCCCTCAC
>Ga0209033_1001382_pt1 | contig 14067 bp, 6 predicted proteins | sample LauGreFa1BDMLBDN_2_FD_188218 | JGI IMG/M metagenome (GOLD analysis project Ga0209033, IMG submission 188218) | Freshwater lake microbial communities from Lake Michigan, USA - Fa13.BD.MLB.DN (SPAdes) (version 2) | ecosystem: Environmental > Aquatic > Freshwater > Lake | place: Lake Michigan, USA...
ACCAAAGTCACCGAGGTCTGCTACTACATGCGTAAGAGCGAGAACGCCTTTCTTCGTCGGAAGGGCGTGCCGAACTACCACCAGGGTCCCAACCCTCGGAATCCCAACCACCCCTTCACCAAACCCGACGACCTCTGGGGTCGGGTGATCGAAGACGTTTCCGTCGAAGGACAGGTCATTCTTGACCCGTTCGCCGGTGAAGGTAGCTGTCTGGCTGCGTGCGTTAAACGCGGTCGCGTCCCTTACGGCATCGAGATCGACGAAAAGCACGTCGCCAGCGCGGTCTCTTACATTTCCGAACAACTCAACCAACGGAGTATTCTCGATGACATTCTTGACGCACCTGGGCTGTCCTGATTACAAGGAAGAAAAGTCCATAGATGACTTTATTCACAATCTCACTCCCGATCACGTCGTTCAGTTGAAGTATGACGGGATTTGGGGTCAAATTCACCTCAACGAAAACAAAGCTCGTGTCTACTCAAAAACCGGAAACCTCAAAGCCGAGTGGGGTCTTAGCCAAACTACCTTCTTTAACGAAGGCCCAACAGTCTTGCTTGGAGAATTTATGTATGGCACCGAGTGGTCCCAGCAACCCGCCCATAAAGGTCAAGTCTTTGTCTTTGACTGTCTTATCCTCGGCGGGAGAGACTTACACCGCGAACCTTACTCCGCCCGTTACCGAGCAGCCGTGGGGGTTGTTTTGGGTCTCGGAGTCCCCTTTAGAGTTGCACCAAATTATCATGTCACAAAAGCCGGCGGACTGTGGGCCCACATTACTAACCATTCTTCGCACGAAGGTCTCATCTCTCGTAAGTGGTCTACGCCTTACTCTGCTCCGGAGCTTTGTAAAATCAAGAGAGAAGTTGAGGATGACTTTGTTGTCATGGGAGTCAACGAAGGATCAGGTCGTCTTACTGGCGCTGCTGGCGCTTTGTTACTTGGTCAGTTTGACGTATCTACTGGTCAACTTGTCGAAGTCATGACTTGTGGAGGCGGCATGTCGGATGACTTGCGTCGTCTAATTTTCAGCAACCCTTCCAACTACATCTCTCGAGTTGTTCGAGTTAAAGGCAACGACCGCTTCGCCAGTGGGGCGCTTCGCAGCCCACAATTCGTGCAATTTCGCGATGACAAACCAGCCTCCGCATGTCTGTTAAAAAAGCAGTCGTAGTCAAATACGACGGGACTACTTACTACTTTACCGTCGACCTCGTTAAAGAGGCCCTTCTTCTCGTTACGCGAAAAGAGGAAGGTTCTGAAAACGAACTCATCATCGAACTAAATTCAGTTCCTGACAAAGTTCAAATCGCGTTTTACTCAGCCTTACAAAAACTCAAACGTGAACATAACCGGCCTCCCTCCAGAAGAACTGGATCAAATCCACAAACAAGCTGAACAAGATGTTAAACCGATCATCCCAGACAACTTCTCCGGTATCGTCTTGGTGGCTGACGTGCCGTATGACGAAAAAGCTGTTTTTCCCATCCAAAACGCTCACTTCGGAACTGTTTGTGCTTGGCTTAGAGAAGCCGACGTTCGTTTTGACGACTGCGCAGTCTTTACATTGCTGCCTTTCTACCCGCCTAATGGAGTCATTACGTTCGAACATCTCTCATACGTTAACTCTACAATTACTTCAATTGTCGCTCTCGGTGAGCGTATCAAAGGCCTCGTCCTTTTTGGTCGACAAACCCTCCGACACTTTCGTGCCGGTTCTGCTGGAGTGGATGAAGAGCGAGGTTTCCCCTTCCGCTTTCATGGAAAAACTGCGTTGGCAACGTATCACCCCCGCGAAGTATACTTGGAGTATCGCTATTACAAAGTCGTAGAGCACGACGTAGCGAAGCTGGTCAGGTTTGCGCGCGAAGGTTGGAGAGAGCCTGAGTTTGAGATTAACTACCAGCCCTCTTTCGCCGATTGCGTTAAGTTCTTAAACCTGCTGATCGAACGTAAGCCCTACATCTCCACCGACTGGGAGACTCGCGACTCTGCCTGGGGTCCATACTCCATCGCAACCTGCATTGCGTTTGCGTGGAATAACAAAAAAGCCTTCGTCATTCCGTTTGAACGATCGGGCGGGCGTCATTACTTTTCGCTCGACGAAGAAATTCACATCTGGCGAAAGCTCGCGATTGTGCTGGAGACCTGTCCGCAGGTTGGCCACAACGCTGCTCACTACGACCATTGGTTCGCTGCTTACTGGTGCAAGATTCTCATGCACGTGGTGGACGACACCATGTTTGCGCACTGGGAGGTCTATACGGAGCTGGACAAGAGTCTGGCTTTCTGCTCGTCTATTTACACGGACGCACCTTACTGGAAGAATGATCTGAAACTCGCCCGCGCTGGCAAGATTCCTCGTGAGAGCGAGTTTCTCTACTCCGGTAAAGATACCTGCCAGACACTTGCCATTGCGGGTGAGATCGCCAATGAGCTAAAGCAACTTCCTCCCGGCGTTAAGCAGCACTACCGCTTCAACATTCAGGTTTCGCGCGTATTCCAATACATGTCAATGCGCGGCTGTTTCATCGACCGCGACAAGCTCGCCCAGCGGATTGCGAAACTCGAAGTCGAGGCCGAAATTCAGTATCGAAAATTCCATTCCGAAGCTGGTAAAAACATCAAAGTCACCAGTCCTAAGCAGATGAAGGAGTGGCTTTACGGCCCCTCTTACAATGGCGGCTTGGAACTCCCGGTGAAGACCAAGCTGGTCAAGTTGGATGACGGTTCCGTCGAAGAACGCGAGACCGCCGACTTCCTCTCCATGCTTTACCTGGCTCGCGAGTATCCCAGCATCGACGCTCTCATGACAGGCGCTATGCTGCGCAAGTTGTTAAAGCGGATCTCCTCACTAAAAGCCATCAAGCTCGGACCTCGCGGGGAGTGCTACTGGGGGTTTGGTCTGGTCAGTACCGATTCAGGTCGCGCCGCTGGTTACAAGCCAGCCAACGGCCTTGGAGTTCAGCCGCAAAATGTAGACGGTCGTGATCGCGACCTTTTCTACGCCGGCTACGGGAAGAAGTGGCTTAAGTGCGACTTGGAAGGCGCTGACGCGTGGACGGTCGCCGGCCAACTTGCAGTGCTCGGCGATGAAACCATGCTCAAGGATTTGAAAGCTCGTCTTAAACCGGCCCAAATCCTCGCACTCGCGCAGCTCTGCGGCGAACAATACATCGCCGCTTCTCAAGAAACTTTGGTCGCCTTGTTAAAGGAAAACAAAGCCTTCCTCAAGACCCCAAAAGGCAAGGGCGTCTACGCAACTGCCAAAGCCGTATCCCACGGCACCAACTACATGATGCAGGCGCCGACGATGCACGTGACAGTTTTCAAAAAATCGCTCGGCGAACTATACATCCCCGTCCGTGAGTGCGAAAACCTTAGACTCCTCTATCTCAAACGCTATCGAGGTCTGGAAGAACTATACCGATACATCCCGACAATTATCAATTCTGACGGGTACATTGATTGCCCTAGTGGTATGCGTCGTGTGTTTCTCGGTCGCAACGATAATCATCGAACGCGCGTTGGACTCTCGCTACTACCACAGAACAATACTGCGCTCGCTACTAATCGGGCTCTGCTTAACTTGTTTCGTGAGCCTTACAATCGCCGTCAAGGCTGTTGTGAACTTGTGGTCGAACCTCTGAATCAAGTTCACGACGAAGCTGACTTAGCGTTTTTACCTGAGGACTTAGACCAGACCCGCTCTATCTTTCAGAAGGCGTCTGACTTTGTCTCTGAAATTTGGGGGGTTCAATTTCGAATTCCCTTCGACCCTAACTATGGGGATACGTGGGGCGAGTGTGAAGATCCCTTGTATGGAGAAGACTAATGATACTGTTCCTTGATACTGAAACCAACGGTTTTCCCTCTGACGGGAAAGCTGCTAACGACCCGACTCAGGCGCAAATCTGCCAGTTGGGTGCCATCCTTTACTCGGAGAAGCGCCGAGTAGTGGCTGAATTGAACGTGCTCATTTCCCGCACCGGCTGGGAAATCAAGCCGATGTTGACGGAAATCCACGGTATCGACAATGCGTTGTGCGACCAGTATGGGGTTAGCTTAGCGACGGCGATGAGCTTGCTTGCCCACATGTGGGCACGGGCTGACCTGCTTGTATGTCACAACGTGCCGTTCGACACTCGCATGATCGCCTTGGCGGCGGAAGTTACTAACCTCCGCGGGTACTTGAAAGAGCTGCCCAACTTCTGCACGATGAAGGCCACCACTGACATCTGCCAGCTTCCCAAAGCGCGTGGCGCGGGCTACAAATGGCCGAAGTTGACGGAGGCTTACATGCACTTCTTCGGAGAAACCCTCGACTGTGCGCACGATGCAATGGCGGACGTAAGAGGCTGCGCTCGTATTTACTACGCACTACAAGACGGACGACAGTCGACCGGCTCTCGAAGTTCGGTTAGCGTTGAAGACATCCCCTCTTCCGGCGGGCCGATCTAACCTTATCAGACTCTAATAAAGTCCAGCCCTACTTCTTCCTAGGAGTAGGGCTTTCCCCGTAGAACCTATGTCTAATTTCTTCACCCTTTATTCTGACTACGTTGCTAAGACTGAACCCCCTCCCAACTTTCACGCTTGGTCAGCGGTTGCCGCTATCAGCGCGTTGCTAGGTAAAAAGTGCCAGATTCCCCAGGGTCACTTTACTGTCTTCCCTAACCTTTACATCGTTCTCGTGGGAGATGCAGGTACTCGTAAGAGCACTGCCATGAACATTGCCAAGCGGCTCGTTCGTCTCGTGGAGACTGTGCCAGTGGCGGCTGACTCCGGTAGTCGAGAAGGCCTACTTGACGACATGTCAGTTAATAAAGTCGTCTCCGTCGTCTCTGGTCGCGACATTTCCTACTGGCAGTCATCCGCGTTTGTAACCGAAATGCAAGAGTTTCTCGGTGGTAAGCACATCAACAGTGCCATGGTCGGTTTTCTGACCGCCATTTGGGACGAGCCGATTTTCAAGGAGAAGACTCGTAAGGGCGGCATGGTGGTGATTAACAATCCTTACTTCACCATGCTTGGTTGCTGCACGCCGAACTGGATGAACGACAAGCTCAAACAAGACGTTATTACTGACGGATTTGCACGTCGGACCATCTTTGCTTTAGAGTCAGAGCTTAACTGCTTAAACCCCTGGCCGGAAAGCTCGCCGGAACAACTAGAGATTCTCGCCAAGTTGGGCGAGGAGGCCAAACGTATCCACGCGATCGCTGGGCAGTTCGAACTTACTGCAGCCGCCCGAGAACTCTACGACAAACGCTACCTCGCCACCAGAGAAGAGGCGGCAAAGTATAGCGAGAAGGTTCAATCCTACTTCACTTCCCGACACATTTTAGCGTTGAAAATCTCCATGTGTCTCAGCGCCGGTGTTTCTTCTGAAAGAATCATCACTTCCAGCATCATGGAAGCCTCGTTTACTTTTCTCAAGCAAAACGAGCGGGCGCTCGAAACCGTTTTCGGTGGCATCGGCAGAAACGAATTGAAGGCCCTGTATGAACGGGGCCTTCAACGTATCCGGGGAGCCGGAGAGAGGGGTATGACTAAAGCCGAGTTTGTAAAAGCCGGCTACGACGATGCGAACATGATGGAGTTAACTGAGCTTTGGAACACTCTGCAAGAGGTCGGAGATGTGATACAAGTCATTGGCTCAGTTAGCGAGCCCCCGAAAGTGAAGGCGAGAGTAATGAACCCACTTGCTCCGGGCGAAAACCTGATGAAACTAATTCGTCGGTTAACAACGCGTCCAGAACCGAAGATGGCAGTGACTGGAGCTTTTTCATTAGCAAGTCATCTTGACCCAGCAACTGTGAAACTTCTAGCTCTTGAAAAAGAGTGGAAAGTTCAGACGGATAGCGGGGTTTTACGGAGGGGAACGCGGACTCAATCTGCTGCCGACGGGCAGAGTCCTTCAGGGAAGCCGGCTTAGTTACTTTACCCTGCGTCTCCAAGAGTTGTTCGGTTACCGATTGGGTCAGAGCATCCCGATTTTGATCCGGGTTTTCTGACAAGTATTTCGACAACGTCGCATTAGCCTGGGCGAGTGCTTCGGGATCACCCTCCCGATAGAACTTGTCCAGGCTTTTTGCCGTATTGCGCACGGCGAGCTGGTATTCCTCGGCGGACTTTTTGCTCGCCTTGTACACTTCGGAATTAAACGCCCGCTGTTTGCTGACTTGCATCGGAGTAAACCCTGCAAGCACGCTGGCGGAGCCAACTGCGTCGAGTGGCTCAGTAACAGGTTGGCCTTTCGTATCCAGCACTGTGCCCGCGTTCATTAACTCGAACGCCTTGATCATGTTCGACAAAGCCGCGGGAGCCGCAGTTCGAGTTGCCTGCCACCATTGCTGCGGGTTAAACGGATCAGCTTTTACTTCCCCGACTCCTTGCGCAACTCTTCCAAGCATACCAACACCGGCACCGCCAAACTGTTCGATGGTCAACGGTTGACCCGCTTGGTAACGGATGAAGGGACTTCCCAGGCCGATGCTTCCCGACATGTCTACTCCCGCTAGAGCCGGCAGACCGTGCAGGACTCCGTCTGCAATACGATCGGAAGTAGCGTTGTCGAAGGGCAGATTTTCTACCAGGTTTCGACGAATTGCGGTCTTGAGTGAAAAGCCGAACAATTCCTCAAAGAGAGCCTCTGCGGTAGAGGCGCCGATGAAACCCATGCTACCGGCAAAGGTTAACAAATGGGCAAGACCAGTGGCGAAAGCCTTTTTGTCGTTCGTATTACCATTACGAAAACCGCTCTTGTAGTAAGAGTAAAGCTGGCTGATGTGATTGACTGTGAAGGACTGCAGCGCAGTTAAAACCACGAGCGGGCCGTGCATCGGTCGGCCACCTTCCATAATCAACAAGCCAGGCCGATTCGGTTTGTCGCCGACGAAGTTCACTAAATTTGTGAACTGCGAAGCGTGTCCATAGATGGACCGCAAATCAGTATTCCCGCGAGCCCGCTCGTCTAAGACTGCCGCAATGAAGGTAGTCTTTCTATTCGCCGACTCAGCCGCGGTCGAAGTGGACTGCATGAACTTCTCGAAGCCCTTCCACATTTGGGTCTTCGCATAGTTCACTTTCTCGCCAAACGCAAGCACTCCCGAGGAAGCGCCGGTAATGGAGTCGATCGCATTTTGCAACCCGACCGCTTCTTCGACCGGAGCCTCTAACGCAGTCTCGAAAGAGATACCGTCACGCTCGGCTTGCTTCAACATCGAGTCGATTTGCACATCCCCGGTCGTTCCGGTAGCTAAATACTTCGAGGTCAACGCCGCGGCTTTACCGAAGTGCTTATACGAGTTAAAGCCGCCTCCACGAGACACCATTTCGGAAATACCGTTTAACGGGATCTGAAGTGCGTTTTGAATAACATGCCGGAAAGAAGCACCGAGGTAGTAGTAGAAGATGGCCTTACGAAAACCGTTAAATTCCGTCTGGTTAGAAAGAACGTAATTTAACTCGGTCTGCATCCGGGTGCGCATTTCCGGGTTTTCGTCAAGTTCAGGGCGCTCAAGCTGCAACTCCGCAGTCGCTCGGGTCAGGTTTTTATTTCCCGACACCGTCTTGTAGTTCATGTATTCAAAGATGTTCGGCAGAAAGTCGTTCCGGTCAAAACCGGAAACCATCCACCGGCGCTCTTTGAACTTGTCGCCTTTTACAGCCAAGACATCCTTAATCTCGTCTTCGAGCGGACGGAAGTTGCGCTCTAAAGTAGATAAGGTTTCCAACAAGACCTCGCGCTGCGCAGGGTCCATGTCGGCGGTTTTGCTGGCGATTTCACTGACGAGCTCGCCGAGTTGAGCCTTCGCTTGGTCGCGCAGACCTTTCAGCTTATCCGGCGTAAACGCCTGCACGCGACCGCGAATAGTCTGTTTGTCGATCAGCTCGTAGCTGGTAATGCCGGCTTCTCGAACATACTCCAAAGCTTCTTTCTCCGAGTCAAAACCGCGAAACTCTGCAACTGAAGCGAATTCTTCTCCGAGTTCACTATTCTCGTAAACCCGAAGCAGAAATCGACCACGACGAGTCATCGGAGCGTAACCAGCATCTTTCGTAATGAAGCGGTTTTGCGCACGAATCGCAGCCATGCGCACCATGAGTTCGCCCACCTGAGCGACAAAAGGATCGTTCTGCGGCTTTAACGGAATTAAGCCTTGGAACTCGGTGAGGATTGCGTTTTCGAGCAAGAGTTTAAACTGCGCCTGCTCGGCCTCTAGGACTTGAATGTGCTCACCCAACAAACCTTGGGTTTCCAGGTCAGGGTTTGCTTTCTTGTTTTCCTCTTGTAGACGCTTTTTGTAGATACCTAACTCAAAGCGTTTGTCGCCGAAGTCATTGGTGATACGGTTCAGCCGAGTGACTTTCTCTAACGTGGCCTGAATGTTTTGCTTTTTATTAGCCCGGAAGAACAACCGAGCCAACGCGTAAGTGTCGACAAGCTCAGCTTTCCGGTGCATTTCCTTTGCGACCACCTCAGGAATGTCGATGATGCGAGCGAAGAACTCGGCCTCCTCTTCGGAGACTTTGTATTTACTCTGCATTTCGGAGCGAGTGACTAGCTTATCCGCCGTCACTTCTTGGCGCTTGTTCATCAAGTCTTCACGGCGATTTTGATTCTCCTCGACGATCTTGGAGAAAGCGTCGAGAAGGAAATTACGACGCTTGTTATTCGGATTGACTAAGCCGTCGATAAACTTCGCGCTGCGCTCCAGGGCTTGTTCGCGACTCAACGAGCCGTCAGGCTTTTGTCCGATAAAAGCGTGGTAACCATACTCTTCCGCTTGCATGTTTGGACGCATATTGTGCATTGCCCAAAAGAAGTCAGACGTATACGGATGCGTGCGAGTGCGGAAGAGCGCGCTCATCACGTATTTTTCAAACGCCGTCTCAACTTTCCCGACAGTATTGTTGTAGAGGTCAGAAGCAAACGAGTAAAACTCGCCAGGCCCTTTGCTGCTGTCACGCATGTTTTGCCGGAAGTTCGGAGCGTCGGTCGCAAATGAAGTTTCGTCGAACAACTTCGACTTCTTTAAACCCAGCACGGCTCGAATGTTTGCCTCCTCGGCCTTAACGATTCGATCGTTAATCAAATCGACCAAACTGGACAAACGCCGGCCTTGACGTTCGTCAAGCATGTGAGTAACGGACGGAAAGTCCTTAGAGAAGTAGGTGCGCAGTAACGACGCCACCTTCGACAAGGCTCGAAGAACTGGTTGTGGAAGGAAGTCGAACCAGCTCGGCAGAGCCTGTTGGTTGAAATGGAACTGCGCAGTCGCCTCCACTAAACCGGCAATAAACTCGTGCGTGACTCGCTTGTCGTAATGCGCCTCTTTTTCATCGAAGAGTTTACCAGCCAGATACTCAGGATTGAACCGATCGCCCATCTTGAGCTGATCGGACAACTGCTTCATAATAGCATAACGACCTTCAGGGCCGATCGAACGAGTGAGGTCTTCGAGCTTCTGGTAAGTATCCGCGTCTTCCCTACGAAGAGTTTCGATGGCTCCGTGACTTAACTCGTGCGCGAGAACACGAAAGGCTTCGTTCGTTTTAAGCGACAAGTCCTTGTTGAACTTGATTGCAAAAGTGTCCGTGTCAAGGCTAGCAACAATCTTTGGATTGAGAAAAACGCCTTCGCGAAGAATACCGCGAGTGCCAGAGATGGAACGCAGAAAGTTTAGAAGCGCATCTTTGACAACAGAAGAGTCGCCCGCAATAGAACGTTCGAGAAGCTCTTGTTCGGAAATCTGTTTGTCCCAGCCGGTTTCGTTTAAACCTTTCTCCAAAGAAGCCTCGAAGGAACCTTGCTTCTTCATATCATAGAGGGAGAAGAGAAACTTCACCTCTGGAGAAGGGTTGGAAATGTCATAAAGACGAGCGGTGATGTTGGTCTTTCCGTCGCCAAAAACGGCCTTTTTATCCGGGTGTATATGCTTACCAAAATCAACTCTACGAGCAGCGCTTCTAGTAAGTCGAACGGCGATCTTTGGTAACCGTTCGTTATACGCGGCTATCATACCTTTTTCTTGCGGAGGTCTCGCTCCAGGGACAACCTTGGTGTTGAGAAGTTCGCCCGGATTCGTCTCGAATCGTGCGCCTGGAATACCTTGAAATTCTGTTTTGCTTTCAGTCGATCCAGCTTTTTTGACTCTAACTTCGTACGACATGCTATCGTCTTCGTTGATCCGCATACGACCCGTTAAATCGAAACCAGACTTTTTACCAAGTTCAACTAACCCCGGAACCGTATACACGCCGGGAGTGAACCGAACGTAGTCAGTATGCCGCTCCGTCATCATCGCAGTCTCGGCGTCGCTGATCGCGATGTATTTTGCGCCGGCTTCACGTGCGTGCTGGATGGCAGCTTTGAGACCAAGGGTTTCGTAGTGAGAGAGGAGAGAGTGGTCTTTAGTGCCGCGCACGCGACCACTAAAATTAGCTTCGTTTAGTCGCTCGACAGCCTGTTCGTAGGTCACACCGTCTTTTTCTTCCAGCCGGCCTTTCACGATTTCTTCCGCCAGTTTGATATTCGGGTCGCTCCGAAGTTCTTTGCTTCGTTGCGTCTCAGCAGAGACCTTCTGCCCCCAGTCACTTTGCAACTCAAACACGTGGAAAACCTTCTCTCCACTCGGAAGAGCTTCCATGTAGCCACGGATGGACGCCAGGACATTTTTGTCAGAATCGCCAAAGTGGGGACCGCGAAATAAAGGCTCTACTGCGTCAGGATCAGCAGCCTTTCCTGCTAACGACGGAAGCCTCACTAAAATATCCACTGCCTCGGGCATTTGGTCGAGAGGTTTTGGCTCGACTCCATATTTGCCAGTAGCGGCGTCACTGGCCCCTAAACGTCTTTGAGTAAGCTCTTCGTCGCCGCCAACGATTTGATCGTAAAGATCGTAGGATTCAACAAGATCTGCGGGAAGTGCCAGTCTACGGACTTCGTTACCAGTTTGATCTTTTACTACGGCTTCGCTGCTCGCAGGATCAGTCTCTAATTTGTATCCACGAGTCTCAAACTCGTGTTGAATTCGCGCTTTTTGTTGTTCAACGTCAGTAGCTTCAAACGGTTGGAGCTTTTTAATCTCCACCTCAGGAGTCTTTTGACGCAACCAAGTATTGAAATCGGCAGCCGATACTTTCTCCTCGCGCAACAGCTCGTCCAGACCGGCCCGCTCGTAGTGAGCGAAAATATCCGGCGGCACCCATTGAGAGAGTGCCTTACGAAGTCCTTTACTTCCAACCTTGCCTTCGGCGTCAAGTGTAAAGCGAGCGCCCTTGACGTTAGAACCAGAGAAAGCTCGGTTCAACGAATCGAATACGCGAGCAGTGAACTTAAATTCTTCGTTCGGATCGACTGCGTCAGAAGCAATCGAGTAGAGACGCTGAAGTCCCGTATTACGAGCTCGCCATTCTGCTACTTGTTGAGCATCCTCGATGGAAACTTTATCGTCGCCCAAGCTCATGTCGGAGAGAGCTTTGGTGACCGCACTTTCATTGCCGTCACCGAGAATAACCGCTTGTTTTTCGACGCCGTGTTTATTACGCAAAACGGCGACTTTTCCAGTCGGGTTCTTCGGAATCGAAGGAGTGCCGTAACCGAGGAGAATACCGAGAGTGTCACTCTTAACTGCATTGTCGATCATGTCCGGAGTAACCTTCGCGTCATCGTAGACGTAGAGATTACCGTTAACGGGACTGACATATTGACTATGAATCTGCTCGTGCGGAGGAGTGACCGGAAGCTCCGACCCTTTCGGGACTTCAATCACAGCCTTCTTGCCAGTATTAAGAAGGTGTAACTGAGTCTTGTAGGTGACCGGAGCTTCCGGAAGAGTGGAGAGATCTTGCGGAATTACGTTAGCAGTCTTCGCAACCTTCAATTCCATTAACTGCCGATCGCGTTCCGCCAAGCGTTTGCCGATTTCAGACTTACGCGCTAGGTCAACCTCGGTAATCTGAGCCGCCGGGAGCTTTGACAAGCGGGCGAACTCAGTCTCGTCGTCTTTCGAGATTAAGTCTTCGAAGTTAGGAGTTTCAGCCTTACGAGCTTGAGCTTTTTCTGCGCGACTCTTCGAAATTTCCGAGGCAGCGTCGACGGCTACGCCAAAACCGACATTGCCCAAGGCGTAGGCAGGGAGGTTGACGGGGTCTTTTAGAAACTCAGCAATTCCACCCGGAGCAGTGGCGATTTCGAGAACGTCACCAGGGACAGAGCCAGCCGCGCTGCCGAGAGAACCAGCAGCGAAGCCTTTTAGCCCAGTATCACCAACGGCTTTGCGAGCGAGTGCGCCGCCGCCTACGCCGCCGGCTAAACTCAAGAGAGAGCCCGCTGCGCTACCTAAGGCTGCTTTTTCACTACCAGTTTCTGCAAGAGCCCGCTGGTAAGAAAAGCCGGCCCCGCCAGCAAGACCGGCGTAGCGAGGCAAACCACGAAGAGCGAGCGAGCCGAGGTTAATACCCAGCTCGGGAAGGCTGCTAACCAATTGATTAGCAGCCCGACCGACTACACGAAGCGGAAAGCTGTCGCTTTTTCCAACAATCGCGCTCTCCGCACTAGTGCCCAAGTCAGAAAAAGTCTGGCCAAGCTTTGCAATACCGCGAGACACGGCTCCGCTACGCGCAGCAGGAGCCAAACGTTCGTCAGAAGTTTGAGTAAAGAGCAGATCCGCCACCTCTTGATCGTTAAGATCAGAAAGTTGCGGATTGTCGTCACGAACTTTAGCGATGAGGTCGAGACTTTTCTGTAGAGTAGGCATTAGGAACCAGGAGCAGCGAGTGCTTTGAGATTGACGTTGGATGAAGCGGACTTGCCGGCAGCGTTTCCTCGCAGATTACCCATACGTTCCTTGATAATTTCAAGGAGAAGTTGATCGCGCATAGTATTACCGCTAGAGCGACCCTGTTGGATACTCTTCAGAGCTTCCGGCTCAAGTCGAACTCCCATCTGTTGAAAAACGGAAGGTAACAGGTCCGGGTAACGAGTAGCGGTTTCACGTAAAAACTGCATGTTTGCTACTTCGGGGTCTTGCTTGACTCCCATTTCTTCGCGACGAAGTTTGGATTGATGCGTCGAGAGGTCTTTCTGCTGACGAAGAGAGCGATCCGCAGAACGGTCGCCGCCGATTAAGTCAAGAGCAAACCGAGTTTGCGGAGACATGCCGCCGGTCTCTTCGTTTCGACCTACTTGCTGACGGTTAAACTGTTGTGCACCAGAAATAGTGCGATCAGCAACGCCTGCACGAAGACGCTCTCGATCAGTTAAGGCGTTTCTAGACTGGTGTAACTCCTGCTCCTGCCGATCAAGTCGAGTAAAATCAACCGGACCAGCGCCGGCCACGACAAACCGCTTGAGCTTTCGCCCAAAGGTTTCAGCGGGCGGAGTATACTCGCTCTTATTTTTCGAAAGAGCGTTAAGAGACTCGACGCTAGCCGGATCTAACTCTTCCTGAACAGGAGCTTGCTTGTTTTCGAGCAAGGCAAGCAACCGGTCGATGTAGGGATCGCCGACTGATTGACTGTCTCCAACTGGTTGAGCGCCGCGTTCGTAAGAATCGGTTGACACAGACTGATTAATCAACTCGTTGACTCGACTATCCATCGGAGTGTCCGTGGCGGAAGCCTCAGGACCGTCATTAGGAACAAACGCAGACAAGTCTTCCTCCGGAGAGTAAGCCTCGACGTCAATGACGGGTTGTTCCGAAGAGGCTGCGCCCGGGCCGACCGGTTGGGAGCGGAAACTTTGCAGTGCGGTTAACGCCGAATACGGATTGAACGCGCCTTGGGTCTTCTGAGCAGACGAACCGGCCTGGCTGGCGATGCGGGACTGGTTAGTGGGCGCCGCCGCCTGCGGCGTGGCGGCGCTTTCTTGGTTTGCGGACGGTCCCAGAAGTTCCTCGATAGAAGGGAGAGTGGCGTTAGGGCTAGTCGCCATGTCGCTACGGATACCTCTGATTCGCGCCTGTTCGTTTGGAGACAAGTCGTCAAGCGAGCGCAAACCGCTGATGTAGTCAATTTCACGAGCTTTGAGCGCAGCTTGACCGAGATACTCGCCGAGGT
>Ga0209033_1001395_pt1 | contig 14002 bp, 5 predicted proteins | sample LauGreFa1BDMLBDN_2_FD_188218 | JGI IMG/M metagenome (GOLD analysis project Ga0209033, IMG submission 188218) | Freshwater lake microbial communities from Lake Michigan, USA - Fa13.BD.MLB.DN (SPAdes) (version 2) | ecosystem: Environmental > Aquatic > Freshwater > Lake | place: Lake Michigan, USA...
TTCACCACCTTGTGCAAAGGCAGGTTGTCTGATGCTGTGCCAATCCAAACATCGTATAGGCCGGCCTCCAAAATGGGCTTTCCAGATTCGTCGAAATACGAAAAATCCTTGGCACCCAGCGTGAAAGTCACTGCCTTGTGCTCTGTAGCACGGATGTTGTCCTCCACATTCACCGCCATCTTTTGAAAGCGCTTCAACTCCTTCAAAGGACGGGTGAATGTTGCGCTGCGTTGGTGCGTATACAATTGAATCGTTTCGCTGTGAGATTGTCCACCAGCATGTAGCACCACAACATCAAATTGCACTTGGGCGTTTGTCGTTCTTGTATCTAAAACCAAGGTATCGTTGTTGGTGCTGGTTCCGGCGAATCCCAATGCCGTAGTGCCATAGTTCAATCCATGTCCGAAAGCAAACAAAGGCGTGTTCTGGATATCCAAATACTTTGAGGTGTATTTCTGCTTCTCATCAAACGGACGGCCTGTGTTTTTCGCATTGTAATAGATAGGGACCTGTCCAACGGATCTTGGAAACGTCATCGTCAATTTTCCACTGGGCGATTCTTTGCCGAATAATATGTCGCGCACTGCCAAACCCGCTTGTGTGCCGGGGAACCAAGTCACCAAAATCGATGCGGCCAAATTGGTTTCTTCGCTCAAATCCAGGGGACGGCCATTCATCAACAACAAAACGATGGGTTTGCCTGTAGCGGCCAAGGCGCGCAACAAAGCTTTTTGATTTTCAGGCAGTTGGATGCTGCTGCGGCTGGCGGCTTCACCACTCATACCAAAGGTTTCACCCAAATACACCACCACCACGTCTTTGGTTTTGGCCAAGGCTACGGCTTCGTCGATCAGCGCCTGGGGCGATTTTGCGGATTTTTCAATCATCCCGCCGTGTTCGTTCAATCGTGCGATCAAGGCTTCGTCTTCCAGGGCATTGCATCCCAGTGCGTAGTTGCTTTCATTGTCCCAACCGCGGTTTTCCCAATCATTCAGTGGCTGTCCTTCCCATTTTTTGCCTGCATGCAACGCTTCCCACAAACAGATCGCCTGTTTATAATCACCGGCACCACTCCAATTTCCAATGAGGTTGCGTTTGTCTTTGATGTATGGGCCGATCCAAGCGATGTTGGCACTGGGCGATAGGGGCAAAACGGATTTGGTATTCTGCAACAAAACAAACGACTCCACGGCGGCTTGGTAGGCGATGGCGCGGTGCTCGTTCGACAAATGTACTCTCGCGGGTGCAGCGTCGTTCAAACCGCGGTAGGGGTCCGAAAACAATCCCAAGCGGTATTTGGTATTCAAAATTCGTCTGCAGGCCAAGTCCACTTCTGAAACCGGTACGATCCCTTGTTTTACCAGTTCGGGTAGTTTGTTTAAGAACAATTCAGAGACCATGTCCATGTCTGATCCAGCGTTCAGCGATCGCTTTGCCACAGTGGATTCATCGCCCATGCCGTGGTTGATGAGTTCAGCGATGCCGGTATAGTCGGTGCAAACCATGCCATTAAAACTCCATTCTTTGCGCAGCACATCAGTCAATAACCAGCGATTGCAGGTGGCGGGCATGCCGTTGATGTCGTTGAACGATGCCATCGCAGAGCCAACACCCGCATCGATGCAGGCCTTATACGGCGGGAAATAATCATTGTACATTTTGTAGGTGCTCATGTCTACGGTGTTGTAATCGCGACCGGCTTCGGCGGCACCATACAGACCGAAATGTTTCACACAGGCCAAGATGTTGTTGGGCTGATTGAGAGTATTTTGAATGGGCCCTTGGTAGCCTTTAACCATCGCCGCACCCACTGCAGAACCCAGAAATGGATCTTCTCCGGCGCCTTCGCTCACCCGTCCCCAGCGAGGATCCCGGGCGATATCGACCATCGGCGAGAATGTCCAGTTGAGACCATCAGCAGTTGATTCTGTGGCAGCCACTTGGGCGGTATTTTGTATTAAATCCATGTTCCACGTGCAGCTCAATCCCAAGGGGATGGGGAAAATAGTTCTGTGTCCGTGAATCACATCAAACCCAAACAACAGCGGGATGCTGAGGCGGGTTTCTTTGAGGGCTTTTTCTTGCAATTTGCGCACAGCCACCGGCGTGAAGGTGTTGAATACGCCTCCGACCAAGCCTTTTTGGATTTTGCCTTCCACGTCTTTGGAGAGCACGGGTCCGGTGACATCAAATCCTACGGTGGGCAGGTTCAACTGTCCGATTTTCTCTTCCAACGTCATTTTGGCCATCAGGTCTGACACGTATCGGTTCATGCCAAGGGTATCCGGAAGGTGCCACATGTGCGTGTTTGTGGTTGCATTGGATGTAGCCGAGGGTTTGATTTTATTGGGCTTAACGTTGCCTTTTCCCGGTTGGGCGATGATGCTGCTGGGTGCAAGTATGGCTGTTAGGGCGATGGCAAGCAGGCTGTTGAATCGACGTAATGGAGAATATGATTGCATGGGAATGGGTGTTTGTATTTGGTTTAAAGTATTTGTAATGAGCGGGTTAGTTTTTGATGTGTGGAGATGTGAAATCTAGCGTTTTGAGTCCGTTTTGGATTTCGGGAATGTTCATGAATAGGTTCCAAAGTAGTCCGGAGCGGTAATTTTCGATCATGACAACGATGGGGCCTTGGTCGATGGCGAGGTAACTATTGGCCACCCAGTTTTCTTTGGCGCAGAAGGCGTCGCGGAAACCGTATGGTCCCCAGATTGGATTTTCTTGGGGTAGGGTGTTGACATAGCGATTGCTGCTGCCACTGCCATTGGAAACGGCGCTGTTGCGGGTTGTGTCGTTGGCGGGAAACAGGTTTCGCATCGCCCCAACATCGAAGAAATTTCTCAGTGCGGCGAGACTTTGTTCGGGCAGATAGGGCATGGCTGACAGTGCGGCGGTGGGCGAAATCACCCCAAGGTCTTCGGTTGGCGAGTGTGCCGCATAGCCCAAATGGTTGTCGGAGGCGGTGAGTCCCCAGCATTCAGGCCCGTAACCTTTGAATTTCAGGGGATTTTCTTGGCAATGTTTGTAATTGATGAGCGTGTGCGCCACATTTTGATCGAAATAGTTGGCGTATCGGTCTTCGAGTCCGCGTGGGTTGAGTCCCAAAAAGCTGTAATGCGAGAAGAAGAGCGGTCCGCCGTAATCGAAGCCGAGTGGCAGGGTGACATCGAGGTAGGTTTTGCCATTTTTGAAGTGGTTGCCGGCGGTCCATCCTTTGTGATAGACTTTGGCATCGATGGCAAAGCGGGGATGGGAGGCAGCCATCACATAGGCGATGAGGCATTCGTTCCAGCCCTGAATTTTGTGGTTCATGCTCCAGCCGTTGTTGGGACTCCAATGCCAGTAAAGGGTGTTTTGGTTTTGGGTATACCAGTTCCATTCGCAATCGCTCCAGAGCCAGGTGATCCGATTTCTGAGTTCGGTTTCTTGGGGCGATGTTTGATTGAAGTAGGCGCGTACGCAGAGCAGTCCTTGGAAGAGGTAGGCTGATTCTACGACATCGCCGCCATCGTCTTTTCGGGAAAAGGGTATGGTTTTTCCGGTTTCGCCGTTGAGCCAGTGGGGGAAAATGCCGTGGTAGTGGTCGGCTTTGGCCAAGAATTTTACCGTTTTAAGCAGGTGATTTACAACGTCTTCGCGCTTGAGCCAGCCGCGTTCTACGCCCACGATGAGGGACATGAAACCCATGCCGGAGCCGCCAGTGGTGACTACTTCGCTGCCGTAATCGTAGGCGACGTTGCTGCGTTCACGGGCCAAGCCAGAGGTGGGGTGTGCGAAATCCCAAAAGTATTTGATGGTTTGTTTTTGAACAGAATCCATCCAGATACTGTCTTGCATGGGGTTGTTGGGATTGTTCGATGCGCTGCCCAATGTGCTGATTTTAGCGGCAAGATTTGGTGAAACACTAGACGTTGGCTGAGCCGTTGCCGCGAGTGCTGTTGCAACCCAAGTTAGCATGGAGACAAACGTGTACCCCCACAAAATAAGTTTGGGGGTAGTGGGACGGAATCTGTGTTTATAATGGGTTTGGGCCATCGTGAAAATTACAAGTAGGGCGCGGTGAATTGGAGTTTTTTGAGGCCAGCTTTCACTTCGGCATCGGAGGTAAAGGTTTTCCAAAGCAGTTGTGAGCGGTGGTTTTCGATCATGACCACGATCGGACCTTGGTCAATAGCCAAGAAAGAGTTGGCGAACCAGCCCACATTGAGGTTGAAGGCATCGGTGAAGCCCTGGTTTCTCCAAATTTTATCGCCCAGTTTATAGTAGAAATAGCGGGCGGCTTTCATGGATTCGGTGGGGGTGTAGGGCATCGAACTCAGTGCGGCGGTGGGCGATATCACCCCAATGTCGTTGGTTGGCGAATGCGCGCTGTAACCGGAGTTGTTGTCTGATGCGGTCAATCCCCAGCAATGATCGGAGTATCCATAATGCTGTCGCGGATTGGCTTTGCAGTAGGCGTGGTTGATTTTGCTGTGGTTGGTGGTTTGGGTTTCGTAGTTGGCGTAGGCATCGGAGAGTCCGCGTGGGTCTAAGCCAAGGAAACTATAGTGAGAGAAGAAGAGCGGTCCGCCCAAATTTTCACCCAGAGGCAGTTGAAAGCCGTAATAGCTGTTTCCATTTTTCATGGCTCCGTTGTTGGCCCATCCTTTTTGGTAGGTGGATAGGTTGATGGGGTGGGTGGGGCTGCTTGCTGCGAGTACGTAGGTGATGAGGCATTCATTCCATCCGCGAACGGTCATGTTCATTTTCCATCCCAAGGTGGGGCTCCAATGCCAGTAGAGCGAGCCACTGTTGCTTTTGGTATACCAATCCCATTCCACTTTTTCCCAGATGCTGGTGATGTTGCTGCGAAGTTGAGTTTCATCGGTGCTAGATTGGTCGAAATAGGCGCGGGCGGTAAGCAATCCTTGGATGAGGTAGGAGGTTTCAACGAGGTCGCCACCGTTATCATCGCTCGAAAAGGGGATGACTTTGCCGTTGTTGCCATCGAGCCAATGGGGGTAGGCGCCATGGAAGGTTTGTGCGGTATTTTTGAGGAAGGAGGCCATTTTTTGGATGCGGGCGAGTCCTTCTGCGCGTGTAATAAACCCTCGGTTGATCCCTGCGATGATGGCCATGATGCCCATGCCGGTGCCACCGGAGGTAACCAAATCGCCGGAGGTGTTCCGTTCGCGGGCCATGCCTGAGTTTGGATGTCCGAATTTCCAGAAGTACTGAAAGGTGTTGTATTGGATGCTATCGAGCAGGGCTTCGTCAGAGATTCTGGGGAATTTGTCGGTGGTATCCATCATGCTCCCAACCGATACGGCCACATAGGATCCGGTGGTTGTGCCCACTTTGGATTTGAGTGCGGCGTTGATGGCCACTACGTAGCCGGTGCCTGTTTTGAGCTTGTTTTTGGGGATGAGTTTTACCGCGCTATCGCCTTGAAAGAATTTGTAATTCAGGGCGATGGGATCATATCCTTTTTCTTTCACCGCGATGTTTTCTTTGGCAGAATTGGTATCGAGGGCGTTAGAGAAATAGAGGGTAAAGGTTGAGTTGAGGGGAATGCCATTGGATTTTCCGCTGGTGGGGGCGTCGTTGATATGAAACACAGTGAGCATGATGCCGTTGGGTTTGGCCGCGGGTGGCGGGGTTTCCTCTTCGCAGGATGCGGTGAAAATCACCAAAGAAAGGGCGAAAAGTAGGGGTGCGGAGCGACGGATAAATGCCATGGTTTTCAAAGAGTCCAAATTACGAAAACTCCGCTGTTTTATGGGTGTTGCGGGGCGATTTTTTTCTAAAAAAAGGCGGGCCCATTCAAGGATTGAATGGGCCCGCCATCTAAAAAGAGTTAATCAGGATTATTTACCGGCTTTTTCCAAGTCGTACAACGCTTTCACATCGGCATCAGCCAACGCTTTGCTGTAGATACGGAATTCGTCCAATCCACCGTCGTAGTTCTTCATCCAAGGGTCTGGTGCACCACCGGGTAGATTTTGCTTGTAGCAACCGAAAACAAATTTGGTGGCGTTTTTGAATGCCAAGTTACCCAAAGGCGCACCGCCTTTTGCAGGGTCGTCTTGGTATTTGTCGGTAACATTCGCTGGCAAGTTGCGCTTGTCGCCATCTACGTATACAGCCAATTTAGAGGTGGCGGCATCGTAAGAGCAAACCACGTGATGCCACTCGTCGTTACCAATTTTGATGCGGTTTTCATTCGCCAATTCGGTCCACTGTTCTTTCCACGCGGTTGCGTTCCAGTTGTTCATTGTGAATTTGATGCGGGTAGAATCGTTACCAGCAGCACCAGATTCTTGCAAAACGAACAAGTTGCCAATCCAGTTAGAATCGTTCAACAATTGGAACCAAGATTCAGCACCATCGGTATGATTTGTCGTTTTAATCCATGAAGCAACGGTCAAAGACTTTAATCCACTGATGGCAGAGCTTACACCGGTGTACAATACGTAACCGTTGCTAGCACCTTTCCAGGCTTGTCCTTTGGCACCGGCAACGAAGCTGGTTCCAGACGCAGTACCGCCAGTAATGTTGCCTTTGGCATCATCGACGTTGTTTTCGAAAGAGAATTTTGCCACCAAGTTGGCTGAAGCTACTTCGTCAGAAGTTGTGTAACCACCTGAAGTGTTGTCGTCATCAGGTGTTTCCTCGCCACATGAAGTAACGGTGAATGTGAGGGCAGAAGCTGCTAAAAGCGCGGCCAGTGGGAATAATTTGATTTTTTTCATACGATATTAAATTAGGTTTTTTTGTTCTTTAGTAGCCGGGGTTTTGGGTCATTTTGCCACCGGTCAAATCAATTTGTCTCTGTGGAATTGGGTACAAATCGTGTACTCCATCAATGTAGTTCTTGCCATGGGCCCGCATCACGGTGCCAGCTCTACCTTGCCGACGCAAATCAAAGACGCGATCGTGTTCCATCGCCAATTCTACAAAGCGTTCTTTCCAGATGGCGTCGCGAATTTCAGCCTGGGATGTGGCGTTACTGTTGGCCAAGCCCGCACGGTTGCGAACCATGTTAAGCGATTTTAATGCATCGGCGGTTTTGCCATTTTCGTTGGCGGCTTCAGCGTGGATCAACAGAATATCGGCATAGCGTAAAATACGCACGTTTTTGTTGGCCATCCAATCGTCTTTACCCCAACTTTCCATGGTTTTTGACACGTAACTCTTGTAATTGTATCTAACGTTTGGTGCGAGGGTGTTACACTCATATCCATCCCACAAAACATCGCCACGGGAAAAATAGGTAGCGCCTTTGCGCAAATCGCCCGGCTCAAACGCTTTGGTTAAATCGTCGGTAGGTGTGTTGAAACCCCAACCCAATCCGCCAGCACCGCGGGGGGCTTGGACCACGAAATATCCTTCGATGGCTTTGGCGGGAGAAGATCCTTTGCAGTTGACTTCCCAAATGGATTCGCTGCAGAACTCGCCCACTTCCCGAAACAATTTATCGTATTCGGCAAACAGGCTGTAATTGCCACTGGACATAATTTCGGCGCACAGCGATTCTGCTTTTCCGTACCGTTTGCGGTAGAGCGCAGATTTTGCCAATAGGGCTTTTGCTGCACCCGATGTTACTCGTCCGGCTTGATCTGAAAGATAGCTAGCGGGTAAAACTGTGGCTGAAAATTCCAAATCGGCATCAATGAAATCATAGATTTGGTCGGCGGTAGCGCGATAGTTTAACGCCTCGATTTCTTCAGGAGTTTTGGGTACTTTGGGAATCAATGGAACCCCGCCAAAACTGCGCACCAAATTCCAATAAAAGTAGGCCCGCAAAAAGCGAGATTCTCCCATCAATCGCTCGCGCAAACTGGAATTTATATCCAAGGTTGGCAAAATGTCAATGGCTTTGTTGGCCCGGGCAATGCCTTCGAAATTGGATTCCCATACTTCGCCGAAGCTTATTGCAGTAGGACTCCAACTCAACTTGTCGAACTGGTCTTTGTCAGCACCCGTATCGCCCGGATCACTCCCTTTTTCGCCTTCATCTGATGCAATTGAGGTCATTCCGATCCAAGAAAAGCTATGCTGCTGCCAATCGTACAATTTGCTGTATACGGCGGTCACCAATTCCTGTGCGGCGTTGGAAGTAGAATTGAAATAATCATCGGGGGTTTGAACCCGAGGGGTTTCGTCCAGGAAACTTTTGCGACATCCACTCAATGCGATGCCCAACGAGGCAAATGCCAAAGTACCAATGGCCAGGGTTTTCGCTGTTTTCAATGGGGTTTTATTGCGTTGAAATTTCATGGGTTTAGAATTGGATTGACAAACCAGTTAAGAAAGTAGACGAAGTAGGGTAAATGTCGAGTTCTATGCCTGCGTCGGCCGGACCTCCTGGCAATTCAGCACTGAAACCACTGAATTTTTTCCAAGTGAAGGCATTTTGCGCTGTAATGAAGAAGCGGTAGCCTTGAACTTTTGATTTTTTGGCGATGCGTGCAGGCAAGTTGTAGCCCAGGGTAAAGTTGTTCAATCGCACAAAGCTGCCACTTTCCACAAAGTAATCGGTGGGTTTGGGAACGCCGTTGAAAGCACGCGGGTTGGTATTGCTGCTGTTGTTGGGCGTCCATCTGGCATCGGCCACGGCTTTCTCAATGTTGTAGTTGCCACCATATCGCACGGTTCTTTTTCCGTTGAAGACCTTGTTGCCAAAGTTACCCAAGATATCTAGGTTCAAATCCCACTGGTTGTACTTGAAGTTGCCGTTGATTCCCATGTAGCATTTGGGTTGGTATGAGCCCACATAAATGCGATCTAGGTCATTGAGTTTGCCATCGCCGTTCTGGTCGATGACTTTGAAATCGCCGGGTTGTGTACCCAAGAAATGGGGCGCTGCGTCGATGTCGGTTTGCGATTGGAAGATACCATTGGTCTCATATACCCAGAAACTGCCGATGGGCTGTCCTGCCGCTACACGGGTTGCAAATTCGCCGTTCCGCAAGCTGCCGAAGTTGGTTGGAAGACCGTTGCCCAAGCCCAACACTTCATTTTTGTTAAAGGTGGCATTGGCCCCAATGCTGTAATTGAATTTGCCTTTGCTGTTTTTGTTGTATCGCACAGAAACCTCCAAACCACGGTTGAGGATGTCGGCCGCGTTGGTGAGCATGGAATTGTTGTTGTCGCCCAAACCGCCGGGTAATGGGATATTGAACAAAGCACCCAAGGTTTTTTTGTTGTAGAAGTCGATCACGCCTGAAATGTGTCCGTTCATCGCCTCAAAATCCACCCCGAAATCAATTTCTTCGGTGGTTTCCCATTTGAGGTTGGGGTCTTTGATCTCGGCGATGGTAGAGCCCATCACAATTCGGTCGCCAAAAACGGCGCTCAATCCCGAGCTCAATAAAGTTACAAATTCAGAGGGGTTAATGCGGTCGTTGCCTACACGTCCCCAACTTCCGCGCACTTTCAGCATGTTAATACTGCGCACATTTTTCATAAAGTCTTCGTTGGTTACCATCCATCCCAGTCCCACTGATGGGAAATTACCCCAACGGTTTTGGGTAGGGAATTTTGATGATCCATCTCGGCGGAATGAGGCGTTCAATAAGTATTTGCCTTCATAATTGTAGCTGACGCGGCCGAGGTAGGATTCGCGACGACCGTAATCGGCGATCGGACGTTGGTAGTTGATGATGCCTTGGATGGGGTCGCGGCCAGTGTTGAGGTAGCGGTATTGCTGTGCAAATGGCACGCCATCGAGTCTGAATGACTGTTCAAAGCCATCGTATCGCTCTGCGGTATGACCGGCAAGAATTTGTAGGCCATGACCTTTTTTCAGGGTGGGTGTATAGGTGAGGGTGTTGTCCCAAATCCATCGGTACTTTTCCATTTCGCTTTGGGTGAGGGTGGTGGTATCGTACTTTTGGGTGGGCGAAACTTTGAATTTCTGCTGATAGTTGGCGCCTCTACTGTTGTCGTAGTCCATGCCAAAAGAGCTTCTAAAGGCTAGGTTCTTTTTGAGTTTCAAATCGCCATAGAAATTGCCCATGAAGCGATTGCCCCAGGTTTTATCGTCGGTGAGTTCCAATTTTGCCAGCGGGTTGCCCACATCGCTCAATGTGGTAAAGCCGTAGGTGCCATCGGGGTTTTTTGCATCATAGATGGGGGCGGCGTTGTAGGCATCGGTGAACAGACTGAAGGGTTTGTTGTTAGAGTTCCAGCGTGTTAGTCCGATGTTGTTGCCGAATTTTAACTTGTCGGATACGCGATATTCATTGTTTGAACGGATGGATACTCGTTCGTAGCTATTGTCGTTTAGGATGCCATTCTCATTATAATAATTCACCGAGAAAAGGTATGATGTGGCTTCGGTACCACCGGAAATGCTGAGGTTGTGGTTGTTCATGTTACCCGGGCGAGTGATGGCATCGAACCAATTGGTTTCACCGGTAACGTCGGCGGGAAGCACGGCGAAAGTGCCTGCGGCTTCGTTGGAGTATTTGGAGAAGGTGCCGGGGCGGGCCATGGCGATTTTGTTCGACATCATTTTTACGCCGGCATATCCATCGTAGTTGAGTTTGGGTTTGCCAATACTCCCGCGTTTGGTGGTGATGAGGATTACGCCGTTGGCAGCGCGCACACCGTAAATGGCAGTAGATGAAGCATCTTTGAGCACATCGATGGTAAGGATATCAGCGGTGTTGATGTTTCGGATATCGTCGGTGATAATTCCATCCACCACATAAAGGGGTTCTGCACCACCAATCACAGAGCCCGTTCCACGGATTCTCACGTTGGGAGCGGAGCCGGGCGCACCGGAGTTGGTGATTTGCACGCCGGCCATTTTTGATTGAAGGGCCTGAGAGGCAGTGAGCACAGGCTGTTGCATAATTTCGGCACCTTTAATGGAAGCGATGGAGCCCGTAAGGTCTTTTTTCTTGGCGGTGGCGTATCCAATTACGACTGCCTCTTCCATGGGTTTCTCGATGCTGTCTTGGGTGGATTTGGTATCCGTATTTCCCATGGTTTGGGCGTTGGTGTAGCCCAGGGTTACGGCAGTTAAACCGAGCAAGAGTAGGTGTTTTTTCATCGATTCAATGGGCGTTCTATGTGATTTTTTGCTAAGTTCTCTTTAGCGCCTTGCAATTTATGTAATTGTGAATTAGACAACATCTGTTTTGGCAAAAATATCGTGTAATTTAGAAAAAATTTAAATAATGGCTATGGGGAGTTTCACGCGGTGATTGTTGGTTGCTTTTTTGATAAATGGTTATGGCTTTTGTTCAAGGTTGGGTGGTTTCGCGATTGAATTTATCAGTTTGAGGATAAATTTTTGTAGATTTGGCATCATGGTTAAATCCATTTTTCGATTGATGGGCTTGTTGTTGGCTATTTTGGCGATGCCATTGTTGCGGGGACAGGTACCACAGGTTGGACAGCATCCGCATCCCGTTTTGAAACATCCGCAGTTGGTAATTTTTGCTGAGGAATCGACCCCAAATATGGAGAGTTGGTCGACTGTGATACAGAAATTAGGAAGGTATGGGTCGGATTCTCGCTGGGTTATATACAGTTCGCTGGATGATGAATTGGGCATGACGCACTATCGCATTCGCCATGAATTCAAGGGTGTGGCAGCGCATTTGTCGATGGGTATTTTGCACACGAAACAAGGCAAAGTTGTCTCCCTGAATGGGGATTTCGTGGATGAAAACCAATTTGCAGGAAGGGTTCTATTGAATTCGGACCAGGCAAGGGCGCGTGCGTTGCAATTTTTACCAGCAGAAAAATACTATTGGCAAGATCCGCAACAAAATGAAGCATTGCAATTGGCCACAGGGGTAAAAGACACCAGTTACTATCCTGTGGGTGCGTTGAGCTACTGTCCGAAAGACTTCAACCTCGCGGGAGTCCATCGCTTGGGATATCGATTTGATGTTTTGGCCAGTGAACCTTTGGCGGGAAAATCGATTTGGGTGGATGCCGAAACAGGAGAGATTTTGGCCAGTAGTGATTTGATCTTGCATACTGATGTGAAGGCCACAGCGGTGACCAAATACAGTGGAACCAAATCCATTACAGTAGATAGTTTATCGGCGAGTTCTTATCGATTGCGCGAGACAGGCAGGGGTAAGGGTATCGAAACGTACGACATGAAAAAGGGCACCAACTATGCTTCGGCGGTTGATTTTACGGATGCCGATAAAACTTGGAACAATGTAAATGCGGCCAAAGACGAGGTAGCTACCGATGCACATTGGGGCTCAGAGATGACCTATGATTATTTCGATAGTGAACATGGTAGGAACAGTTTCGATAACAACGGCGCGAAAATTTTGAGTTATATCCATTACGGCAGTAACTACAACAATGCGTTTTGGAATGGCAGTGTCATGACCTACGGTGATGGGGATGGTACTACGTTTACTCCTTTAACGGCATTGGATGTTTGCGGTCATGAAATCGCCCACGCAGTAACAACAAATACCGCGGGTTTGGTATACTCATATGAGAGCGGGGCTTTGAATGAGAGTTTTAGTGATGTTTTTGGACAGTCGATTGAGATTTGGGCAAGACCTACACAATGGAATTGGAAAATCGGAGAGGATATTACCCCAAGTGGCAAAGGCATTCGAAACATGGCGGATCCGAGTGCCACAGGGTATAACCAACCAAAGTTCTACAAAGGCAATAAATGGTTTACGGGTACCGGCGATAATGGTGGTGTGCATTACAACAGTGGCGTACAGAATTATTGGTATTATTTGTTGGTGGAGGGTGCCTCGGGTACCAATGAGAAAGGATGGGCATTCAATATTGATACTTTGGGCTTGATAAAAGCGGGAAAGATCGCCTATCGCAACTTGAGTGTGTATTTAACCAGCAGTGCGCAGTATGCGGATGCCAGGACTTTTAGTATTATGTCGGCCGCCGATTTGTATGGCCAGTGCAGCAATGAAGTGATTCAGGTGACCAATGCATGGTGGGTATGCGGTGTTGGAAATAAATATGATTCAGGCTATGTGAAGGCGGACTTTATGGGCGATACGCTATCGTGTAAGTCGGGTGTGGCCATGAAGTTTTTGAATCGCTCAGAAAATTATAAGAGCAGTTTGTGGTCGTTTGGAGATGGAAACAGCAGTTTGTCAACGAACCCTTCGAATACCTATGGTGCATATGGTAAATACAATGTGAAATTGGTGGTGGAGTCTTGTTTCAAAGGATTTAAGGATTCTGTAACCAAGGTTCAATATGTGAAAATCGACAGTACATACGATATCTGTAAGGCCTTATTATTGCCGAAGTTGGGCAGTGACAGCGCGATCGGGTGTAGGGGATTTGTATATGATGATGGTGGGGAGGGCAATTATGGTGCGAACAAGGTTGTGCGATTTGATTTGAAGTTGCCGGGGGCGGATAGCGTTCGTTACCGCTTTAGGGTGTTGGATTATGAGAATGGATATGATTCAGTGGTGGTATATAAGAACAGTGTTGCAGGTGCGAATCGATTGGGGCGATTTACGGGGAATGTTTTGCCATTTGCGGGGGCTTGGAAGGTGGAAGCGGCGAACCGATTGATATTTATTCAGTATTCTGATCCGATGTTGGAGGGCAAGGGTTTCAAGTTGGAGTATGAGGGTGTATTTACGCCTTTGGTAGCGGGGTTGGGTAGAGATACGGTGATTTGTTCGGGAAATTCCGTGGTGTTGGCTGCGGCCGCCGCAGGCGGCCGCAGCTCAGGGTATTCATACAGCTGGACGGGCCCTGGCCTGGCCGGCGGAGGGAATACCAAATCAATAACACCCGCTGCCACACAAAAATACACGGTGGCAGTTTGGGACGGTTGCGCGCTCAAGCCAGATTCAGCATCGAAAACCATTTATGTGAAGCCGCCGCTAGCCGTGAAAATATCACAATCAGATACCGCGGTGTGTATCGGACAAACGATGTACCTCACCGCGAAGGCATCGGGAGGAGATACCGCTGGGTATACCTATCAGTGGTCGAACGGACTGGGTACATCGCCTATGGCCAATATCGTGCTCAC
>Ga0209033_1001396_pt1 | contig 14000 bp, 13 predicted proteins | sample LauGreFa1BDMLBDN_2_FD_188218 | JGI IMG/M metagenome (GOLD analysis project Ga0209033, IMG submission 188218) | Freshwater lake microbial communities from Lake Michigan, USA - Fa13.BD.MLB.DN (SPAdes) (version 2) | ecosystem: Environmental > Aquatic > Freshwater > Lake | place: Lake Michigan, USA...
ATCACAATCGATGCGATTTTGGGTCGCATCTCTCTTGCTAACTCTGGATCTTCCTTTTTCCCTGCAACTCCAATCAAACCAGAATTACCACCACGAGCCGACTTTTGTGGCTTTTGCATCAAGGTTACATTTACAATTGACTGGTTGATTAAATCTGAAAAATCAGCTGGATACCCAGGGGTCTTTAAATCATCTCCCTTAAGTTCTTTTAATTCCTTAATGCTGTATTTTTTGGGCCTGCCCTTGTCATCAAATGCTTCAGGTGGGTTAGCTTGGCGGATTTTAACATCATCTTTAAGTAGAAGCTCAATGTCTTCCATCTTTGCAGGAACTACTCTTCTTGCCTGCGGACTGTAATAGCTATTTTGGGTTTGTATCGAAAGAACTACTGATTTATCACTTTCGCGCACTTCTTTTAATACCGCAACAACCTGACCAGCAGGAATCCATTTTTCTTTAGGATCTGCTTTAGCATTTTTATCTTCTGCTTTTTTATCTTTATCTTGACCAAATGAAGAGCTCAAGGTCAGGCACAGCAACAATAGAACCGTAAAAACAAATCGTAGAATAGCCATAAATCCTCCAAGTTTGATATCTGTTTATACCAAACCCTGAGGATTTATGAAAGAAAAGATTTATAAAAGTCGAATTTTACTGACCGCCAGCCCTGTAACCAAAGCCTCTCAAATAATCTTTGCCTGGTAGTTGGCTTCTTTTGGGGAATATGGAATAACCCGTTGGTGTTGAATTGCTCAATTTTGGCAACGGGCTAAAGAAATCCATCAAGGAAGAATCTCGCGGATACAAGTTTTGTGGTTGCGCCAAACGAGCATTTGCAAGCTGCGATTGCTGCATTTGTGCTGCATCTTGCTGATTTGGCAATAAAAACGCAAAAGGATTCCAACTATTCCCATTTTGCGTAATAGTTCCATTAGGATTACTTTGAGATTGGCCAAAAGATGTGGAACTGAAGATAATCAAAGCCCCCAAGATCAATAAATTTCTTTTCATTACAAAATCCCCCTATGAAGAAATAACCCAACATGTAAATCGAATTAGCCTAAGGAGGAATCTTGTCAATAGCGATTTAACTAAAAATCAAGGAAGAAGGGCGGTAACTTCGGGTAACCCAAACATCAGGTTAAAATTTTGCACCGCAACCCCACTCGCCCCCCGAATAAGGTTATCTTCCGCTGCAAGCACTACGATATAATCACCAGCAACTTTGTAATGTAAGTCGACATAATTTGTACCGACCGAATCTTTAGTAGCTGGCAAATGATCAACTAGCCTAATAAACGGTTTATCTTTATAAAATTTGCAGACTAATTCATTTATCGCCTGTTCAGAAATTTCTTTTTTAGGCTTGGCGTAGATGGTCGAAAATATCCCCCGATCCATTGGGATAAGATGAGGGGTAAACATAATTTTCACTTTTTCCCCAGAAACTTTCTCAAGAGCCTGCTCCATTTCAGGAGTATGCCGATGCTTTCCAACTTGGTAAGCGCTTACACTTTCATTACATTCAGGAAAATGCGTAGCTTGCTTTGGGTTTCTCCCTGCTCCGGAAACCCCACTTTTACTATCAACGATTATTTGTTCCGGATGAATCAACTTTTCAACCAACAAAGGGGCCAGCCCAAGTATAGCTGTTTGCGGATAACAACCAGGATTCGCCAACAGATTACAAGTTTTAATATCCAACGAATTAAATTCTGGAAGACCGTAAACAGCACGGGCCAAACCTGAAAGATCGAGGTGTTCTTCACCGTACCATTTTTTATAAATCACAGGATCTTTTAATCGATAATCCGCAGAAAGATCAATCACACGGATACCAGCTTTAATCAGTTTTGGAATCACCTCCATACTAGCCCCATGAGGCAGGCAACTGAAAACGCATTGCACTTCTTTCTCTTTTAATGAACCTAGATCAAGCTCCTCGCAGCGCAAATCAATTCTTTTTGTAAGGGAAGGGTGAATACTTGAAACTAAAGGGGTCCCTTCTTGCCTAGAAATGCATGCAACGATTTTTACTTGCGGATGGCGCAGTAAAATTTTTATAACTTCGAGCGCTGTATACCCAGAGGCCCCTAGAACCGCAACATTTATCATGTTATGCTAACCTTTTCGTCATCCAAGAAATTCGCAGGTACCCAAATGGATTCCATCCAAAGCTTATACCAGTCTATCAGAGAAGGTTCAACTACACCGATCTCCGTTTTGGATAAATATCTGGAAAGAATTAAACTTATCGACCCCATCATCAATGCATGGGAATTTTTGGACCCACAACAGGCAAAGGCTGATGCCATAAATGCAACGAAAGAAATTGCGTCAGGATTAAATCGTGGAAAACTTCATGGCATCCCATTTGGTGTTAAAGATATCATCGATGTTAACGATTGGCCAACGCGTGCAGGATGCATGTCTTGGGCTCGTTCGTTTGCTCGACAAGATGCAACAATTATCACTAGGCTACGAAAGGCTGGCGCTATTTTAGTGGGCAAAACCGTAACAACTGCATACGCGAGCTTTGATCCACCGCCTACTCGAAACCCCTGGAACCTTCAAAAAACGCCCGGTGGATCAAGCAGTGGTTCGGCCGCTGCAGTAGCTTCAGGAATGATCCCTGCTGCTTTAGGCACTCAAACAGGGGGATCAATTACAAGACCAGCTAGTTATTGTGGTGTAGCTGCAATAAAACCAACATTTGGCTGGGTGCCTTTAGATGGCGTGCTACCACTGGCTCAATCCATGGATCACATGGGGATGCTGGCGCCCACAATCGAAGATTTAGAAATCATTTGGGAAGAGTTAACACAACCTAAAAATATAAAAATCGACACATCAAAAGCTCCTAGCATTGCTGTTCTAAAATCTTTTTTCTGGGATAATGCATCTGAAGAAATCCGCCAAATGCTCGATGAAACAATCAAAAAACTTCAAAGAGCAGGCGCCCAAATAACTTTGATCGAACTACCTGAAATATTTGCAAAATCAATCGCAGAACATCGCGCTATCATGTCTTATGAAGCATTTAAAATTCATGAGTACTGGATTTCAAGAAGGCCGGAAGATTATCCGCCTAAGATCACATCATTGATTAAAGAAGGATCCCTAGTCAAACCCGAATACTATATTTCCTGCAAAAACCAGCAAAAATACTGGAGAGATTATTTCGAAATAAACTTAAAGCAACACGATTGCTTTATGGTGCCTGCAACAACCACAGAGGCCCCAAGCAATGAAACAACAGGCGATCCAGCTTTTAATTCCCCATGGAGTTTCACTGGCCTACCTGCTTTGTCTATGCCTTGCCAACTTTCTCAATCTGGGTTACCCCTTGCGATCCAACTTGTTACCCAATCAAATACCGAATCCAAATTATTCCAATTGGGAAAATGGTGTGAGAAAGAAATCAATTATTCCTATCGTTGCCCTGATGGACTTAATAAAATAATCAAAGTAGTAAACTTTTAAAAGGACTCACAATGTCATCATTTTGGATGTTTGTAATAAATGATTGGATATTCGCAATCCCCATGCTAGCCATGTCGGTTTGTGGAATTGCGTTAATCACATGGCGGATTCTTCTTAATCGAGGGCTTCTGCAAAATACTGAAGCACATTTAGAAACATTAAAATCCACACTACTTAAAGATGGCATAAAAGCAGCAATAACATTAAACAACGATCAAAAAGACTGGCTGAGCGTATTATTGTTTTCCGCTGGTATTAAAGGTCTGGGAAACGGGATACCTGCCTCAAGAAAAGAAATAAACAACGCAGTGGAATTTGAAATAATTCCAAGACTCAACTTTCTGCTCCCAACAATGCTAGCAATTGCAAAAATCGCAACCATGGTTGGCCTACTTGGTACAGTTATCAGCATGATTGGCACTTTCACGAAAATACAAGAAGCTCAAGGGGGCGTTTCAGAACAAGCTGGCTCAATTGGTTTAGCCCTTTTTGCAACGGCTCTTGGCTTGGTTACCGCAATACCACTTGTATTTTCTCATGTAATGTTCAAAGCTCAAATCAATGATTTTGAACTTCAAATAAAAAAAACTGTTCAAAAATTTATTGAAATGGCAACCACATTAAAAACACCACTTAAACCTTGAATCAATTATGCTGCCAGATGCTAAATACTATGATGTGTGGATTATTAAAGCTAATCAGGTGATCAGAGAGATCCCAGCAATTACCATTTTGCAATGGATTGGAGAAAGGCGTTTGGTGGTTCGAGATAAAATACGGCCTGCTGGCACCGCAGATTGGTTCGAAGTTGGCCAACACCCCTCTTTTGCAAACAACTTGCCAGAAAAAGAAAGTATTGAGACTGAAATCTTAGAGCCCCCATTGCATTCTTTTAAAAAGCATCAAGGTGTTGATGATGATATCGATATGATCCCATTAATAGATGTAAGCCTGGTACTGTTGGTTTATTTTTTAATGAGTACATCTTCTCTAGGTTCAGGGACATCCACAAAACTTCCGATTGCAGAATATGCAAGTGTGCAGGGCATAAAAGACCAAGCATGGATTGAAGTAGAGAACAACAAAGCTTATACAGTCGGGTTTGCAGAGAGAAAAAAAGACCAATCAATCAAATTTGAGTCCCAAGAAAAATTGGTTGCTTATCTTCAAGATGAAATTAAAAAAGGGCAGGGGTTTAATGAATTAACTGTGTATGCTCCTGGAGATATATCTGCTGGAACCATTCGTACCTTGGTAAGTTCAATTGAAAAATCATTTGGCAAAGATGAGATTTCTAAAATTCATTTGGGAGTCACCGGAAAAAAATGAGCCTTTGGGATTTAAAAAATCATGGTACAGACTCAAAATCAATTCTACTTGAGTCCATCGAAATACAAGATCTTATTGTATCGGGGTTAATTTCTATCCATGATGAAATCCGAAAAGAAGGCGAAATCGTATGGAAAACTCTACACGATTATCCAGAATTCGAAGAAGCTTTCTCATCAAAATCAACAATCAAACATGAAGACGATGACAACATCGATATGAATGCTTTAATTGATGTTTGCCTGGTGCTTTTGGTCTTTTTCATCCTCCTAACTAGCTATGCAAAATTAGTACAACATCTCGAAGCAGCTAAAACCAATCCAGATTCAAAAATTCCAGCAATAAGCACTTCCCAAGCTGATCAAAAAACTAAAGTTGTGATAAAAAAAGAAGGTGAAAAAACTATTTTCTATATCAATGAACAACCCGTTGAAAATGATAACCTTACTTCTGCATTAAAAGCTTCTGCGCGAAAATTAAAAAGCAAAGATTTGATTTTATATTACAGCGATGATGTCCCCTACCAAGCAGTGATATCTATTCAAGACGCAGCAAGGGCCGCTGATTTTCAACAAATACTCCAAGCACTAGAAAAATAACCCTACTTTTTCTTGAAGATAACATCTGCCTTTGCAGGTTCGTATTTACCAACGGTTTTACTGATTGTAAAACGTGTCTCTTGAATATCATCCTCTTTAGCGCCTTGAAGAGATGCTTTTTCAAGTTTCTGCAATTTCTCTTCAACAGAAATAGGCATAAGCACTACAAACGCTTCTACTTTGATTTGCAGGCCCATGGCACGAGATAAATTTGTAACTGATTGTGCTTTGTCATCCACCCAAAAAATATCACTAACTGAAGACAAATCCAATTCCATGGTCGTTATAGGTTTAGCACCAAGGTTTGAAATAACTAAAAATTTACCTGCCTTATTTGGATCCGGGAAAGCAAGCCTAGCATTTAAATCCATTAATTGTGAAAGATAATCCGAGCCATTTGTGGTGTTAAAAACCATTATCCACCGAAGCATTCGTTCACCCCGACCATCACCAACCCCGTCGCCTTTTGTATTTCCAACACCCTTTAAACCCTCAATCATTTTACTTTTTAAATTTTGCCCAATCCGAGATAACTCTTGGGCTTTGGCACTCGCATCCTCCACCAAGGATTTTTTACCAGTTTTATCAACTTGAATTTTTTCTGTCGGAGAGGGATCCAACTTCAATGGAATTTCAGGCATGCTTTCTTTATCTGAAAGATTCAATTTAGGAGGCGTTTTGATCGTATCATCATTTTCTTTTGCATCAGGGTTACCAGACGAAGTACCACCCCCAACCCTTACTGACGAAACCCCAAGCCTTCGGTTGACATCGCCGATTATTGCTTTCTTTAACCCTTCCCAACCAAGCATCATTATTAAAGTAACCAATGCAATGTGAACAATAAACGATACAAACAACGAAGTAAATGACTCATAATTTGGCGAATATTTAATCCAAAGCTGTTTTTGCCAAGTAGTAGTTTTCATAATCATCCAAAAACTTTATTTTGATTCATAATGTTTAAGTCTACCCGATAACAGAATATTATCATCAATCATCTCGTGGGCAAAAGAAGCTATTTTTCGCCGCTGGGCCATTTCAAGAATTCCAACCCCTCCTACAGGTGAGATTGCATCTGAACCACCAATGATAAATGGGGCGATATAAACCTGAATTTCATCAACCTGATCTGCGTCAAAAAAACTACCCAAGGTTTTTCCACCTCCTTCCACCAATAGGTTTTGAATCCCTTTTTTTCCCAACAGTATCAAAAGTTCATCAACAATTTCAGCAGAATTATTCGAAGTAAGTTCGAGCAGTTCACATCCCAAACTTTGCAATCTTACTTTTAATTCTTGCGAAACATTTTCACGCACAGCAATTATCGTTGGAAAATCCCTTGCAGATTGAACGATTCGTGAAGAAAGGCTTATTCTGGCTTTAGGATCGATCACAACTCGCATTTGTTTTCTTGGCCCTTCTGGCCTTGCATTTAACATGGGGTCATCAAGATCTACTGTTCCAACACCCACCAAAATTGCATCGACTAAACCCCGTAATTGATGAACTCTTTCTCTACATTTATCATTACTAATCCATTTTGATTCACCAGTTTTCGTCGCAATCTTACCATCCAGACTCATAGCCCATTTCGCAATAACAAATGGTTTTGAATGTAAATGATATTTAATAAATGGGGCATTGATAAATTCTGTTTTTTCTTTACCAACCCCAACTTCGACTTCAATACCATTAGACTGTAAAAAACCAATGCCTTTACCAGCAACCAATGGATTCGGATCACGCATTGCTACAAAAACTTTGGATATCCCTGAATTTAAAATTGCATTTGCACAAGGCGGAGTTTTCCCATGATGCGAACAAGGCTCTAGGGAGACAAACAAAGTACTCCCAAAGGCTTTATCACCGGCTTGATTTAAGGCTTCGATTTCAGCGTGTAAACCTCCAAATCTCTGGTGCCAACCTACACCAACCACAGTATTACCTTTAACTAATACAGCTCCAACCATAGGATTAGGCTCTACCATTCCACGTCCTCGAATTGCCAGATCAAGGGCCAAGCTCATCCATTTTTCCGGTCCATCATCGTTCATGATTAATTAATTCCCTAAAAGCTTTAAAAAGATACAATGAGAGAAATAGACCTAGGTTAAGAATTAATGGCTATTTGCAGTGAATTTTTCAAATGATTAGGAAAAAGTTTTTCGAAACCATCATTACAGCACACACACCCCATGGAAATACTTTCGCTTGCGAATGACAATGTTTATTATGCGAAATTTAAAACTTATTATTAGTTATGATGGCACAGAATTTCAGGGTTGGCAAACACAACCTGGTTTTAGAACCGTTCAGGAAACCATACAAAAACACCTTGAAAAAATAACTAACCAAAAAATTACACTTTATGCAAGTGGTCGTACTGACACCGGGGTACACGCTATTGCTCAAGTTGCAAATTTCAGAGTTGATTCAAATTTAAGTGAATCCAAAATACTGTTAGGCCTTAATGCACTTTTACCTGATGATATATCCATCAGTGAAATAACAGAAGTCCCCTATGATTTTCATTCAGTAAAAGATGCCAAGAAAAAACATTACCGTTATGTAATAAGGCAATCTGGGATTTCTGACCCCTTAACTAGGAAATTTTGCCACCTCGTAAAACAGGAACTAGACCATGAAAAAATGCACAAGGCTGCCCAACAATTAATCGGAACACATGATTTTCGATGTTTCGAATCAGAATGGCCAAATCGCACAAATAGCATTCGAACAATTTATCGAACATCAATAAACCGGATGGGACCTTGGATATGGTTTAATATCGAAGGGAACGGTTTTCTTTATAATATGGTAAGGGCGATAGCTGGAACACTTATAGAAATCGGAAGAGGACATTGGCCAGAAGATAAAATTCTTGAGTTAATAGAATTAAAAGAAAGAAAGTATGCTGGGCCAACAGCTCCAGCAAAAGGATTATTTCTAGTACGCGTTTCTTATGAAGATTGAACACCATGAAAATACAACACGATTATCCAGAAAAAACCACAATCATTCCCTTAAAGAAACCGATTGATTTCGTGTTCCATTTACCAGGTTCAAAAAGTATCACCAATCGAGCATTAGTGATCGCAGCGCTCAATTCGGGCGAAAAAAAAACTCATCTAAGTGGAGTCTTGCGCAGCGAAGACACTGAAATCATGATCGATTGCTTGGAAAAACTCGGCTTTATTCTTTCAGTAAATTGGAAAGACTGCACTGCAATTGTTTCATCCCCGAAACCTCCAGGAATCATCCCCTCTTCAAGTGCCAATCTTTTCACTGGAAACTCAGGCACGACCATGCGTTTCCTGACAGCAATGGTTGGCCTAGGAAATGGCACCTACAAGCTCGATGGCATCAAGCGAATGCAGGAACGGCCAATCAATGATCTTTTAAAAGCTTTGAATGACCTTAACATTAACTCTTCAAGTGAAAACAATAATGGTTGTCCTCCTGTAATTATAAAAACCATGGGTTGGTCCGGAGGAATTGCGAGAATTAATTCAGAAATGAGCAGTCAATTTATTAGTGGAATTCTTATGGCCGCCCCGTTTGCCAAAGGTGATACCCGTATCATTTTAGAGGGCAAAATCGTTTCTCAATCTTACATCGGCATTACTCTCGCAATGTTGAATGACTGGGGAATAAACACTACTAAAATATCTGACCGAGAGTATCTGATTAATGGAAATCAGACTGGAAACCGATTCGAATACCAAATCGAGCCCGACGCCTCTGCAGCAAGTTATTTTTATGCGGCTGCAGCAATTACAGGAGGTACCGTTACAACACCAGGACTAGGAAAATCCTCTCTTCAAGGCGATTTAAAATTTGTTCATGCGCTTGAACTTATGGGAGCAAGAGTAACTCAAACCAACAATTCAACAACTATTACTGGTAAAGAATTACACGGCGTCAATATAGATATGAACGATATTAGCGACACTGTTATGACTCTTGGAATAGTTGCCTGCTTTGCCAAGGGAACAACCAAGATTACAAATATCGGCCATATAAGACACAAAGAAACCGATCGTATCAATGCACTTGCAATCGAATTAAGAAAAATTGGCGCTCTTGTTGAGGAATTTCCCGACAGCATAATTATTCACCCCTCGAAACTACATGGCGCAGAAATTGAAACTTACAACGACCACCGGATTGCCATGAGTTTCGCAATAGCAGGTTTAAAAATCCCAGGAATTACCATTTGTAATCCATCATGTGTTGCAAAAACATACCCTGATTTTTTTGATGATCTAGCTAAAGCAATCTAAATAATTGCGGAAATTAATATGCAAAAAGTTTGGCTATTTGTTGTTTTGATTTTTTTTTCATGCTTGTTTGCAAATAAATGCAGTGGTACGAATGTAAACAATTCTCTAACAGAAAAAAAACTTCAAGTATTTATTGCATTTGAAACTAAAGGATTTTTAACCAAACAAACAGCACACCTTATCCAAGAATCCATTTCAAGCAGAATTAAACAAACCTTTAAAGGAATGGTTCAACTACAAGAACTCATACTTAGTGAGCCCCAAAATTTAATAAGTCTACAAAATCAAACTAATCAGAATATTTCGGCAGCCTTACTTATCAGGCACGAAGAAAACCGTTTTATCATCAAAATAAATTTTGCAGACCCCGAGTCAGGCATTATGTTTCCAACACAACAAATAACCTGCGAAAAAAGAGCAGAAATCCCCGCAAAAACTTTAGACTTATTTAAAGAATATTTTGTACCAAAAGCACTGATAGCAAAAAAAATATCAGACGATATTTATGAACTTCAATTTGAAATAGACGGGAACTTAAAGTCGGAATATCTTTCACCAAAAAAAGGAGACTACTTCCAGATTCTAAGAAAAACTCAGGCAAACAAATCCAACAACATTTACAAGTGGACAGTTTTACAACTAACTGACGCCGTTGTTTCAAACGATAAGAAATTAAAGTTTAATTCCAGGCTATATAGTGGCATCGAACTACCAGATTTAATTGGGCTAAAAGCAATCAAAATCCCTAGTGGATTTATCGATGTAAAATTTAAAATATTACCAAAAGAACAAAACCAAGATCCAAATATTCGCAACAACTATTTCCCGGTTGATGTCGTATTAAGATCTGCTTTTAAGGTTGGATCGAATCAGGCAGGATTAACATCAAAAACAAACAATCAAGGAATATTTAACTTTAATGGTAATTCTGAAAACTTATTCCAAGGCGTTGCATTTGTTGAAATAATCCGGAACAAAAATATAGTTGCTCAATTCCCTTTCTTCAAAACCTTCAACGAACCAGAATCAATCACATTAAATTTTGAGCCAGAAAAACCTTACGAAAAGCAAAAGCTAATCTGGTTGATACAGGTTAACGATCAACTCGCTTTCATGGGTGCACTTTTTCAAGAATTAAATAAGCCAAACTTCAAAGAAGAGGAATTAAAAACTAGGATCGAAAAGCTTGATAAACTCTCAAAATTCAGCATTGATAAGACCAATAACATCAAGACTGGACTCTTTGATTTAAAACTAAAGTGGCCTGAAATTACAAATGATAATGAGATCAAAATAGGAGAAAAAAAACTTGAAGCTCTTCTTGGATATATTGCTGAATTAAACAAATACCAAGGACGATTGGTTAAGATTGAGGCAGACAAAAACTCACCTGCACGAAAAATTTTGGATTATAAAATCACTGAAGCTAAACGCTTGGCTACCGATGGTGATTTTCCTCAAGCAATTGCTTTGCTAGAATCTATTTTTACAGATGCCCCTGAAGTTGAGAGAGATATTAAGCAGTTCAAGGATTTATGGTTAAACAAGTCTGCTAAAGTGGTGGAATCGAGAAAGTTCCTTTTCGATTCTTTACCAAAATTAAGTCTAATTGAATTGACAAAACAAAATGAAAAACTTATTTCAAGCTTAGACACCTGCATCGCAGAATCAGACACCGCAGGACTTTTAAAATATCTGAAAATCTCCAGAGATTTATACCTCCAGTTAGACCCTTCACAAAACGAGCCAAATAAATTAACCATAAGCCCTAAAGAATCATTGGAATTAATTACTCTACTTGAGGAACAAAACAAAAGAGTAAAGATTTTTTTTGAATCCTTGAACAAGAAACCCTAAATTACTTTGGGTTTTAAATCTTCTATGGACAATTAATTCAAAATGAAAGCAAGTTTCATTCTAAAAGACTTTGATCCTGCGCGAATTTTGATAATCAAACCCAGCGCAATAGGTGATATTGCCAATAGTTTACCGTTTTTACGGGGCATTCGAGAAACATACCCACAGGCTAAAATCTCTTGGCTTGTTAACCAATCTTACGAATCAATTCTGACCAATCATTTAGATATTAATGAGGTTTTTAGCTTTGATCGAAATGTTTGGAAGAAGAATTTTGGGAAGGGTTTATCTTCCTCTTGGAAATTGATTCAGCGATTACGGGCACTCAATCCAACCTTGACAATCGACCTACAGTGTTTGCTTCGCACCGGAATTCTTACCCGACTAAGTGGAGCACCTATAAGGATCGGCCTAGAAGATTGTAGAGAAGGCTCAAGTTATTTTTATACCCATCTCGTTAATTACCCATCCAAGGGGATGCATGCAGTTGAAAGGTATTGGGAGGCAGCAAAATTTCTTGGATGTAATGGAGAAATTCCGTCTGCATCTTTTCCGGTTGATGAAACCGAAAACGCAAATATCCTTAAGTTGATTTCCCACATGCCCAAACCATGGATTGGTTGTTGCCCAGGAGCCAGATGGCTTACCAAGCAATGGCCCTCAAGTTACTACGCCAAGGTATTACAAAAAGCACAATCAGAGACTTCAGGAAGTATTATTCTTTTTGGCGGTAATGATGACAATAAAAACGCTTCAGAAATTGCAGCTTTGCTTGCGCCCGGAACTCCTGTAATAAATCTTGCGGGTAAAACTTCGCTTCGTGGCCTTATTGCTGTAATTTCCCAAATGGATTTCGTCTTCTCCAACGATACGGGCCCACTACACATTGCTGTTGCTCAGAAAAAAAATATTATTGCGCCTTTTCTTTGCACCAAGGTTGAATGGAATGGCCCATATGGCCAATTTTATAATACTGTTTCAACCTCCGTACCTTGTAAAGGTAGCTACCTTACCAAATGCCCTAAAATGATATGTCTCGATGATCTTGTACCTGAAAAAATGTTTCCTCTGGTAGAAAGTACGATTCAAGTATGGAAAGCCAACAAAACTTAATCCTTGGAAGTTCTTCACCTTCAAGAATTGAACTCCTGAAGAGAATTTTCAACAGTTTTGAAATAATTAAACCAGATATTGAAGAACCTTCCTCGGGTTTTTCATCTCCCAGGGAACAAGTGGCTGTCATTTCTTGGTTAAAAGGCCAGGAAGTAAGTTTGCAAGTTAAACAAGGTGTTATTATTGCCGCCGATACCATCGGTTGGATTGATGGAAAACCCTTGCTAAAACCTATTGACCGAGAAGACGCCAAAGAAATGATTTCAAGGATGTCTGGCCGAAACCACGAATTATGGACAGGGGTAGTTCTTTGGCATAAACCTACAAACTTACAATTGTGCTGGCAGGAACAGTCGATTGTTTCGTTTAAGAAAGTATCGCCTGCAGAAATTGAGCATTACCTTGAAACAAGATCTTGGAAAAATCACTCCGGATCTTATGCCATCGAGGAAGAAAATGATCCTTGGGTACAAATTTCGCGGGGTTCAATAACAAATGTCATTGGCTTGCCTTTAGAAAGCCTTTTATTTAATCTTGAAAAGTTCAAAAATATGGTCGCAATCGATCAAATTTAATAATGATCCTAATTTTTGCCTGCTACCATCTTGGAAAGATTGGGCTTTAGCCGTAAAAAGTTTATGTAGGAATCTTCTTTCAGTAAAGGGAGCTAAAATCAACTTATGCTTGCAAAACTAGCCTTGGAAGATGGGACTGTTTTTACCGGCAAAGGATTTGGTGCCCAAGTTGAATCTACTGGTGAAGTAGTATTTAACACCAGCATGACTGGCTATCAGGAGGTTATCACTGATCCATCCTACAAAGGCCAGATTGTAACCATGACTTACCCTTTGATTGGAAATTACGGGGTTAATCATGATGATGTCGAATCGAATTCTCCTCAGGTTGAAGGTTTCGTGGTTCGAGAGTTAACAAAAATACCGAGCAATTATCGTTCGACCAATGATTTAAGCCATTATTTACAAAAAGCGGGAATTTGCGGTATCGAGGGAATTGATACTAGGGCTTTAGTGAGAAGGCTCCGTATTCGGGGCGCAATGAAAGGTGTCCTTTCTTGCATTGAAATGGACAACAAAAAGCTAGTTCAAAAGGCAATTTCAAGTTCAACGATGGCTGGTGCAGATCTTGCACAATTAGTAATGCCAAAAGCTATGTCAACCTGGAAAGAAGGCTTCACCAACTCTTTAGTCACTTATCTAACTCCAACTAAACCAACTCACCATGTGGTTGCTTTAGATTACGGCATGAAGCAAAATATATTAAGGTGTTTGGTTCAAATTGGATGCAAAGTAACGGTACTGCCTGGGAATTGCAC